>Ga0209702_10008811_pt1 | contig 11540 bp, 10 predicted proteins | sample FRY01_FD_187210 | JGI IMG/M metagenome (GOLD analysis project Ga0209702, IMG submission 187210) | Freshwater microbial communities from Lake Fryxell liftoff mats and glacier meltwater in Antarctica - FRY-01 (SPAdes) (version 2) | ecosystem: Environmental > Aquatic > Freshwater > Ice > Glacier... | reverse complement strand
GGAAAAATCGGATTGAATTCCACTATTTGGAATAGCCGCCGTGAATCCGCAAAGCCGCCATCGGCGGTGTTCTTCGGCTCAGATTCAGGCAACTTCGTGATTGGCCATGATCTCCAGCGCACGCAGTTTGCGACAATACCAGACCCAGCGTCCTAGCGCCGCTCAGCGCCAAGCTCATCTTTTTGGTGCAAGTCGAGCCGAAAACCTGGCGCAAACGTGGGCTTGATCATGCGTTCGAGCCATGGTGTCTTTCATTTCAGTAAATGGCGGGCTCGCCCACTGGCGCGCCAAACGAGGTTTCCAGAAAATCAAAATCGCAGCCCAGATCGGCCTGCTGGATGTGGCGCGCGCTCATCCAGCCATAGCCGCGTTCGAATCGCTTGGGTAGCGGCTTCCAGGCGGCGCGTCGCTGCGCCAGTTCTTCGTCGCTGACCTCCAGATGAATGCGCCGGGCCGGCACGTCTACCGTGATCAGGTCGCCGGTCTGCACCAGCGCGAGCGTGCCGCCGATGTAGGCCTCGGGCGCCACGTGCAGGATGCAGGCGCCGTAACTGGTGCCACTCATGCGTGCGTCGGAGATGCGCAGCATGTCCTTCACGCCCTGCTTCACCAGCTTGAGGGGGATTGGCAGCATTCCCCACTCGGGCATGCCGGGTCCGCCCTGGGGCCCGGCATTGCGCAGCACCATGATGTGGTCGGCGGTCACGTCGAGATTCTCATCGTCGACGGCCGCTTTCATCGAGGGATAGTCGTCGAACACCAGCGCCGGGCCGGTGTGCTTGAGGTACTGCGGCGCGCAGGCGCTGGGCTTGATCACGCAGCCGTCGGGTGCCAGATTGCCTCGCAGCACGGCCAGCGCGCCTTCGGCATAAATCGGATTGTTCAGTGGACGGATCACGTCATGGTTGTAGACCTCGGCGCCCTGCAGGTTCTCGCCCATGGTCTTGCCGGTGACGGTTAGTGCATCGAGCTTGAGGTGGTCCTTGAGCACGCTCATCATCGCGGTCATGCCACCGGCGTAGTAGAAGTCTTCCATCAGGTAGGTGTCGCCACTCGGTCGGATGTTGGCAATCACCGGAACCCGGCGGCTGGCGGCATCAAAGTCGTCCAGGCCCACGGCGCAGTGCTCTCCCGCGCGGCGCGACATGGCCACGAGGTGGATGATGGCGTTGGTCGAGCAGCCCATGGCCATGGCCACGGTGATGGCGTTCTCGAACGAGGCGCGCGACAGCATCCTGGCGGGGGTGAGGTCTTCCCAGACCATGCCCACGACGCGACGGCCACAGTCGGAAGCCATGCGGATGTGGTTGGAATCCACCGCAGGAATGGACGAAGCGCCGGGCAGCGTGAAGCCGCAGGCCTCGGCGATGCCGGTCATGGTGCTGGCGGTGCCCATGGTCATGCAGTGGCCGTGACTACGGGCAATGCCGCCTTCCACTTCTATCCATTGCGTGGGGCTGATCTTGCCTGCGCGCCGCTCGTCCCAGTACTTCCAGGTGTCCGAGCCCGAGCCCAGCACTTTGCCCTTCCAGTTGCCGCGCAACATGGGTCCGGCAGGCATGTAGATGAAGGGAACGCCGGCACTCAAGGCGCCCAGCACCAGTCCGGGTGTGGTCTTGTCGCAGCCGCCCATCAGTACCGCGCCGTCAATCGGGTGGCTGCGCAGCAATTCCTCGGTCTCCATTGCCAGCATGTTGCGATACAGCATGGTGGTGGGCTTGACGATGGACTCAGACAGCGAGATCGCTGGCAGTTCCAGGGGAAAACCGCCTGCCTGCAGTACGCCGCGTTTGACGTCTTCCACGCGCTGCTTGAAGTGACCGTGGCAGGTGCCGATGTCGCTCCAGGTGTTGATGATGGCAATCACCGGCTTGTCCACCCAGTCAGCAGGGCCGTAGCCGAGCTGCATCACGCGCGAGCGGTGACCAAAGGAACGTACATCGTCGGGGGCAAACCAGCGTGCGCTGCGCAGGCTTTCGTAGGATTTCTTGTTCATGCCAGTCCTCGGGTTCAGGTGATGGAGTCGGTTCAGACGGTGTAGTCCACCGCTGCCCATTCAAAGTAAGGTTTCAGATCGGCGATCAGCGCCTGGTGCAGCGAGTGGAACAGGTAGGTGTTGAGCGCCTTGACGCTGTCGAACGATGACTCCAGCACGTAGCCCCAGCAAATAGGCCGGTCGAGCTCGTTGGCCGAGACCCGCCAGCCGCATATCACCTCGATCTGGCCTCTCAGCGCGTCCATGCGTGCGACCAGCGCTTTTTCGCGTGCGGGGTCGTCGCTCACGTCTGCCTTGCGGCGGAACATTACGATGTGGTTCAGCATGGCTGTCCCTTGCGGGCCAGCAGCCAGGCTGGCGCATCCTGAAGGGCTACGGGGCGCAGAAATCGGTCCAGCGCCGCGTCGCCCACCGAGGTGGTCATGGGCTGGGTGGACGATGGCCACGGGCCGCCGTGTTGCTGCGCGGCGGTGACGGCCACACCGGTGGGTACGCCGGAAAACAGCACGCGGCCGGCAATCGCCATGGCGCCGCGCACCAGGGCACGGATCTCGTCAGACTCTTCCCCGGCACCCCAGAGCGTCACCGTCAGGCTGCCGCCCACGGCCTGCAGCACCTGTAGTGCCTCGGCCACCGAGCTGGCGCGCACGATCAGGCTGGATGGGCCGAACAGTTCCTCGCGCAGTGCTGCCCTGGCGATGAAGGTCTTCGCATCCACCTGCGCCAGGAAAGGGCGGGGCGCTTCGGTATTGCCCGCTTCTTTGAGCAACGGCTTCACGCCGGCCGCCAGCATATGCTCGACACCCGCATCGAAGGCGCTGCGCATGCCGGGGGTCAGCATGGCGTGCGGTTTCTGCGCGGTGAGCGCCGTGGTCAGTTGCCGCACGAAGGCATCGCTTTCGGGGCTGTCTATCAGCACGATCACGCCAGGGCTGGTGCAGAACTGGCCGCAGCCCATGCTGATGGAGCCGGCCAGTGTGGCGGCCAGCTCAGCGCTTTTGACCGCCAGTATGGCGGGCAGGGCCACCAGGGGGTTGATGGAGCCCAGCTCACCATAAAAAGGGATGGGGCGCGGGCGGGCATTGGCCTCAGCTTGCAGCGCTGCGCCGCCGCGGGTCGAGCCGGTGAAGGCGCCCGCCGCAATCGCCGGGTTCCGCACCAGGCGCACACCCACGTCCGCACCGCCTCCCTGAATCATGCCGACCAGTCCGGCGGGCAGGCCTTGCGCTTTCAGAACTTGCTGCACCAGGCCGAACACGCGGTTGGAGAGGAACAAATGACCGGAGTGGGCCTTGACCACCACCGGGCAGCCCGCCGCCAGCGCAGACGCCGTGTCGCCGCCCAGCACCGAGAAGGCAAACGGGAAGTTGCTCGCCGAGAACATGGCGACCGGGCCCAGCGGCATGCGCTGGCGCACCATGGCTGGGTGGCCCGCGGGCGGCGGGCCGGCCACTACAGGGTTGTCCACAAAGTCAAAGGGCACGCCGCGTTCGGCGATGTCGGCAAAACGGCGCAGCTGGAAAGCGGTGCGATCGAGTTCGCCATTCAGGCGCACCGGGCCGAGCGCGGTCTCCTCGTCGGCGAGGGCGACCAGGCCCTCGCGGTCAGCTTCGAGTGCCGCGGCCAAGCCGCGCAGCAATGCCGCACGCGTGGCGCCGTTGCTGGATGACCAGTCTATAAAGGCCTCAGCGGCGGCACTGGCACAGGCGTCCACCTGCTCTGGGGTGGAGACAGGCAGCGGCGCGCCCAGAGGTTCGCCGGTGCGGGCTTTGAAAGATTGCAGGGTTTTCATGATTCGCTCCCGGTAAGGTGGTAGCCACGACCAGCATAGTCAAATTCGACCAGTTCGCCCATGTGGGTGCCACGTACTACGGGCAGCTCGGCGGTGTCTTTCACGGCGGGCGCAGCATAATAGGCGCGGATCTCCTTGATGAGACCGGTTTTTTCGTCGAACACATACCATTCGTCGCCGCGCTGCGCGGTGTTGAACTTGCGCTTCCAGTGGGTCCACTCAATCACGGCTTCGTTTGAGTTGTGGCTGACCAGCACTTTCTCGATGCTCCATTGCGAGCCCAGGTTTCCCACGCACCAGATCCATTTCTTGCAGATGGTGTTGGCACTGCGCCAGGGAATCTCGGGCAGGCCGGGTGGGAAGTAGTGAATGGCATCTGGCGTGAAGCAGCTCATCAGTGCGCCGTAGTCGGCGGCGTTGCAAGCGTCGAAATAGCGGCGAATCAGGGCTTCGTAGGGGTGCAGGGTGGAGGTGTTCATCGGAGTTTCCTGGTGGACCGTCTCAGGCCGCAGTTTTGGCGGGTTCGGCGGCGGCAATTGCTGGGCGGCCGGCGGTGACCCAGGTCTTGTGCGCGGCTCGGGTCTCAGGGCTGGGCGGGTACAGGCCCCAGAGTTTTTCGCCGGCCTGCACGCGCAGTGCCAGGTAGGCTTCGAGGTCGTCCTGCACTTCGCACAGCTTGGCCATCTCCTCGGCACAGTGCGCTGGAATCACGCTGATGTTGTCGCCGTCGCCGTGGATCACGTCGCCCGGGTAGATCGCCACGCCGGCGCAGCCGATGGGCACTTGCAGGTCGGCCACATGGTGATAGCTCAGGCGCGTGGTGGCGGTGACGCCGCCGCTCCATACGGGGAAGTCCATGCCCGAGAGTTCGGTGCCATCGCGAAAGGCACCGTCGGTGACCACGCCGCGGGCGCCGCGCATCATCATGCGTGTGACCAGCATATTGCCCATGGACGCGGCGCGAGGGTCGCGGTTGCTGTCGATCACCACTACCTCGCCGGGGCTCACCTGTTCCACGCCTACCCATTGAAGGTTGTTGATATGCGGCTCGGTCGTGAGGGTGGCGTAGGTGTCGATATCTTCGCGCGCCGGAATGAAGCGCATGGTGTAGGCGCGGCCTGCGAACGGCTTCATCTTCTTGTTGAGCGGCTTCAGACCCACCAGCACCGGCTGGCGGTAGCCTTTTTTGTAGAGCTGCGTGGTCAGCGAACCGCTGGACACCTTGGCGAGACGGTCAAGTACAGAATCAGGTACGAAAACCGGTGCCGGGCGGACGGGAGTGGGGGTGATGGCGATGCTGGTCATGACGTCTCCTTGACGGAAGGGGTTAAGGAATAAAGGTTCTGTCGCATTAATTTCGAAAGGTGAGTTTAGACCGGCGGACGGGTCGACCGGCTACGCCTGAGAGCGTAGAAAGCATCGGATTGAGCCCATGTGAGTCGCCGCTGACGGCACCGTGTGCGCGGCTTCAGAAGCGTGGTCGCCGGTCATCGAAATTCGGCTGGTGTTTGCGCATTTCCTTTGCGTCGTCGCGCACGCGGATACCGCATTCCAGGTAGTTGCGATGCAACCGCGCCAGCTGCACGCGGTCCAGCGTCACACCCAGGCCATTGCCCGGCGGTGGTGCGAGCTGGCCGCCGTGGATCTGCAACTTGCCACCCTCGATCACCTCGTCGACCTGCCACGGGTAATGCGTGTCGCAGGCATAGCGCAGGTTGGGAATCGTCACGCCTACGTGCGTCATTGCGGCCAGGCTGATGCCCAGGTGCGAATTGGAATGCATCGAGATGCCGATGCCGAAGGTGCGGCCAATGGCGGCCAACTGCTGCGTTGCGCGCAGCCCGCCCCAGTAGTGGTGGTCCGACAGGATCACCTGCACCGCGCCTAGGCGCACCGTTTCCGGAATATGGCCGAACGCGATGGTCACCATGTTGGTGGCCAGTGGCATGCCATCGGCAAACTGCGCCACTTCACCCATCTCCTGCAAGGTTGACACCGGATCTTCCAGATACTCCAGCAAGCCGTTCTTAGCCAATGCCGGCAGCACGCGGCGCGTCGTCGCCACGGTCCAGCCGCCATTGGGGTCGATCCGCAGTGGCATGCCGGGAAAGGCAACACGCAGTGCCAGCAAGGCATCGATCTCGACCTCCGGCGCAAACACGCCGCCCTTGAGCTTGATTGAACCAAAGCCGTACTGCGCGACCATGCGCTGCGCCTCGCCCACCATCTGCGCTGGCGTCAGCACTTCGCCCCAGTCGTCGGCGGCGTCAAAGTCCTTACCCTTGTGGCGCGCAAATTTGTAGAACAGGTAGGCGCTGAACGACAGGGCAGGGCGCACGGCGCCGCCCAGCAACTGGTACAGTGGCCGACCTAGCATTTGCGCTTGCAGGTCGAGCAACGCGACCTCGAAGGCCGCCACGGCAGTGGCACGCGCCTTGTCGCCCTGAGGTGGAAACGCTGCAGCCGGATCCGGACTGCTCCCGACGGATGCATACACGATGCGGATCAGGGCGTTGGTGTCGAACACGTCGACCCCGACCAGTTGTGGCGCCACGCGCTGCAGGTTGGCCAGTGTCTGTAGATCGCCATAACTCTCGCCCAAGCCGATGTGGCCACCGGTCGTCTCGATCTCGATGATGCTGCGCAGCGCCCAAGGTTCGTGCACACCGGCGACGTTGAGCAGGGGCGGATCGCGAAACGCGATCGGCGTGACGCGCACGGCGACGATGGACGCAGAGGACGCGGCGCTCATGCATCGACCTTTCGCAACGAGAACCGCATGCTGCCGGCCAGCGACTCGCCCGGAGCCAGCCAGTGGGTACCCGTGTCGGGCACTCCGCGGGCGGCCAGATTAAAGCCGTCGGCGACATGGCTGACCGGCTCCAGGCACAGGTAGGCCAGCGAGTCGGGCCGATGTACGACCAAGTGACCGAAAATCGGGTCCGCCTGGATCTCCAGCAGGTCACCTTCGGGTAATTCGACCGAGGCCTTGCCGTTCCAGCCGCCGACATAGTCGGTCAGGCCGCCGGCGCGCAATGCATGCGCAGGCACATGACTCTCGTCAGGCGTTGGCGCGCGAGAGGAGAGTGCGACGAAGTCTGCCGTGGGAGGCCAGATTGATCCGGCGCAGTAGCCGATTCTGGCATCGGGTCGATGGCGGAAATACGGATGCAGGCCCAGTCCCGCTGGCATCTTGCGGTCATCATCGTTGCAGATGGACAAGGTCACCGACAACTCCGACGACGACAGGTGGACCACCATGCGGCCTGTGTAGCGCCAGGGCCAGGCCGGGCTTGCCGCAGCCTCAAGGACCAGGACTGCATGGGCTGCGTCATTGAACTTCAACTTCCATGGCAAGGCATGCGCGTTGCCATGCAAGGTATGGGGTGCTGCGTCGGGATGTGGTGCCAGCGCCACCACAGTGCTGTCGACCTGCAGGTGCGCTTGCGCGATCCGGTTGGAATAGGGCATCAGCGGGTAGATGCCGCCTTTGGCCCAGTGCAGCGGATCGAAGAAGTCTTCAGGGTAGGCATGCAGCACATCGACAGCGGCGTGGCTACCCTCGGGTATCAGGCGTACTGCCGATATGCGAGCCCCCGCGGCCGGCAACAAGCGCGCGCTCGCATGACCCACCTGCAACACCACCACGGCGCTCACGCAGGACTCCAAGAGTGGCAGCTGAATGACTTCGTTACGGCTTGGCACCGGTGCTCCGGATTACATGGGTTCATGGTTTGTCTTCAATTGAATTACTGAGGCATTGTGCTTGGAATACGGGGTTTTGTCGCATTAATTTCGAAACGGCGAGTTTAGACCGGCGGACGTGTCGCCGGGCTTTGTCGAAATAGTGGACAAGGGCCGTTGAAAGGCGGGGATAGCGCTTCGAGTGTTGAGGTACTTGCGTTGGCGCAGCTCAATGTCAAGGCACCCGGGTGCCTGAACTCATTGAGGATGCCCGTCGGCACTCAGCCCACCAAATAAAATGCTCCCGTCGCTCCGGTCATCGAAAACTAATCGACCCCGGGTACTGATCTATTTTTCTCTCGAAGGCGAGTTTCAACGCAGTTCAGCCCCCCGCGTGTTGACGTACAGCGCATAGATTGAATGGCTGCTGGCCATGAACAGCCGGTTGCTGTCCGCGCCGCCAAAGCACAGGTTGGCGCAGCGCTCGGGCAGGCGGATGTGGCAGATCGGCTGACCCTGCGGATTGAATACCATCACGCCATCGAGCGCGGCCGGGTCGGCGTCGAGCGCGCCGTTGCTGCCCCAGCCGGCCCAGAGGTTGCCGTCCACGTCGCACTTGATGCCGTCGAGGGCACCGGGACCGTTGGCGTCGATGTGCAGAGTCTTATTCACGAGGCCGCCATCGCGGCCCACATCGTAGGCCCAGACGCGGCGGCTCGGCTGCGCCCGACTTTCGACGACATAGAGTTTTTTCTCGTCCGGCGAAAAGCACAGGCCGTTCGGCCCCGCGAGATCGTCGAGCACCTGGGTTACTTCTCCGCTCACATCATCGATGCGGTAGACCGCATGCGGCAATTCCTGCTGCGCGATCCGGCCTTCGTAGTCGTTGGTGAGCTGGAAGGGAGGGTCGGTGAACCAGATCGCGCCATTGGACTGGCAGACGATGTCGTTGGGTGAGTTGAAACGCTTGCCTTGGAAGTTGTCGGCTAGGGTTACGATCTTGCCGCTGTGCTCGGTGCGGCTGATGCGGCGCGTGAAAGCGCCTTCGCAGCTCACGAGCCGGCCCTGCAGATCGCGCGCGTTGCCGTTGGCGTAGTGGGACGGTTCGCGGAACACCGAAGCAACACCCGTGACTTCGTCCCAGCGGATGATCCGGTTGCTCGCGACATCGCTGGCCAGCAAATAGCGGCCATCGCCGAACCACACCGGCCCTTCCATCCAGCGAAAACCGGTGGCGAGTCGCTCGACACTAGCGCCAAAGAGACGGTACTTGAGGAAGGATGAATCGAGCACCGTCACCGAGGGGTCGGGGTAACGCAACGAGGGCGTCCATGCGGGGCCGACCGAAGGCGCGGAAAATTCAAGAGACCCGGAATGGAATCGGTTCATCGGCATACTGCTCCTATAAGGATAAGGGGTTGCTGGAAATAAGGTTGAAATAAGGTTGAATTGGACAGAGTGGGGTGTCGTTTCTAGAATAGCAGTCTTTCTACTCTTGACGTGCGAGGTCTTTTCTTGAGTTCTTTCAATCCTACGGCGGTGCGCAGTGCGCTGGACGGTATCTCGGGCATCCTGGTCACGCCCCTTGACGCGAACGATGCGTTCACTGCCGCGCCGCTGCGCCCGGTGGTCGATCGCGCGGTGCGGGCCGGCGTGCATGTGCTGGTGGTCAATGGCAATACCGGTGAGTTTTATGGCCTGCAGGCGCATGAGGCCGAGCAGGCGGTGCATGCCGCGGCCGAGTGCGTGGCCGGCCGCGTGCCGCTGCTGGGCGGCGTGGGCCGTAGTGTGAACGAGGCCTGTGCGCTGGCCCGTGCGTCGCGCGCGGCCGGTGTCGACGCGTTGATGGTGCACCAACCGCCAGACCCTTTTGTGTCGCCGCGCGGCGTGGTGGCCTATGTGCGCCGCGTTGCCGAGGCGGGCGGTGGCCTGCCGGTGGTGCTGTACCTGCGCAACGACAACATCGGCCTGAACGCGATAGAGGAACTGTGCCGGATCCCCGAGGTGATGGGCATCAAGTGGGCTTCACCCACGCCGCTGGTGCTGGCCGCGGCCATGCGCCGCACGCAGGACAGACAGCTGGCCTGGGTGGGTGGCCTGGCTGAGGTGTGGGCGCCGCCCTTTTATGCGGTGGGGGCGCGGGGCTTCACGTCGGGCTTGATCAATGTGCTGCCCGAGCGCTCGGTTGCCATTTACAAGGCGCTGGAGGCGGCCGACCACGCGCTGGCCATGCGTCTGATTGGCGAGATGCAGCCGTTCGAGGAGCTGCGCGCGCAAGAGAACAACGGCACCAACGTGACCGTGATCAAGTCCGCGCTGCAGTTGATGGGCAACGACTGCGGTGCCACGCGCGCGCCTTCGGCTTGGCCGCTCACCGATGCGCAGCAGCAGCAGTTGCGTGCGCTGCTGGTCGGGTGGAACTTGCTGCGCTGAACTGAATTTTCATAAGAAAAGTGCAGCATGAGAGAAGCGAAGTTTCAAGGAACCGACGGATACGTGACCCGTATGTCCGGTGGTGTGGGAGGGATGGCTCGTGAAGTTTCTTCCTATCCCGATTCAAGGTAAGGGGCGCTGCGCAGCTTTATTGCGCAGCGTCCCGCTTGACCGCAATGTTGGCTGTATGCGTGAGTGCAAGACCACTCTGGGCCCGTACGGTCTTTCTACATGCGCGCCGTATCGATGCGCCACTGCACAGCCTGGTCGGCCAGGCTGAATCCGAGTCCGGGTTCGGTCGGTAACCGCATGCGGCCGTCTTTGATCGCCAGGCGCTCATTGAAGGCGGGCTCCAGCCATTCAATGTGCTCGACCCAGGCTTCATGTGGGTAGGCACAGGCCAGGTGGATGTGAATTTCCATCACGAAATGCGGCGCGAGCTTCAAGCGGTTCAGCTCAGCACTGGCCGCGATCTTGAGAAAGGGCGTGATGCCGCCGACGCGCGGTGCATCGGGTTGAATGAAGGTGACAGAGTTGTGGCGAATCAGCTCGTTGCACTCGGCCGCGCTGCTGAGCATCTCGCCAGTGGCGATAGGCGTGTCGAGCTTTTCGGTGAGCTGGGCATGGCCGCGGTAGTCGTAGGCGCTGAGGGGCTCCTCGATCCAGATCAGGTTGTGCTGGTCCAGCACCCGGCCGGCCCGTAGCGCGGTGGTGTAGTCCCACTGCTGGTTGGCATCAATCATCATCGGCACGCCGTTGCCCACGTGTTGGCGCACGGCGGCCACGCGCTCCAGGTCTTTGGCCAAATCCGGTTGGCCAACCTTGAGCTTGATGCCGCCCAGACCGCGCTTAAGCGAGGCATCCACGTTGGCCAGCACCTCACGGGTCGAGGCCGACAGATAGCCACCCGAGGTGTTGTAGCAGGGCACATCATCACGGTAGGTGCCCAACAGCTTGCCGATGGACAGGTTGGCGGACTTGGCCTTCAGGTCCCATAGCGCAATGTCGAAGGCGGCAATGGCCTGCATCGTGACGCCGGTGCGTGACACTGAGGCGCCCAGCCATGCCATTTTTTCCCACAGTCGGCCGATGTCGTTGGGGTCTTCGCCGATCAGTTCCCCTGCCACCTCTTGGGCATGCGCATAAAGCGCCGCGCTGCCGGCCCGCAAGGAATAGCTGAAGCCAAAGCCACGCGCACCGTTGACTGTTTCTATGGTGGCCGTCAACATGGCGACGTGGGTGAGGGACTTCTGGCGGCCGGTCAGGACCTTCGCATCACTGACCGGTTTCTTCAGGGGGATCTGATAGAGCGAAATTTCCACGTGTTTGATGGGGTCCACAAAATATCCTTTTTAGTAACTACTCACCTCCCTTCAAGGGCGGTGAAGTGTTTCAGCCGAAGTTCGGCTGAGGAGGGCGCCCTTGAAAGCGCAGACGAGAACCTCAAAGATGTCGGTACCTTGCTTGTACAAGGTTGCGCTATAGGAGCGAAGGACGAAGTTGGTATGCGCCCCTTCAATGGTACGAAAGCAGCCGGAGACTTTTGCTTGACCTTTGGCATTCAAACCGCCTGCTCCGCCAAGTTGTTGGTGAAAGGCACGCCGGGGTCGGTCATGAAACGCCAAACCTCATTGC
>Ga0209702_10008810_pt1 | contig 11545 bp, 7 predicted proteins | sample FRY01_FD_187210 | JGI IMG/M metagenome (GOLD analysis project Ga0209702, IMG submission 187210) | Freshwater microbial communities from Lake Fryxell liftoff mats and glacier meltwater in Antarctica - FRY-01 (SPAdes) (version 2) | ecosystem: Environmental > Aquatic > Freshwater > Ice > Glacier... | reverse complement strand
TATCAATCTCGTTGAACGTAGTCAGCATAGCCGTTTCATTCTTCACACTAACCAAACGTTGCGCTATTTTGCGACGTAAAGTGCTCATCTTCTCACGCTTTTGGTCACGACTTAATGAATCTGCAGTCTTACCGCCAAACCCATCAGCTAACAGTGTTAAAACATCGCCCTTGGTAATTCTTCCTGCGGGACCACTTCCTTTGACATCGTTCGATTTTACGCCGTTTTCCGACATAATCTTAGCAGCCGCTGGAGATGGAGTTCCGCTAGCATACGTTTTCTCAACTGCAGGAGCTTCCTTTTTCGGTGCAACTGCTGCTTTTTCGGCAACTACCTCTTTCTTAGGCGATTCCTTAGGTGCGGCTCCAGCCTTTGATGTATCAATAGTAGCAATCACTTCGCCAACATTTACGGTTGTTCCCGCTTGCACTTTAATGCTCAACTGACCAGCCTCTTCAGCATTGATAGTCAATGTTGCCTTATCCGAATCAATTTCGCAAAGCTCCTCGTCTTTTTCAACGATATCGCCTTCTTGCTTAAGCCAATTGGCAATTTCTACTTCTGTAATTGATTCTCCGGGTGACGGTACTTTCAGCTCGATTATCATAGTGCTTTTTTCCTGTTATGGCTGCAAATTTACATTTTTTGTCCGGTGCATTTCCCCTTCGGGGGATTTGAAAAGAACACCTATTTATATCATTTTAAAGCTGTCTCAATCAAACGTTTCTGCTCAATAGCATGTCGCTTTGAAGATCCAGTTGCAGGTGAACCACTTTCGGCTCGAGAAATTAATTGAATATTGACTCCTCTTAGCTTCCGAAGAATATAGGACCAAGCTCCCATATTTTCAGGTTCTTCCTGAGCCCAAACAAATTCCTTGGACGTAGAATACTTCTTCATTACAGCATCGAATTGCTTTTGTGGGAATGGATACAATTGTTCAATCCTAACCAAGGCAATGTTGTTCACTTTCATCGTTTCCTTTTCCTCCAATAAATCATAATACAGTTTACCTGAGCAAAATACAACGCGTTTAACATCTGCCGCCTTCACAAAAGCATCATCGATTAATTCCTGAAATTTCTCTTTCTCAAGATCTTTCAGAGAACTGACGCACTTTGGATAACGCAACAAACTTTTTGGTGTAAATACAATGAGTGGCTTACGAATCTGCCCTTTTAACTGGCGACGGATCATGTGGAAAAAGTTGGCCGGTGTTGTTACATTAGTAATAACCATATTGTGCTCAGCGCAGAGGTTTAAAAAACGCTCCAGCCTTCCTGAACTATGCTCTGCTCCTTGTCCTTCGTAACCATGTGGAAGCAACAATACCAGTCCACTCATACTGCGCCACTTATCTTCGGCAGCACTAATAAATTGATCAATAATAATTTGTGCTCCATTGTTAAAATCGCCAAACTGCGCTTCCCAAATAGTGAGTGTGTCTGGTAATGCCAAAGAATAGCCATAATCAAATCCTAACACTCCGTATTCACTGAGTAAAGAATTATAAATCTGGAAATTACCTTGAGTCTCTGAGATATTATTTAATGGAACATATTCTTCCTCTGAATCTTCAAGTTTTAGCACTGCGTGCCGATGAGAGAATGTTCCTCGCTCAACATCCTGCCCAGAAAAACGAATCGGATTTCCTTCATTCAATAAACTAGCATATGCTAAAGATTCTGCCATTCCCCAATCAAGCGCATCACTTTCTTCAACCATTTTTTTACGGTCGTTCAGCAATTTTTCCATCTTCTTGAAGAAACTCATCCCTTCAGGAATAGTATAAAGAACTTTAGCTAATTGCTTCAACGTCTTGACAGAAACACCCGTATCAGGCGATTCATGAAAATCTTCTTTATTAGATACACGAATATGCTTCCACCGACTTTCGAGGAAAGGCCTAATTTCAGCAACCGTCTTTGTTTTAGCTATGTCCAGCGCTTTTTCTAATTCGTCCCATTGCTCTTTTTCAACAGCATCCGCTTCAGCCTTGCTTATAACCCCTTCACTTTCAAGCTGATTGAAATAAATCTTACGTGGATTATCATGCTTTGCAATAGCTTTGTACAAGATTGGTTGAGTAAAACGAGGTTCATCTCCTTCGTTATGACCATATTTACGATAACCCAAAAGGTCAATGAATACGTCGCCCTGAAACTGTTGTCTAAATTCTATCGCCAATTGAACAGCATAGGTCACAGCTTCAACATCATCGGCATTCACATGGAAAACTGGACTAAGTGTAACTTTCGCTACATCAGTGCAATAAATTGAAGAACGACCATCTAAGTAATTCGTAGTAAAACCAACTTGGTTATTTACAACAATATGAATGGTCCCTCCAGTTTTGTAGCCATCAAGCTTCGCCATCTGAACTACTTCATAAACAACGCCTTGAGCCGCAACTGCTGCATCACCATGAATAATTATTGGCGTAATTTTCGTGTAATCTCCTGCGTGATTATCCTCCGCAAATGCACGAGTAATTCCTTCAACAACAGGTCCAACAGCTTCAAGATGCGAGGGATTTGGTGCCAAGGTTAGACTTATGTCTTCTCCATCACCACCTATAACATTGGTAGCAAATCCAAGATGATATTTTACATCGCCCGAAAATTCTCCATCACCGTCATATTCGCGGCCTTCAAATTCAGTGAAAATCCTTCCTGCGTCTTTCTGGAAAATATTCGACAAAACATTCAAGCGACCACGATGCGACATTCCCATGACAAATTCCTTGATTCCAAGCCTATTTCCATGACCAATCATATGATCAATCGCTGGAATTAAAGCTTCACAACCTTCTAAAGAGAATCGCTTTTGACCAACAAATTTTTTATCTAAGAAACTCTCGAAGCCAACAGCATTACTGAGCTTTTTATACATCTGCTTTTTGTCTGAAGCACTGTAGTTTCCTTTGCCCTTTGATTTTTCGATTCGCGATTGAATCCATGCAACAGCCTCTAGATTTCGCATGTACATATACTCTACTCCAATGCTTTGGCAGTATGATTCATTCAAATGAGCAATAATTTGCCTTAAGCTTGAAAGACCAATTCCAATCAATTCTCCCGCATGAAATGTAGTATCCAAATCACTTTGTTGAAGACCGAAGTTCTCGATATCCATGGTTGGCTTATACTTTCTTCGTTCACGAACAGGATTCGTGAAAGTGAACAAATGGCCTCGAGAGCGATACCCATTAATCAAATTGATTACCTTAAACTCATTAGATACATTTTCAGGAACAGCGCCTTTTTCAACTCCCGCGATGCGAATTGGGAAGTTTGTTGTGGCAAAATCAATTCCCTCAAAAAAACGAGCCCACTGACTATCTACTGAGCCTGGGTCGCTTTGATATTGCTGATACAGCGTCTCTAAAGCTGCAGGTTCGGCATTGGAGATATAACTATAATCGTTCATCGCGGATTTTGAAGGTAATATGGGCAAAATTAAGTTTTAGAGCTTTTAAATTGGCAGAAAAATGAAAATAAATAACTAATCTATCTCTGACTCGTTTTCAGCATCTGAATTGGTTGGCACTTTTGAGCTGTAGATTTTTCGGATTACGACCTTTTGAAGTTCTCGCTTCACAACTAGTTGGACTAGTAAATCAGAATCCACTCCATTAGTAGGCATTCCCTTTTTTAATTGGGCTTCACTAACATCGACTCTATACAACAGGTTGAAAATAGTTTGAATTGGAAGTGTTTCAAACCCACGTATAATTTCATGGCATAATTCCTCAAAACTATATTTTCTTCCCAACAAAAGTTTTAATGGAATTCCGGCCGATCTAAAATCCTTATTCAACTGAAGGATTAATTCACGTAATAATCCCTTATTATTAAAATATGGGGTTATCTGCTCTGAAGAAGCATATAATTCTGGGAGCTCCAATGTATTGTTAGAAGAAATTACTTAAGGTCAAATTTGTAATTACCCATCATCTTTCCATCAACATATATTTCAGAGATGTATAATCCAGCCTTTAACTCTTCTAATTGATCCCATTCAAAATCAATTTCAGTGCGCGTATTATTATATTCCACACGCTTACGCATAGTGTATTCGCTGCTTTTTCCGTCGTCTTTGGTGAACTGACCAGAACCGTTATTCGCATCTGATAATACGTAGCCATCGGGCTTAAGAATCCGCATAACAACTTCACGAGTTCCTTTGGGTGCAACCTTATTTTCGGCAATAACAAAACTCGTTTTGATTTTACTAACTCGTTTTGCTTTTTCGGTGACTTCTAATTTCCCTCGACCTTTTTCACGCATTGTCTTTACATCAATACTTTCAGCACGCAATACCGAAGCTAATTCAACCTTTTGATTTAAGTCTTTGGTCGTTTTATTCAAATTATCAACCTCATTTGAAAGGTTAATATTGGCGAATTTCAATTCCTTATTTTCTTTGATTAGTTGCTCGATTTGCTCACGGTATCCATCACGTATAACCTTCATTTCGGCCAACTGACGCTTTAACAATCCGATATCCTTGTTTTCTTTAATCAAACGTTCAATCTGCATCTTTTGCTTGGTAATGTCATTACCCGCTTTCTCAAGCAAACTGTCTAATTGAATATTCTTCCCTTTGAACTGGTCTAGTTCGTAGGTCATCGCCTGAAAATCATTTTCCAATGAACGCTTAAATGCATTTAAAGAATCTACTTGCGCCCTCTCTTCAACAACTTGACTTTCAGCAGTGGATGTCCGAGTTACTAAATAAATATTTCCAATTATTGAAATTCCTAATAAAACACCCAGAATTAATACTAGTCGCTTATTTTTATCCTTCGATTGGTTGTTTTCTGCCATAACTCTAAAAATCGATTCTTGTGATGATTGATTGGCAAAAGTAGCATTTTTATGCGCTTATTCAACATTAAAATTCCAATAAAGCGCTGAAGAAAGCCAGAATACAATCAACTGAAAGTTAACTCATTAATTTCAATAATGCTGCTTAGATTATTCAGAAATTCCATACTTATTCAAGTACTTCCGATTCAATTGCTTTTGCTCATTATCACTACTTATTTCTTTCCCATCAACCCAAATTCTAATCGCGCCACCACTTCGCATATCCATGCAGTTACCTTTTGCTAAAAAGAAACTTGCCTTTTTCCCAACATCAATACTTCCTTCTTTCACATCCAAACCCATTATTTTCGCTGGGTTCAGTGAAATCAAGTTCATTGCTTCAATGTTCGACAAACCATAGGCTGCTACAGTTCCAGCAGTAAATGGCAAATTACGCGTTCCCATGGCTTCCATATCGCCATCATAACTTAATGCTACTAGAATTCCTGCTTTCGACAAAATAGCCGCTTGAGAATATATTTCCTCGGCACCTGTATCGGGTAACTCAGGCAATCTATGAACACGAGGTAGCACGACAGAAACATTATTCCTCTTCAAAACATCAATCACTAAATGGCTTTCTTCGCCGCCAACAACACAGATCCGTTTAATATCATATTGCTTGGCAAACCAAACCGCATCTTGAATATCTCTAGCCTTTTCTACGTGCAAATACAAGGTGCTGTTGCCTTGAATAACAGGCGTCATCGCTTCCAGTCGCAAGTTACGCTTCGCGGGATTCTCAAAAACGTAAGCCCTTGACTCACTGAATAATTTATGAAGCTCCTGCAAATCTTTCCCATTCGTTTTATCCTGCTTGGAAGTGTCTGAAGGATTTAATTTTAACGGAGCTGTGGGCCAATTTAAATGCATTCCATCGTCAACATGAACAACCGCATCTTCCCAATTCCATCCACTCAAATGAAACAAGGAGGAGCTTCCTGCTACAAGTCCCGCTCTTGGACAAGCCTGAACAAACAATACCCCATTCGATCGCACGGTAGGAATAATTCTAGAATCAGTATTAAACGAAGCCAAACTCCTCACATGAGGATTAATTTTACCTACTTCAGCATAATCCAATGTTGCTCTTACTGCATCTATTTCTCTCAAGCCGATAGAACTATTCATTGCAATAAATCCGGGATATAAATGATTTCCTTCACCATCAATTATACGCTCATAAACACTTTTATTTAAGCGAATAACTCTTGCATCGGCTACAAGCACAATAGAATCGCCTTGTACACCAACTACGGCATTTTCTATAACATCATTAGCTGTGTGAACTACAATATTCTCAATAAGAAATGAGCCCGGAACTACTTGAGCAAATGATTTAATTGAGATAAAAATAAATACCTGAATTAAGAATATATTTTTCATTGATTTACCTCCATTTCTAAGTGTTCACCATTATATAAATCGTCGCAATGATATTCATGCCTTTTCTTTCTTGGCGGCTTTTTACTACTCGACTTCGTACTTGGCTCAGCTAATAATTTTTCGATCATTCTAGCTCTTTCTGATTCAATGAATTTTAATTTCTGAGCATGCTCGTCCGCGTCATAATATTTAATTCCATCAATAATGGTCGATTCAACTTTTGCACTAATCGATAGAGGATGGTCGCTCCAAATAACCAAATCAGCATCCTTCCCAACTTTCAAACTACCTGTTGATGCATCAATCTTCAACATTTTTGCTGGGTTAATTGTCACCAATTTCAGCGCTTGAACTTCACTTAATCCGCCGTACATGACCGACTTAGCGGCTTCTTGATTTAATCGTCTTCCCATTTCCCCATCATCCGAATTAATACTTGTATTGACACCCATTTTTGTAAGAATTGATGCGTTATATGGAATTGCATCATTTACTTCGAATTTATATGCCCACCAATCCGAAAAAGTTGAAGCATTTGCTCCATGCGCTTTTAATTTATCTGCTAATTTATATCCTTCTAAAATATGTGTGAAGGTATTCACCTTAAATCCCATCGAGTCAGCAACATGAATGAGCATATTTATTTCTGATTGAACATAACTATGACAGGTAATATTTCGCTTTCCTTCCAAAATTTCAGCAATAGCATCTAATTCCAAATCCTGCCTAAATGGAGATAATTGAGCTCTTTGCTTCACACTCGATTTTTGCCACAATGCTTTCTCCTTTTGATATTCCTTTGCACGTTGAAAAGCATCGTAATAAACTTGCTCAACCCCCATTCTAGTCTGAGGAAAACGCGTGTTTTTACGATCACCCCAATTACTTTGCTTTACATTTTCGCCCAATGCAAATTTGATGTGGCCCGGAGCATTTGTATTTTTTAGTTCCTCCGGTGTTCTGCCCCAACGTAATTTAATTATTGCTGACTGACCTCCTATTGGATTTGCTGAACCATGCAATAGCTGCGCAGAAGTGACGCCTCCAGCCAACTGATAATACATTACAACGTCTTTATCATATAAAACATCGCCAATTCTAACTTCAGCAGTGTTGTTCTGTGTTCCTTCATTTACACCTCTTTCTATCGCAATATGTGAGTGTTCATCAATAATCCCAGGCGTAATATGCTTCCCCTTCGCATCAATAATTCTCGGAGATACTCCTTTAGATACTAATTTTTCTAAAATTAAATCCTTGCCAACTGACACTATTTTTCCTTCGTGAATTAATATATCACCAACGAAAGGCAATTCCTCATTTTCACTTGTCCAGATAGTTGCACCTTGATAAAGCACTGTCTCTGCCTTGGGTAATGTTAAATTACCAAATCCAGTAAAAGGAAATTTCGTTGAAAATGAATCAGCAGTATAAACTGGTATTGTATCAGGTTTTATTTCTGCGGATATGTTGTTACGCTGCTTTAAAAAAAATGGCACATTGGCTCCATCCGATAAAATTGCAAGTCCCTGAATATCAATAGCTGGAGAATAATTAATTATCAAACCATTCATTCGATAAATTTTATCATTCAAGGTGTCTTTCCAAACAAAATCAATTCTATCATTATCGCGCTGCAAGGAAATTTTTGGTGTCTTGTCATTTTTAGCAGATCTCAAAATTAATTTCCCCTCTGATAATTCAATTTTAACTTCCGAATTGTTTGTTCCTAATTCAAATGAATAATCACCTTGTACATCTATAGCTGAATATGCACCATTTGGATACCATTCGCCTTGAACCCAAGTTCCTAAACATGGATTGTGTTTAGAAAACAATGTATCGCCAAAAACCATAAAATTCGCAATCTTTCCAACCTCAATGCTCCCTAACTGATCGAATACTCCTAACCATTTTGCGGGTGTTTCGGTACAGGCACGAATCGCCTCATTCACAGGCAAACCAGCTTTTACAGCCTTGCCTAAATTTGACCAAAAATCTGCTGGCGTTTTAAGTCCAAAAGCGGTAAACGAAATGGGTATATTCTCTCGATTTAATAACGCTGCATTTGCTGACGCAGCTTCCCAGTGCCACATATCGTTTAATGAAAGATGTTTTGCTGCAAATGCATCCTTTACATCCCAAGCCTCTGGATAAATTAACGGAAGTATAATATTAGGTTTCAATTTTTTCAGCTCATCTAAACGCTGATATTCATCTCCACTTCCTTTGTAATTAAATTGAATTCCACTTTCTGCACCTAATTTGTGTGCGCGAAGAATATCTCTCCAATTCGTCGTTTCAAAAAATTTTGGAAGATTGCGTTGATCAATAAATGCTTGAAGCGATAAATCTGTAAACGATTTATTTGCTCCTGATTCGTACCACTGAATATCTAAAAATGTTTGACGCAATAAAGCAATACTGCCCATTAATGAACTTGGATAGTCTTGCATTGAACTTCCTTTATTGAATGAATAAAATGAAGCGGCTTGAGGCAAAATGACTACCTCATTCACCTTTTTATTACTCAAATTAAAAAGCGCTCCCGTACCTCTAGAAATCCCATCCCTAACATGACTACAAACTGCAGTAAAACCAAGCCTTCGAAGCGATTCAAAAGCACTTTCATCTACTTGTAATTCAGAACTAGCAATGGTTTCAGGGTGAATCGCCATATTCCAAGACAAAGCACCGCGGTCGTTGCGCTCCATTAAATCTCGAGGCCCTTTAGCTACCGTTTTGTTTGGCAAACCAACATCTGTCCATAAATCAATCATCCCCGGATAAATATGACGCCCTTTGAAATTATGCACAACGGCATCCTTCGGCACATTTACATCTTTTCCGCAGGCAATAATTCGTCCATCTTTAACGAGTATATTTCCAATATATGACTTCTCTGCATTGGCGTGGATAGTAGCGTCAATTAAAGCAATCAATCTTCCATCGGGATTAGCAACTCCATTAATTGGTAAAGGATTCTGGCTATGAGCGATCGAAAACGCAAACATCAACAGATAAAAAAACACATGCTTCATGGCACCAAATGTATTAACAGTATATGTTTACACAATCTAAAACAACTAAGAATTTAGAATTTCTGAACATCAATTGAATTTGGCTAATTTTATCTTTCTGACTATCTGGCATTTACACAATTATCTGTCGCCCTTGTAACTTTCTTTTCGAAATTGCCTCTTAAACCTCTGAAACAAAATTTACGGTGACAGTAGCAGAATTTAATCAAAGTGTTGACTTATTCTCCGATAATATTTATCGTTTCATCTTAAAAAACATGCGGGATGAAGATGATGCGAGGGACGTTGTGCAAGATACCTTTGAAAAAGTTTGGTTAAAAGCATCGGAAGTTTCATTTGAAAAGGCGAAATCATATTTGTTCACTACTGCTTATCGCCTAATGCTTGAGCGTATACGGAAAAAGAAGAGACAAGAACCCATTGAAAACTTTTTACGCGTGGTGCCGTCAAGTTCAAAAGAACTAGAGTTTGACTTAAAAAGAATTCTGAAAGAAGCAATAGCATTATTGCCCGAAGATCAGCGATCAGTTATAATGTTGAGAGACTATGAAGGTTATTCTTACCAAGAAATTGGTCAGATCACGAATCTTTCGGAAAGTCAAGTTAAAGTCTATATTTTTAGAGCAAGAGTGTTTTTGAAGAATTATTTAGTTCGAGCGGAGGTGGTATTATGAGCAAGATAGATTTATCGAATTTTGAAGCATACTTATTAGATTATAATGAAGGGAATTTAAATAAGGCGGATGTAAGTCAGTTGTATTTATTTATCACTCAAAATCCTGATCTAGAGATTGACTTATATGATATTGTTGAATTACCATTTATTCAAGAAGAAAAAGTCAACTCTGGAATCCACCATAAATTACTTAAGTCGGAAATTGATATTCAAAATCAATTTGATGAATTAAGCTTTAAATTTTACAATAAGGAAATTACAAGTGATGAAAAGATTCAGCTCGATTATTTGATAAATCAATTTCCAAATCTTGGAATAGAATTTATTGCTTTTGCACACACTTACTTGCGCGAAGAAATATTATCGGAATTTGAAAACAAAGAAAGTCTGAAAAAACAATTCAACAGTGTTGGAAGTTTTGATGATCTCGCTATTAAGGCTATCGAAAGAACCATTAATAAGTCTGAAGAAGCTGAACTAAAATTAATAATCTCTACGAATAGTTCTTATCAAAAAGAGTGGAATGGATATAAAAACGCCATACTTGTAGAAGAAATTATTCCATTCCCTAACAAAGAACTATTATATAAAAAGAAAGATTCTAAAAATGTAATTCTCCTCTGGACAGCCCGAATTTCAGTTGCTGCAAGTATAATATTCGTATTAGGTTTTTTTATTGTAAATCAAAAGTCTGAAAATATTCACGGTCTACCAACTGCTTTTAACAAACCAATAGATTCTGTCCGTAAAGCCAGTGAAATTAAGTCAATAGAACCTGAAAAAGATATAAATGCTAATGATTTAATCAAAAAGAAAAAACAAACAAATCAGCCTAATCAACAAATAATAAATGGAATAGATAATTCTAAAATCGCTATTGCAAATTTAGAATTAAAATCGTCTCAAATTATTGAAAGTTTTGAGCTCCCTTCAGAATATATTGCCTTAAAACCAGCGGAGCTGCAACTTTTGAAGAGCGATGCATTTGCAATGAACAAAAAAGAGGAAGAGTTTGTTAAACCCAGTCAGTTTATTTGGAACCAGGTCAAAAGAATTTTAGTGAGAAATAAAATTGATATTGATAAACCAATTGAAGAAGTCAAGAAAGATGGGTTTGCCGAAGTTGGATTTAGGAGTCTTGAAAAAGTGAGTCGAGGTTCACTCGTTATTGAAAGAGAAAACAGCGAAAATCGCAATAAAATCACGGGCGTTCAATTCAAAGGAATTGGATTTAGTAGGTCAACACAATAAATAAATCATAAAAATTGTAACTAAATAAGGACACTGTTGCTCTTTATAAAAACGCATAAATAACCATTTGATATGAAAACCAAAATAATATTCACAGTTGCGTCGTTATTGATACTTTCAGTAAGCAGCATCATAGCGCAGGGTTTAGAAAGAAAAAACATCGAATCATTTAAAGAGATAAATATTAATGGGACAGCAGATATTTATTTAAGTAATTCTGATGAAGCTTCAATAAGTGCAAAGTCGGATGAATTTAGATTAATGAATTATTCAGTTAAAGATGGGGTATTAGAGCTCAATACAGGAGCAGTTGATGCCAT
>Ga0209702_10008809_pt1 | contig 11547 bp, 10 predicted proteins | sample FRY01_FD_187210 | JGI IMG/M metagenome (GOLD analysis project Ga0209702, IMG submission 187210) | Freshwater microbial communities from Lake Fryxell liftoff mats and glacier meltwater in Antarctica - FRY-01 (SPAdes) (version 2) | ecosystem: Environmental > Aquatic > Freshwater > Ice > Glacier... | reverse complement strand
TTTCTTTCCCTGGCTAAACGGTTACGGTGGACATTGACAAAGCTTCCAACGCATGTAAGGAGTGAGCCGTTCCCTCTGTTCATTCTGGGCCTGGAAGCATCTCCATTTTAGCCTGCCGCGCAGTAGCCCGCCAATTGGAGTCGGAGGAGTTTCAAGGCGGCGGCGCGGGAGAGCGCAGGAAAAGCAGAGAAATACGCCAGTTCTTCCTGCTATCCACCGCGTCTCCGTGGTAGGACGGGTCTTTTTTACAGCCGCTTCATTCCTGTCTCCTTCTCCTGTGCAGCCGGGAACGAATGTTCTAAAACGTACTCTGTATAACTTCGTCTTTTGCCCTTTCTGTGGTAAAATTCAGCGAGTTGGAATTCTCTTTCAGCCATAGCATTTGTATTCATCCAATGCAGTCAGATGAAGGAACTAGTTTGGGTATCATCGATAGTTTGTCTGCTGGCTACCGGTTGCTGATGCAGCGGCTGGAACTTCTATTGTTGCCTCTGTTGTTGGATTTGCTGCTCTGGTTTGCGCCCCGGCTGAGCATCGAGCCGCTGTTGAAAAGCTTGGCCGCTTTCTATGCGGACATCTTTGCCCAGTTGGGTGATACGGCCCAGTCTTTGGGGCCGGGGCTGGCCGATATGCCGGTCGAGGTGACAAAGGCGCTGGATAGCGCGGGCCAGTCGTTCAATCTTTTTGATCTGCTGGTCAATTCATCCCTCTATCACGTGCCGAGTTTGCTGGTGACATTGCCGGGGTTAAAGAGTGGACAGAGCAGTTGGGAGATTGCTTCGTTGTGGAATGCGGGCAGCGGCGCGCTTCTGTTGGGGCTGGTGGGTCTCTTTATCGGCGTCGTCTATATGAATTTACTGGCCCGCATTGTGCCACTGGGCGAGGGTGAAAAGAGTTCCAACCCGCCCTATTTTCTATCATCACTCCTGCGCCACTGGCTGCGATCGATTGGCTTTTTGCTGGCACTTTTTTTCGCTCTGTTGATGATTTATATTCCGGCTGTTGTAGCAGCTACGGTGTTGATGTTGATCAGCCCCGCGTTGGGTGCGGGCGCAATGATGTTGATGGGCGGGCTGATGACGGTCGTTATCTTCTATCTCTATTTCGTGACCGTCGGGCTGGTGTTGGACAATCTTTCTGTGCGGGCGGCGGTGATGGGCAGTATTGTGCTGGTGCGCCACAATTTTTGGCCCACAATCGGCTTCTTTTTGCTCACCAGCTTGATTTCGGTGGGTGTGACACTCCTGCTGCGCGAGGTGGCGAAGTTTGGTTTTGTGGGTCTGGCTGCGGGTGCGGCAGTCAATGCTTTTATAGGCACCGGTATGGCTCTCGCACTGCTCATCTTCTACCGCACCCGACTGATTGTTACAGCTAACAAGGTGCAGCCCAAGTAGAGCAGATAACGACGAAGATAGGCACGCAGATTACGTAGAAGCGGATTATCACAGATTGTACCCGTCTTTATCAGCGTCCGTCAGTGTTTATCAGTGGCTATTTTCACTTTAGATTTATTTGTATGTAGTGGAGGAACGCGTGGCAAACGGCAATAAGAAAGCAGATTTCGTTTACGAAGCAGAACAGATTCAGGTGCTGGAAGGGCTGGAGGCTGTACGCCGCCGCCCTGGTATGTACATCGGCGGCACGGACACAAAAGCCCTGCACCATATGGTCTATGAGGTGGTGGACAACGCCATCGACGAAGCTATGCAGGGGCGCTGTGACCACATTTGGATCACCATCCACAAGGACGAGAGCGTCACCGTCAACGACAACGGCGCGGGCATCCCAGTGGGTATGCAGCACCAGATGGGGATGTCGGCTCTGACGGTCGTGATGACAAAGCTCCACGCTGGCGGCAAGTTCGGCGGCGGCGGCTACAAAGTCTCCGGCGGTCTGCACGGCGTGGGCGTCAGCGCGGTCAACGCGCTCAGCACGTGGATGGAGACGACTGTGCGGCGCAACGGCAAAGTCTATCGCCAGCGCTTCGAGCGGGGCATCCCCATGAGCGAAGTCGATGAGATCGGCACCTGTGACCCCGACGATACGGGCACGTCCCAGCATTTTCTGCGCGACGATACGATTTTTCAGGTCTTCGAATACGACTGGCAGATTCTTATCACCCGTTTCCGGGAGATGGCTTTTCTGACCCGGCGGGTCGACTTCACTTTTATGGATGAACGCCCAGAGCAGCCGAAAGAGTACAACTTCTATTTTGAAGGCGGCGTGCAGACATTTGTGCGCTATCTTAACAAAAACCGGGAAGTGCTCCACACGCCGATTTATATTGACACAGAAGTGGAGACCACCCAAGTGGAGGCGGCCATTCAGTATACGGATGGCTACAACGAATCGATTTACGCCTTCGCCAATACTATCAACACCCCGGACGGCGGCTCCCACCACACGGGTCTGCGCACGGCCATCACCCGCCAAATGAACGACTACGCCCGCAAACAGGGCTTTTTGAAGGGCAACGACGACAACTTTACCGGCGATGACACCCGCCAGGGCATGACCGCGATTGTCAGCGTGAAGGTCATCGAACCCCAGTTTGAGGGGCAGAACAAACTCAAGCTGCTCAACAACGAAGTGCGCTATCACGTGGAAACCGCGGTGGCCGATGGCATCGGCAAGTGGATGGAGGAAAATCCCCGCGAGGCGCGCAAGATCATCGACAAATGCCAGACGGCCTATCGGGCACGGGAAGCGGCCCGCAAAGCGCGTGATCTGGTCATCCGCAAGAGCGCGCTGGAAAGTCTGACCCTACCCGGCAAACTGGCCGACTGCTCTACCCGCGACCCCAAAGAGAGCGAACTGTACATCGTTGAGGGTGACAGCGCCGGTGGTTCGGCCAAACAGGGCCGGGATCGCCGCTTTCAGGCTATTCTCCCTTTGCGTGGCAAAATTCTCAATGTGGAAAAGACCAGCCTGGACAAAGCGCTGGGCAACAAAGAGATTCAGGCCCTTATCACCGCCTTGGGCATCGGCATCGGCGACGATCTTGATGTGACGAAACTGCGCTACAACCGGATCATTATTATGACCGACGCTGACGTTGACGGCGCGCATATCCGCACGCTTCTTCTTACCCTCTTCTTCCGTTATATGGAGCCACTGGTAGGCGAGGGCCATCTTTATATCGCGCAGCCACCGCTCTACAAAGTGCAGGTGACGGAGCAGCTAAACGGCAAATCCAAGCGCTCGGAGCAGTACGTCTACAACGATACTTCTCTGTTGGAGATGCGCAGCCGTTTGGGCGACGAGAATGTGAAGTTGGAGCAGCGCTATAAGGGGCTGGGCGAGATGAACCCGGAGCAACTCTGGGAAACGACGATGAACCCGGAACATCGCACGCTTTTGCAGGTGCAGGTGGACGACGCAGCCGAGGCGGACCGCACCTTCGATATGCTCATGGGCAGCAGCGTGCCGCCCCGTCGTCGCTTTATCCAGACCCACGCCCACGAAGTCCAGAATCTGGACGTTTAGTTATTGGGAGGACTGATGGCAATTGATTCGCTGGTTTCGTGCGATCTCGACTACGAGCGAGATGGGAAGCAGATTGGCTCGCTGCGGGTTCCCCAATCGTTCAACACGGCGGGATGGGCGAACTATTTCATCCCCATTGCCGTAATCAAAAATGGCAGCGGGCCGACGGTTCTTCTGTCCGGCGGCAACCACGGCGACGAGTATGAGGGGCAGGTCACGCTCATGAAAATGGTGCGTGAGCTGGACCCGGCCCAAGTCCAGGGGCGGCTGATCATTCTGCCTATGCTCAACCGTCCGGCCTGTGTGGCTGGCACGCGGCTGTCGCCGATTGACGGGCGCAATATGAACCGGGCCTTTCCCGGCCAGCGCAACGACACCATCACGGGGCTAATCGCCCATTACGTGAGCAACGCGCTGCTGCCCCTGGCCGATATTGTGGTGGACATCCATTCTGGTGGGCGTACTCTGCAATTTCTGCCGTCGGTCAATATGCACGAACTGGCGAACAAAACACAGATGAACGAAATGGTGCGGGCGGCCACTTCCTGGGGTGCGCCTTATGTCTTTATCTATGCTGACGTGGCCGGCGAGGGACTGTTGCCCTCCTATGCCGAAAGCCTGGGCAAGATCACCTTGGGCACGGAGCTGGGCAGCGCGCCCCAGTTTGGCGTGGATATGCTGCGCCTGGCCGATCGGGGGGTGAAAAATATGCTGCGTATGTACGGCGTCCTGACCGATGCGCCCTATGCCGCCCCAGCGCCACCGTCCCAACTGGTCGCTGCCACCGACCCCGCAGATTATGTGATGGCCCCGGTCAGCGGCATTTTCGAGCCTTTCTTCGAAATGGGTGAACAGATAGAAGCAGGACAGCCGATTGGGCAAATTCACTCGACGGAACTGCCCTTTGCCGCTCCCCATTCCGTGCTTGCTCAGACAGGCGGCCTGCTTTTTGGCCGTTGCGGCTTCCCCCTCACCCAACAGGGCGCGTGTGTGGCGACGATCGTGCGCCCCTATACGCTGGCCTGATTATTGAGGGTCAGATCACCGAAGGACAGCTCAAGTGCCGATCAATACGCCGGACTTCAACTTCTATCAGCAGCAGTCGCGCAAGACGTGGAATCTGGTGCATACGGACCATCCGATTGTCTACCCCACCCTGGGGCTGGTCAATGAAGCAGGTGAAGTGGCCGGGAAGGTCAAGAAGATTTTTCGGGACAAAGGCGGGCAGATCGGCGAGGAAGAACGCCAGGCGCTCAAGGGCGAGCTGGGGGATGTGCTCTGGTATCTGACCCAAATCTGCACCGAACTGGGCCTGACGCTGGAAGAAGTGGCGGCCTATAATCTGGAAAAGCTCTTGGATCGTCTGGAGCGGGGTGTCATTCAGGGCGATGGGGATGTGCGATAAGTAATTCTAAGAATTTTTTGGACGCAGATTGACGCAGAAAATGCTGATTGCAGAGCGCAAATCCGGCAATTCTGCTATCTGTGTTCTGTCGATTTTCCCGACTTTAACTTGCAAATAGAGTATCATCTCAATATGCAGGGGAAAGACCTGTCAGGTGCGCCAGTTGAGCAAGTGTGCCAACCAGAAAACGCTGTTGGCGCACCTGACAGGTCTCGTGTTACCCCCGTTTTATTGAGATGACACCAAATAGAGCGAAAAAGAGATAGCCCACGGCCAACGAATCTGGCTGTGGGCTATCTCTTTTTCGCTTTCGTGTTTTGATGCTTATCCCGCGGGCGTCAGACTCTTGCGGGCATCCTCTTTCATGTGACACTGCTTGTACTTCTTGCCGCTGTTACACCAGCAGGGATCGTTGCGCTTCGGTTTGTTATTGGTGTTGCGCACAGTCTGCTGCTTGGGCGCGGCCCCAGACGCGTCCCGGTTGGTGCGGATGTTGGCCGCAATGGGGCGAGGTATCACGGGTTCCCGGCGCTCTATGCGCAGAGCCATCATGTTTTTCACAATATCGCCCCGGATGTCCCCCATCAACTCCTGGTACATTCCATAGGCCTGGCGTTTGTAGGCCACCAGCGGATCCACCTGGGCAATGGCCTGCAAGCCGATACCTTCCCGTAGCCGGTCCAGATCGGTCAAGTGACGAATCCACCGGTGATCGACCGCGTGGAGCATCACGTGGCGCTCCGCATCCCGCATGACTGCCTCGCCGTATTCCTCTTCTTTGTGGGCATAAAAAGCCAGGGCCAGCTCTACGGCCAGATCGGCAATCTCATCAGAACCCAACCCTTCCCAGTCGCTGGTCTGGAACGAATCGGGAAAAGGAAAGACGGAGCGAAGAGCCAGCACCATTTCGTCCAGTTGCCACTCTTCCGCGTGGGGACTGGCTGTGTACTGCCCGACCACATCTTCAATTTCCTGATCGATCATATCCGTGATGGTGGTTTTCAGGGACGGGTCCAGCAGAATGCGACGCCGCTCTGCGTAGATAGTCTCCCGCTGTTCGTTGACCACTTCGTCGTATTTCAGCACGTGCTTGCGGATGTCGAAGTTGTGCCCTTCCACACGGGTCTGGGCGTTTTCAATCGCCTTGCTGATCATCCCCGCTTCAATGGGAATGTCATCCTCCAGCCCCAGCCGGTCCATAATGCCGGTGATGCGGTCGCCGCCGAAACGCCGTACCAGTTCGTCGTCCAGGCTGAGGAAGAAGCGGCTGCTGCCCGGATCGCCCAAACGACCCGCACGGCCACGCAACTGATTGTCGATGCGTCGGGCTTCGTGGCGCTCTGTGCCCACCACATGCAGACCGCCTGCCCCGATTACCTTTTTCTGGTCCCGGCGGGTATCGTTGTACCTCTCTTTGAGCACTTCGGCCCAGCGGGTCTGGTAGGTCTGGGTTGGGTCGCCGCCCTTTTTGAGCATATCCAGGCTCTGATTCCAGGCCCGTGTGGGGATTTCGGTCAGTTCCACATCTTCCCGGCGCAGTTGGTCACGGGCCATGCCTTCGTAATTGCCGCCCAACAGAATGTCCACACCGCGACCGGCCATATTCGTGGCGATGGTCACAGAACCGGGCTGCCCGGCCTGGGCAATGATTGTCGCTTCCCGTTCGTGGTTCTTGGCGTTCAGAACTTCGTGTTTGATACCCCGGCGTTCCAGCATCCGGCTGACCAACTCGCTGGTCTCAATCGCGACCGTACCCACAAGGACCGGCTGTTCCCGTTTGTGAGCGTCTTCGATCTCTTCAATCACCGCGTCGAATTTGGCCTTCTGGGACTTGTAGACCACATCGGCCCGGTCATCCCGAATCACGGGTTTGTAGGTGGGGATGGCAATTACGTCCAGATTGTAGATGCTCTGGAACTCTTCTTCCTCCGTCTTGGCCGTGCCTGTCATACCCGACAGCTTGTCGTACATACGGAAAAAATTCTGGAAGGTAATCGTCGCCAGCGTCATCGACTCTTTCTTGACCTTTACGCCTTCTTTGGCTTCAATGGCCTGGTGCAGCCCTTCGCCATAGCGCCGCCCCTCCATCATCCGACCGGTGAACTCGTCCACGATCACGACTTCATCATCGCGCACAATGTAGTCTCTGTCTTTGGTATAGAGCGCTTTGGCCCGCAGCGCGTTGTCCAGATAGGGCAACATTTCAAAGTGTTCGGCATCGTAGAGATTGTCAATCGCCAACCGGCTCTCGATGCGGGCGATACCCTCTTCGGTCAGGGTGGCCGAGCGCTCTTTCTCATCGACTTCGTAATCCTCTTCGATGTGCAGGCTGCGTACGATTTCGGAAAAGCGCCGGTAGTAGTCGCTGCTGTCCTGAGATTCGCCGGAGATAATCAGCGGGGTACGGGCCTCGTCGACGAGAATGTTGTCCACCTCATCCACAATCGCGTAGTGGAGTTCCCGTTGGGAACGACGCTCTTTCTCGGTCACCATATTGTCGCGCAGATAGTCAAAGCCGAATTCGTTATTTGTGCCGTAGAGAACATCGGCCTGATAGGCTTCCGGGCGGGCGATGGGGCGCAGGGCTTGCAGCCGGTCATCTTCGGCGGGGAAGTCGGGATCGTAGACAAAACTGCCTTTGTCCGGGCTGCCCGCGCTGTTCTGGATGACGGCTGCGTTCAGCCCCAACAGCCGGTAAATTGGCCCCATCAGTTGCAGGCCGACTTTGGAGAGATAGTCGTTGGGGGTGACCAGATGGACGCCCCGGCCTGTGAGCGCGTTGAGATAGAGGGGGAGGGTAGCGACGAGCGTCTTGCCTTCGCCTGTGCGCATCTCGGCGATTTTGCCCCGGTGCAGCACCATTCCACCGATCAACTGCACGTCGTAATGGCGCATCCCAGTGGTGCGCTTGCTGGCCTCGCGCACCGCAGCAAAGGCTTCGGGCAGAATTTCGTCCAGCAGCGCATTTTCCTGGTCCAGCAATTCTTTGCGCAGCCGTTCCACTTCCAACCGGGCAAAGCGCTGCTCATCGGTCCCTGCGACGGCTTCGTATTCGTCCTCGGCGTGGGCCAGCAAAGAGCGCAGCTCCGCGGTGGCTTCGGCGATATCCTGTTTGAATTCGTCGGTCATTGCCCGCAGTTCTTCCGGGCTTTTGTCCGCGAACTCTTTTTCCAGCTCGTTGATGCGGTCGACATTGGGCTGTAGCCGTTTGATCTCTTTGTCGTTGGGATCACCCATAACCGCATTGTAGAATTTCTTTAACATTTCTCGTCCTTCTGCTTCCAAAGGCGAATGTATTGCTGGCCGAACTATTCCAAAAGGCCGCAATGCTCCGCTACAATTGCTTTATCATCAGTTGCTTTAGCATCAGTCAAAATCTGCTCCAAAGTCTATTCTACCACGAAAAGGGGCAGGCAATAGAAAGCGTACAGACAATCTTGACTTGAATAGAATTTTGTAGCACAATCTAGTCAGACTAGCCTGATTAGAAGAAATAGGAGACAATATATGACCTGGCAATTACAGGAAGCGAAAAGTAAATTCAGCCAAATCGTCAATCTGGCTCTGGCCGAAGGCCCTCAATTCGTCAGCCGTCACGGCAAAGATGTGGTAGTCATTCTGTCGGTCAAGGAATATCAGGCTGCTTTAGAGCCAAAGGAGACATTGCTTGAGTTGCTTCTCAATTCTCCCCTGGCTGGCAGCGGACTGGTGGTCGAGCGGGATGACACTGATTTCGGTCGGGAGGTCGTGCTGTGAGGTATCTGCTCGACACAAATGTCATATCCGAATTTGCCGGCAACCAGCCCACAGCTTCGGTTGTCGATTGGCTGGCCGAACACGCAAACGACGAACTCTTTCTGAGCGTGGTTTCCATCGGGGAGATTCAACAGGGAATCAGCCACTTGCCTGACTCCCAACGAAAGAATGACTTGGACATCTGGCTCAATCGTTCTCTATTGGTCGTGTATGCTGACAAAATCCTGCCAATCGATGTAGCAACAATTATCCAATGGGGTACGATGACAGCCCAACTTATCCGGCAGGGCAAGAAAATGCCCGCGATGGATGGGTTGATCGCAGCGACGGCGCTATACCACAATCTGACACTGGTAACCCGCAACGTCGCGGATTTTGTCGATACGGGGCTTATTCTGATCGATCCCTGGACTGTGACATAACGGACGCGATCTACAAAGCTATTTGTAGATTCCGCGCTGGAATTGCCGAAGCAGCAACCAGACAATTCCCACCGCATAGACGCCGCCGACCGCAGCCACCCACAGATACGACTCCCCGCCTACCGCCAGCCAATAGGCTTTGGCCGACCAGAAAGTGGGGAAAATCCCCAGCAGCCATTGCCACGGCTCCGGCACAAACCAGGCGATCATCGGGGCCATCAGCAGCACGCCCATCCCCTTCATAATCGCCATACCCTCCACTTTATTCTTCGCCAGCGAAGCCAAAATCAGCGTGAAAATGGGCGCTCCCAACGAGGCGGAAAGGGCGAGAACCACCAGCGCGCCCATCGGTGGCACATCAATCCCAATCAGCGGAACCAGCACCAGAATGCCTATGAAACTGATGAGTGTAGGCGTGACGACCCGGTAAAGAACGTATGTGGTGATGGGCATGGGTGTCACCAGCAGCGCGGTCAGGGTGTTCTCGTCCCGTTCGTCCAGCAGCAGCAGCCCAACCAGACTCCCGGCCAGATCGGGCATAATAATCAGCCCAAAGAAGCTGGCAATGAAAAGGTAATAGAGTGTAAGGTCGAAGGTGTCCATCAGCCCGGCAGTGAGCCAGGGGATGAGCCAGCGCATAAGCAGGCCCAGAAGCAGCGGATAGACCAGCAGAAATTGCATCAGAGAATCCCGGCGGATATTGACAATATCGCCTCGATAGAGGGTTGTGATGGCGCTCATTGGGGAGTATCCTTTCGGCGCAAAACCAAATGTTCGGTCAAGAAACGTGAGATGTGAAATGTGAAAAAGGTCGGTGATCTCACGTTTCACGCTTCACGTTTCGATGGGCGATTTTGGCGCTGTCCGCGCCAATTGATCTCTTACCCATTCCCCACCTGTCGGGCAATCACTTTGACAAAAGTCTGCTCGGCCCAGCGCCAGCCCGCGAAAATGAGAACGGCCAGATAGAGCAGCGCATAGCCGATCTCCCAGAGGGGGGCCGAGGCATAGGCGGCTTCCAGCAGAATCATCCCCGGCTGGCTGGGGATGAGATAGAGCAGGGGGTTGTCCCAGATGCCCAGATAGCCAAGCAGAGGCAGTTGCATCAGCACCAGATAGAAGATGCCGGGGACGAGAAATTCGTTGATACCGTTGAAGCGGGCGGCCAGCACAAAGCCAAAGAGTGAAATCGGCACGGACATCCCCACCACTGCCAGCACATACCAGCCCCAGTGAATGAAGGGCGTGTAGACGACGACTGTCACCAGCGCGCCCACGACTACCGACAGCGCGGTGAGAACGCTGATTTTGGCGGTCAGATATTCCACCACCCGCAGGGGCGTCACTACCAGCCCCTCCAACACCCGGTCGCCCTTTTCCAGATAGTAGAGCGCGGCCATAAAGAAGAAGCCAAAGATGGAGAGGTCCAGAAAGAGAACGGAGACCAACACAGGCTGGATTCCCGCGTCCGGCACCTGGTAGAGTACCGCGCCCCAAAGTACCGTCACAAAGAGAGCGGCGTAGAAGATATTCTGGCGGAATTGATTGAGCACTTCCCAGCGCAGGGCAGAGAGCAGTCTGTTCATGCCAGCCTCCTGCCTGTCGTCTCGACAAAAATGTCTTCCAGCGTGGCTTCCTGAGTGTGGATTGTCTCGACCCGCTCCTGGCGCAGCAGGGCCGTGAAGTCGGCGTTGTCGCCCAGGCCATCAATGGGGAAATCGGCCTGCTGCAACGGACCTGCGCCTTTGTGATATTCCACCCGCACGTTCCGCTTGCCATAGCGCAATTTCAGGTTGCGCGGCGAGTCGATGAGGGCGACTTTTCCGTCCACAATAAAAGCCACCCGGTCGCAGAGGTCGTCGGCCACGTACATATCGTGGGTGGTCAGAAAAACCGTGCGTCCGGCTGCTTTCTGGGCGCGGATAATATCCTTCACATTGCGCCCGTTCACCGGGTCCAGGCCGGTCGTCGGCTCGTCCAGAAAGAGCAGTTCGGGCTGGTGGAGCAGGGCGCGCACAAAATTCAGCCGCATCTGCATCCCTTTAGAATAGTTGCCCACCCGCAGGTTGGCGTCCTCCTTCAGCCCGACGCTTTCCAGCAATTCCATTGGGTCCAGCGTCGGGCCGCTGTAGAGCGAACGAAAGAGATTCAGATTCTCCAGACCGGTCAGCTTGCGGTAGTGGTTGGGCAACTCAAAGGCCACGCCTACCCGCTCGTAGTAGCTGTCGTCCCAATTGCTCAGGGGCTTGTCAAAGATGGAAATATCCCCGGCATAGCCCCGCAGCAGTTTGATGAGAATCTTCTGGGTGGTGCTTTTGCCCGCGCCGCTGGGGCCAAGAAAGCCGAAAATCTCGCCCTTCTCAATCCGAAAGTCCACGCCCTGTACCGCGGCCTTTGCGCTGCCGGGATAGGTGTAGGTGAGGTTGGAAACGGTTATCATTGGATAGTTACTCCTGTTCAAATGACGATTGCGCCCAC
>Ga0209702_10008808_pt1 | contig 11547 bp, 10 predicted proteins | sample FRY01_FD_187210 | JGI IMG/M metagenome (GOLD analysis project Ga0209702, IMG submission 187210) | Freshwater microbial communities from Lake Fryxell liftoff mats and glacier meltwater in Antarctica - FRY-01 (SPAdes) (version 2) | ecosystem: Environmental > Aquatic > Freshwater > Ice > Glacier... | reverse complement strand
TCCATTTTACAGCAACTTTTCCCATTTCTTTATCCCATTTATACTCGTGTGCACCACCAGCAAAAGTCCATTCAACATTTCTTGTTTTTACATAAGTTTCGTTATTTATGGCACTCAACATTTTTTGTGCTAAAACATCGGCCTGTTCAGGGTTTGAACTTTTAGGAAGTGGTTCGTTATAAACGAGATATACTATCGCAAATGACGTTAAAAGAAAGACGATTAATCCAATTGATATTTTTAGAAATATTTTTAAAAATCTTTTCATTCTTTCTTGTTCAATGCTTAACGCTTAGCGGGGATCGCTTAACACTAATGATTTATGGCTTTATCTTACAATTTTATTTTATTTTGTCGATACGAATTTCGCTAATTTACACGAATCATATTTTTAAATAATTAGAATTTAATTTGACGTCTAACTAGTATTATTTTTTTGCTTGCTGTCTTCCACATACTCCTTTTTATCTATTTTGTTGACACAAATTTCACTAATTTACATAAATAATATAGTTGTTAATTATGAATTAAATAAAACTAAAACTGATATGGAAGTCATTTAACTTTCATTTTTTCCTAATTGCTAATTTTATTTTCCATTAATATCCCACTGCTGCATCATCTCCGCGTTTGTCCGCACCACCTTCTAATTTTCCATCAGGTAAAACTCTAATAGCGTCAACTTTACCAATAATTGGTGTATTTTCTTCATTGATAATATACCCTTTTTCTTTTAGCGTTTTTATGGTTTCTTCTGAAAATCCGTTTGGTTCAAAAACTACAGTATCAGGTAGCCATTGGTGATGAAATCTAGGTGCATTAACAGCATCTTGCATACTCATATTAAACTCATACGAATTTAAAATTGTTTGTGCTACTGCGGTTATTATAGTAGAGCCTCCAGGCGTACCGACAACCATCCAAAGTGTTCCTTCTTTTTCGACAATAGTAGGCGTCATGCTGCTTAACATTCTTTTTTCGGGTGCAATGCTATTGGCTTCTGCACCTGTAAGTCCAAACATATTAGGAACTCCTATTTTTGAACTAAAATCGTCCATTTCATTATTCAAAAAGAACCCTAGTTCATCATTATATAATTTTGAACCAAAATTTCCATTCAAGGTTGTCGTTACTGCCACTGCATTTCCTTCTGAGTCAACAATAGAGTAGTGGGTAGTTTCCATACTTTCGATAATTTCAACTTTACCATGGGAAACATCATCAGATTTTGTCGCTTTATCAAAAGAAAAACTCTGCATTCTTTCTTTTAAATAAGCATCACTCAATAATACATCTAAAGGAATATCGACAAAATCCGGATCACCCAAATAATAATTCCTGTCTGCATACGCCCGACGAGAAGCTTCGGTAAATAATTGGATAGTTTTAACCGAATTTTGACCAAAACTACTAATATCGTAAGGTTCAATCATCTTAAAAATTTGTTGAATAGTTACGCCACCACTACTAGGTGGACTCATAGAAATCACTTTTAAATCTTTATAATTAAAAACAATGGGTTGGCGCCATTGTGCTTCATATTTTTCAAGATCTTCTAGGGTAATATAACCGCCTTTTTTCTGAATATGACGGGCTATTTTTTCGGCTACTTCGCCTTTATAAAACCCGTCTCGACCTTTTTCCATAATAATTTTTAAGGTTTTGGCTAATGCAGGATATTTTATAGTATCTCCCGTTTCATAAATTGTTGCAAATTTGGTACTGTCACTATTTACTTCTATAAACACCGCTCTGTAATAAGCCAATCTTTTGGCTTGGTTTTCGGTTACGACAACACCTCTTTCCGCGAGTCCTATTACAGGAGAAATAATTTCTTTTAAGGAAAGTTTTCCAAATTTTTTATGCACTTCTATAATTCCAGCAATAGTTCCTGGAACTCCTACAGCCGTTGCACCTTTGGTACTCATATCGGGAATTACATTTCCCAGAGAATCCAAATACATGTTTTTATGAGCATTTATGGGAGCTTTTTCTCTGTAATCTAAAGACCCGAAATCGCCATTACTTTTGCGGTAAACCATAAAACCACCTCCACCAATATTACCAGCAACGGGGTAAGCAACAGCCAAAGCTAATTGAGTTGCCACCATAGCATCAAAAGCATTACCGCCTTTTTGCATGATATCCGCACCAATTTTCGAAGCTTCTTCCCGAGCAGAAACCACCATCGCTTTTTCTGCGATTAAACCTGTGGGTTTGGCTGGTTGCGTTTTGCAATTGATAAAAACAACAAAGAGTAATATTAAATAATAAAATTTTCTCATCTTAGTTTTAAATTTTAAAGTGATTTATATTTTTGTTTAGAAAAATCGATTAATTCTTGAAAAAACGAACTGAACTCTTTTTCGAATTCATCATAATGCTTTTCTAGGTCTAAAATAGCTAAATTCATTTTAGATATATTTTTTGTTCTTCTGTTCATTCCTTTTAAAACTTGATCAATTCCTTCTAAATTGGCGTAATTTAAAATCCAATTATCAGAAATCATATAGGGCATCATATGTTTTATTTTTTCTGGTAAAATGGTATAATTAGTCTCTAGTATTTTGTAAAAATTATCGACGAAATCAGCTAATGGAATATCAGAATAATCCTTCCAGTTTTTCGCTAGAAAGTGATCGTAAAAAATATCTACAATAACACCACTATAATGACTATAGTTTTCGTGAAGTCTTTTGGTGCTTTGCCGCACCGTTGGGTGCGCATCTGTAAAAGTATCAATATAACGGTGTAGTAAAATTCCTTTTTGTACGTTGTCGGGCAGGTGTTTGTATTTATTCCCTCGAATGCTGTCGGCTATAAAATTACCAATGGTTACTTCATCGTCATTAAAGGATAAATAAATATGGGCTAAAAAATTCATAAAATTCTTGAAAAACTAATAATGTCGAATTTACGAATAAGAGCAATACCTTTTAGTATGAAGCGTTTATATTTGCAAAAACTTTTTATAAAATTATGACACTAATCAAATCTATTTCAGGAATAAGAGGCACTATCGGAGGAAAACCAGGCGATAATTTAACCCCAATTGATGCGGTGAAATTTGCCGCCGCTTACGGTATTTGGCTTAAAGGATATACCAAAAACGATAAAAAACTAAAAGTAGTTATTGGTCGTGATGCCCGTTTATCTGGAGAAATGATTCAAAATTTAGTGGTTTATACGCTAGTTGGTTTAGGTATTGATGTGATAGATTTAGATCTTTCTACCACCCCAACCGTCGAAATTGCAGTGCCTTTAGAAAAAGCAGATGGCGGTATTATTTTAACGGCTAGCCATAATCCAAAACAATGGAACGCTTTAAAGTTATTGAATGAAAAAGGGGAGTTTTTAAATGCAGCGGAAGGTGCTTTAATTCTTGAAATAGCAGAGAAAGAAGATTTTGATTTTTCTGAAGTCGAAGATTTAGGAGAAATTATAAAAAACGATTCGTATATCGATATTCATATTGATGAAGTACTTGACTTAGCTTTAGTTGATGCTGATACTATTCGCGCTGCAAAATTTAAAGTGGTGGTTGATGGGGTAAATTCTACCGGCGGTATCGCTATCCCTAAATTATTAAAAGAATTAGGGGTTGAAGTAGTAGAATTATATTGTGAACCAACAGGACATTTTCCGCATAATCCAGAGCCTTTAAAAGAGCATCTAGGAGATATTTGTGCCTTAGTAGTTAAAGAAAAAGCGGATTTTGGAATTGTTGTGGATCCTGATGTTGACCGTTTGGCTTTTATCAGTAATGATGGCGAAATGTTTGGCGAAGAATACACCTTAGTCGCATGTGCGGATTATGTGTTAGGGAAAACCAAAGGAAATACAGTTTCTAATTTATCATCTTCAAGAGCGCTTAGAGATATTACTCAAAAACATGGAGGAACTTACGAAGCTGCCGCTGTTGGCGAAGTAAACGTTGTTGCCAAAATGAAGGCAAATAATGCGATTATCGGTGGCGAAGGTAACGGAGGCATCATATATCCGGAAAGTCATTATGGGCGTGATTCTTTAGTAGGTGCTGCATTATTTTTAATGCTCATGGCTGAAAAAGGAGGAACTGTTGCGGCATTAAGAGCAAGCTATCCCTCGTATTTTATGAGTAAAAAGAAAATAGAATTAACACCTGGATTAGATGTTGATGCTATTTTAGAGGCTATGGCCAAGAAATATAAGGACGAAGAAATTTCCACGATTGACGGCGTAAAAATCGATTTTGCAGATAACTGGGTACATTTACGCAAATCCAACACAGAACCTATTATCAGAATTTATACCGAAGCTAAATCGCAGCAAGAAGCGGATAATTTAGCAGATAAAATTATTTTGGAAATAAAGCAAGTAGCGGAGTTATAGATTTTAAAAAGTGCAAAGTACCAAATATTAAGACGAGGAAAAACACGAAATTAGAAGTACTAAAAGTAAAATGGAGGTGTGATAGTATTGAATTTTTTCTCTACCTCTAATTTTTTAACTTTAAAATTAGGCCTACGGCCTAAAGCTTTAGAACAAAGCAAATCATTAAAAACAGGCTATTTTGTAAAAAAAATCGTCCTTTTTTAATTATTATCAGCCTTATTTCTGTGTTTCCATCTCCTATGCGTCCATAAGTAATACGGCGGATTTTCACGTATTTGCTGTTCCGTTAAGCGTAAGAATTTATCTGTAATTTCATGTTCGTTGGTACTTTTTCCTGCTGTGGTAATGGGGATGAATGTGGCTTCATAATAGCCTCTTTTTACTTTGACTACTTTTAAGAAAACAACAGCTAAATCCATTTTACGCGCCATGCTTTCTGGACCGCTAAAAACAGGAACTTTAATACCCATAAATTCTGTCCAATACGGCGCTCTGTGTGCTTGTGGAGATTGGTCACTAACCATTCCGTAAATAGACGGGATATTTTCTTTTACATTTTTAACTACGGTTCTTACCGTTTCTTCTTGGGTTATTAATGTCGTTTTAAAACGTGCTCTGGTGCTTTGTATCCAATTATCAAAATACCTATTTTTAATTTTTTGATATACGGCATAACCCTCAGATTTCACATAATTATTGATGCTTACATTCCACTCCCAATTGGCGTAATGCGAACAAACAATTAAAATACTCTTGGTTTTTTCTATTTCAAGTAAAACTTCTAAATTGGTTACATAGTATCGTTTTTTTACTTCTTCATTAGATAAGTTCATGGTTTTTATCATTTCCATAAACGTATCACATAAATGACCATAAAAGGTTCTCTGAATTTGTTTTAATTCTTTATCAGACTTTTCAGGAAATACCAATTTTAAATTTTTATAAACTACTTTTTTGCGATAGCCAAATACGCTGTAGAGTAAAAAGAAAATAAAATCCGATAGCACATAAACTACCTTGAAAGGGAGTATAGCAATCATCCAAATAATAGGATACACAAATATGAATACTAGTAACTGCATGTAAGAAATTATTTCGCAAATATAGCTATATTTGAACGCAAATAGAAGACTTAGTACTATGTTTGAAGATATGCATTATGCAACTATGGCTATTATCGCCATCAATGTTTTAGTTTCATTGAAAGGTTTTAACAACAATCATTTTTTTGAGCGCTATAAGTTTCAAGTTGGTGCAATTAGCGCTGGTCAGAAAGAACGCATGTTTACCTCAGGTTTTCTTCATGTTGATTTTGCACATTTATTTTTCAATATGTTTACGCTTTTCTTTTTTGCTCCTGTAGTGATTGAATGGTTGAATCCTATCCAATTCGTTATCATTTATATTGTAAGTTTGGCTGCAGGAAGCCTACTAGGTATGGTTTTTCACAAAAATGAACCTTATTATAGTGCAGTAGGGGCAAGTGGTGCTGTAACCGGAATACTTTATGCCGCAATTCTCTTGGAACCGCAAATGCGATTAGGCTTCATGTTTATTCCAATTCCAGTGCCTGCTTATGTTTTTGGGATTGGCTATTTGCTGTATTCTATTTACGGGATGAAAAGTAGATTGAGTAATATAGGGCATACTGCCCATTTTGGAGGCGCTATTGGCGGATATATAACAACTCTTATTTTCTTTCCAAGTCTTTTAAAAACAGATCTTTTAATGGTTGGGTTATTGGCAGTTCCCATTGTGATCCTTTTTATATTGCAGAAAGTTGGGAAGTTAAATTAAATAGATTAATCCTATTTTTATATTTTTTTTAAACCTTTGAAAAGTATTCCATCTAAAAAAATAAGTAGTTATGTAATTGTACTTAATTTGGTGTTTTAGAAATCACCAAATTTCTAATTAAACGAATCTACAGGTGAAAAATTATTATATTTAGTATTGTTTACTGCTAATTACCTCCTGTACTGAGTAGACTAGCATTTTTGAAGATCAAAAAGACGATTTATGTGCTAAGGATAATCAAAGTTTTCTTGATTAAAGCTTTAACCCTTATAATGCTGGTATTTTAAGCATTACGAACGATGACAAAATAGCTTGATAAATAAATAAAATTGTCGATGAGCTATCAGGCAACTGCCTTTTATCTTTAATTGCTCAAATTATTCCTCTTAGTTTTGAAGGTGGCGAAAATTTAACGGACTCGCGTATAACTATAGACGTAAATATAGCCTAAGTAAAATTCAATACAGTAGATGATGTATATGCTGGCGCTATTGATGCCCTAAACCATAGAGATCCCTTCTTTAAACATAAGATAGTTTCATGATTGTATTATACCAATGCGGATATAAATTCTGTTGCTTATGAAAACGGCTTTATTTATGCTGTTGGTGGTGTAGATTCAGAAAAATCAGTGCTTGATATTTCAAACTCTTTTGTGGCTAAAATTCCAAGCTCAAACGGATTTATTAATATAGATGGTGGTATTACTTATGATTTCCAAGAAGGTTTTGTTGGTGCCGATATCAGAATTCCAGGCAACTAGTTGTTTGTATCTATTTGTAACAATGGCTCTTTAACCATTTATGAAAAAAATAATCTAAAAATATTCCTTTCCCTGATTTAAGGTTTGTAGCTTTAAAAAATAAGTTAATTGCTACATTAAATGTAAAATAGGGGTTAGTTTAAACGATGTAAATATTAATAGTGAATTATTACTTTTTGGTGCGTGGACAGGTAGGAAAGCCATCAACATCAATTCAAATACTATTTTTTGAAATGAATGGCTCTTTGATGGTTGGTAGAAATAATAATAGAAAAAATATTACCATCAATAGTAATTCAACTTTTAGAGTAGAAGGTAGTTTAATAATTTATGGGGATTTAATTTTAAATGATGGTGCTACTTTAGAATTTGTGGGTAAAAATTCTAATGTCCATATTTCGGGGAAAGTTAGAAAAGCTAAAACTGCTAAAGTAAAAAGCAATTTTAAAGATGAAACCAATAAGTTTTAAAAAAAATAAAAAAACCCGATCTGTTTTGCAAATCCGGCTTTTTTTATTTCTAATCTCAAAATGTATTAACCAATCCGTAGATTTTAATACCTAAGGCTTAAAGCCTAAACCTCATAGCTTAAATATTACTTCCTAATAATTCAGCAATCTTATTTTCAAGTTCCTGACCTCTTAGATCTTTAGCAAGAATAACTCCGTTTTCATCTAAAATAAACATCGCAGGGATAGCGTTTACGTTGTACATTTTTGCAATTTCATCAAAATAGTCAAGATTAGAAACTTGGTTCCAAGTTAAACTATCATAGGCTATAGCACCTATCCATTCTTCTCTTGTTTTATCGAGTGAAACCCCAAGGATTTGAAGTCCATTATTCTTATATTTATCATAAATTCGAACTAAATTAGGATTTTCTGCTCTGCAAGGTTTGCACCATCCTGCCCAAAAATCGATAATAGTAATTTTCCCTAAAGCATCTTTCAAAGCCAAAGGAACACCATCCGGTGTTGGGGCAGAAAATTCTGGAGCTTTGGATCCTAAAGCGGTTGCTTTATTTTTTTCTAGAAAAGCTTTAATTCTTTTTGCAGTAGCCGTTTTTTTTAATTCAGGTGTTAAGGCGTCCAACATCGCATTGATTTCATTTTCAGGAACCTCTCCAGTTTGCTGAAACCGTTCTATTAACATCACAGATATTAAAGCATTCGGATTTTCTTTAACAAAATTAATTTCGAAATTTTTTGCTTCTTCTCTAAATTCCGTCAATTCTTCTTGAATTGCCTCTTGACTTGCCATGTCTCCACTCGAACGTGCTTTTTCATAATCTTGACCCATTGACATGTAGCGTTTTGAGAAATTTCTACTTTTGTCTAAAAACTTAGAAAAAATATCATTTTGTAATGTTCCTTCAATTTTTGCAAATTGAAGACTATCTTTTTGGAAAGAAATGTCAATAGTACCATTTTCAATAATCACAGGAATATTTCCATTGACTTTATCAATAAATATATACTGCAAATCTAATGAGTCTGCTTTACCAGTAAAACTAAATTTCCCATTTTCTACCGTAGTTGTATCTACATCAATAGGTTGGTTTACTTCGTTTATTCTTTTTAAATATACTTTTGTTCCATTTTCTATTTCTCCATCAATAGTGGCATCAATAGAAAACCCATCTTTTTTGCTATTACAAGAGAATAATAAACCAATGGCAAAAATTCCAAATATTATTTTTTTCATTTTTATAATTTTTTATAGTCGCAAATGTAATAGAAAAATCTTAAACTATTTAATTGTATGAAGCCTATCTACAATTTTGTCATATTAACTAATATAGGTTTTTCAATAAGGTAGGTAAGTTCTTCGTAATCGTCAACAAGGTTAGATATTAGGTTTGACTCAATATGACCCTTTGCTTCTGTATTTTTATATTATTTAAATCTTCCAGAAGTACTTCAAAACGTTCTACGATGGGGTTATATTCTTTTTGCCATAATTCAAATATATAATTTATGACCGTAAAAATTCGTCCCAGCTAAACTAGACAATCCACACCTCTTACTTGCAATTATTTGACAAAATAAGCCAATACATTACTTGGTATAACACAAAAAGAATTCATTCAAGCCTGGATTATTTAACACCACTTGAAATGGAACTCAAATTAAAACAAATTATCAACAATGCGGCCTAAAAAATTAGTCCCATTTTTATTAGGTAGTCCATATTCTTATTGTAGAACAAGAAAAAAGCATAAGACCTACAAACTCAAATAAACTAAAGTGAAAAATAAATTGATACTATTGCCAAAGAACTCTGAGAAATAAAATAAAATATTATTTTGAATACTTGAGAATAGTTAAAAGATAATTCCTGTTATATTTACTTTCCAATACAGAAAGTAACTAAATAGCTGAAACCTCTTATTTACAAGGCTTTACAAAATAACAATATTTTCAAGGTACAAATAAGGTACAATACCTTTCAGTAAATTCACTTTTGAGGGGTTAAACGGCTTTACTTTCCAGTTCGGGAAATAGGAAACTTTCCGTTCAGCATTTCAGCTTATCAAAGCCCTTTCAATTTCTTGGTATGATATGCTTTCGGCTCTTTGTATTTGCTGGGTAAGTTTTAAATACCTTTTGGTGGGCTTTCCTGCATACTGTTTTTTAAAGTGCTTTTGGTAAAGCTGCTCAAATAGTTGGTCGGTTCGGAAATAAGCCCCCAGCGTTTTATCTAAATATCTGCTCTTTTTACTTTGCGTTTGCTTTTCGTACATACAACCCCTGAACGCTGAACGGTGGTAAAAATAGGTGTCGGCTAAATATAACTTTCGGCAACGCTTACCAGTACGGGGGCAAACGAAATACCAAACAACCCCTTTGCCTAAATTGGAAGGGGCTGAAATTAGTTGCACCCTGTATTTTATCGGGGCTTCATTACATTTATAATCTAGTTCAAGGTAAGGGCTTTCGGGCTGTGTGTTTACCTTTATTGCTATACTACCTGTTTTGTTTTCGTTCCTACTCCAAATTACCTTACCGCTTTGCCATTGGTTTGGCTTTAAATATCCGTGCTTTGTCAAAAAGGAAATACTAACTGTTTTCACCTCATCGTATAAGGTTGGGAATGTGTGGGGTTTTGGCATTAATTACAAACTTTTTTAATCGTTTCATACGCACTTTCATCTCCTAATTCTCCAGCCTTACTCAAATCTAAACAGGCTCCATTTGTATCACCTAAATTGTATTTAGCAACTCCTATGTTATAATACGCTTTCGCGTATTTAGGATTTAGTTCAATTACCTTATTATAATCTTGAATAGCACCACGATAATCCTCTAAGTTGGTTTTAGCAAGCCCTCTGTTATAATACGCTTCCGCCTCTTTAGGATTTAGTTCAATTGCCTTATTATAATCTTGAATAGCACCACGATAATCCTCTAATTTGGCTTTAGCATTCCCTCTGTTATTATACGCTTTCGCCTCTTTAGGATTTAGTTCAATTACCTTATTATAATCTTGAATAGCACCACGATAATCCTCTAAGTCGGTTTTAGCAAGCCCTCTGTTATTATACGCTTTCGCGTATTTAGGATTTAGTTCAATTACCTTATTATAATCTTGAATAGCACCACGATAATCCTCTAAGTTGGTTTTAGCAAGCCCTCTGTTATAATACGCCTTCTCGTATTCAGGATTTAGTTCAATTGCCTTATTATAGTCTTGAATAGCACCACGATAATCCTCTAAGTCTATTTTAACATTCCCTCTGTTATAATACGCCTTCTCGTATTCAGGATTTAGTTCAATTACCTTATTATAGTCTTGAATAGCACCACGATAATCCTCTAAATCGCCTTTAGCATTCCCTCTGTTATAATACGCCTTCTCGTATTCAGGATTTAGTTCAATTGCCTTATTATAGTCTTGAATAGCACCACGATAATCCTCTAAGTCTATTTTAACATTCCCTCTGTCATAATATTCTATACTGGTTGGGATTTTAGTTTGAGCAAAAATACCAGTTCCTAATAAAAGACTTATTAAAGTTAAATTGAATGTACTTTTCATATTACCAAAGTTAAGTAATTTTTTTGACAAAATTTGTAACCTAAATAATTAAGGAACTTGTATAATATGGATTAATCTAACCAATTTTTTTTAGGTAGTTCAGGTTCGCCCAATGTATGTTTTACGCTTTCAGTCTTTGGCAATACATACGGCATAAGTTTACAAAGTATGTTCAGTCGTTGCAAGGGGTCAAGTTCTTTGAGTGTTTCAGGTAACTGCTCCAATTCCTTTTGCATTAAATCTTTAAGGGTGTCCCGAATGTTTCCAATTAATGGTTTGTTGTATTCAGGTAGTTTGTTTTTCAACTCATTGTTGTATACTATAATTTGACTTTTCATTAAATCCTGAATTTCGCTTGAATACCAATCGTTAAAATCTGTATAGTCTAAATACTCAAAAACCCCTTCCAATAAATAAACTTTTTGTTCGGTGGTCAATTCGTTTTTGTCGTACTCTGAAATAATCAATTGCAAACCTTCAAAGGGCTTTTCCCTGTGGCTTTCACTTGCAATATTGATACTCAACTCATACAACTGCATAAGTTTATTAAAGTCGCTGAAAAGTTGTTTTTCTAA
>Ga0209702_10008805_pt1 | contig 11553 bp, 25 predicted proteins | sample FRY01_FD_187210 | JGI IMG/M metagenome (GOLD analysis project Ga0209702, IMG submission 187210) | Freshwater microbial communities from Lake Fryxell liftoff mats and glacier meltwater in Antarctica - FRY-01 (SPAdes) (version 2) | ecosystem: Environmental > Aquatic > Freshwater > Ice > Glacier... | reverse complement strand
ATCCTTATCTTCACCGACCATAATAATATTGTAGTCTTCTTGGTATTGTCTTAGAGCGATAATTACAGAATCGTCTGCTTCTAAGTCTTTAGTACTATAAAATCCCCATTTTTCACTGAAATGAGCCCTTACAACTGGCTTGAAAAATTCTTGCCAAGGCTCACCGGGTCTACCACCTTTATAAGGTTTTTCTGTTGCAAAACGATGACGGAATGTTCCACCACTTATACCGTAAAATCCTATGTAATGATCTGCATTACACTTAGTCAGAATAGCAGTTATGATGTCATCGACTTTTTTACGTATGGCGATTTTACCCATGTTAGTCAACTGATCTCGTAGACCATAACCCGCAAAAAATATAATTGAATCCGCGTCAATTATAGCTAAAGTTGATTTTTTCTTTTTTTCGCTTTCTCCCATTATTCCCAATTAAATTCAAACTCATCTGGCCCTAACTCATCATCAAAGTCTATCTGGTCGGAATTTAGAGCATCAAAATCTTCTACGCTAGAACCACCACAACATTCTTGACAAGTTATAAAACCAGTACCTTCACATTCTAAACAATCAACTTGTGTTTCAGTGGTGCAACTTTCACAAGAAACTACACCACTGTCTTGGCATTTAACACAATTCATTACTTATTTGCTTCTATAGAAACATTGGAAAAATCTATTTCCATATCTCCAAATTCAGACTCTAAAGACAAAAGAGCTTCACCTCCTTCATTAAATGCATCTTGTAAAGTTTCTAAACTATCACAACTAGCATCATCAATTGTGATAGTTGCATGTATAATTACATCTAATTTCATATTTGCTTTAAATTTGGTTTTACATTCCATCTATCCACGCCGCCGATGATTACTTGAACTTGTTCATCAATCTTTACCCAGTTCATGTCTGGTGATAGCATAAAATCTAAAGCCGTATCATCAATATCTATATGTGAAAGTATTTTTCTACTGATAGGATGATGGGGATTAAAGTATTTTTGCTTTATGAATGATGCATGTTCGTTAACTTCGTGGTAGGGAATTTTGTTGTCAAAGAGAAAAGTCTTCATTTCCCATTCAGCTTTCCCACTACGACAAGAATTTATTATTAAAAATATACCTTGATCGTACCATTTTCTCATTACTTCGGCTGCTTTTGGTTTAGCACTGTGTATAACTGGGTACTGTGTAAAAGCAATGGTATTATCAAAATCAATTGTGATTATAAGACGTTCTTTTTCCATATTACTCATTTATTAATTTTCTGATTTGTGCGCCTAGGTCTTGGTCATTAGCTTCTAAACTATCAGGGCATATTACTTGCTTTGCTCTTAAGCCTGAATCTTTTACCCAACCTAATTCACTATCTATTGCTTCTTCTAGGCTTGTACCCTGCTCATAATTGTCTAAAACTTGGTCTTCGTCTACTTCAAATACTACTAAAACTCTCATAATAATCCATCTTTGTGGTAAATTTCTACTTCTTTCATTCTTCTTCTAATCAATCCAGACATAACGTTACCGTTACTGTATATCCACTTACGAAACTCTTTGTCTATAGCTGTTTTATTTTTAGCTTTTTTCCTAAGGGTAGATTTCATGTATTTTGGCACACCAACATTGTATATAAATGAAGCAACAGCCAGAGCTTGTGTTCCTTTTATACCGTCATTAGTTGCAATATCTAGACATTTATTGAATTCTAGCTTTAAATATTCTGTAGCTACACTTTCACTCATACTAGATAAAGTCTTTAGTTCGGGGTAACAGTTTAAAGTAGTACCGTAGCCTATGGTTTTATTACCACTGGAGCAATTATACCATTTAGAGCTAAATTTTTCCACGTCTTTCAAATAAGAAACCACAGTGTCATAGTGATTTACCACTTTAGTGTGATGTCTAACTTTTTCCTTGTAGATTACTACTGTTTTAGTAGTTGGATTTCGTGTTAAAATAGAAATTGCGGTTAAAATTAAAAAACAACTAGCAGTTACATTGAGTGCTTTTATTAACCTATCCGAAATTTCTTCTTTACTGTATTCCATAAATTTGATTTTTTTAATTTAATAATTACTGGTTTTTCTACAGAGAGTACTTCTAACAGTACAACTTTTTGGTCTGTAAAATTACCTCTCTTGTACAGATCTACTGAACGCACTAGTTTAATTGATAAATCCTCAATAGATTCAGTTGTTTCAGGATTCCAATAATACTTACCATTTGCGGTTTTAAGTAAAATTGTGCACTTTATCAAACATGTACCATAAGAATTGTTTAAGTCAAATAATTTACAGTAATGCGAAAGTGACTTTATATTATGTGGATACACAGCTGAATCAGCCTTTATTGCTTCCAACATTCTTTTAGTTCTAGAAGTTAAGTCTTCTTGTCTATTCATTACCATAAAAATACATATTCACCCAACTTCATATTAGGTGATGGTTTATAAATTATTTCTGTTTCTAACCGATCAAATTCCTTAGGACTTTTACCTATAATAACAAATGTATGTCTTTTTTCAGTTTCACTGGCAAGTCTAGCAATATCAATACATTCTTTTTTTATTTTAGATTTAGACCCTGGAACTGTGATTAAACCTCTCGGGTGATCGTAAACTGCCATGTAAATATTATCCCACTTTTTTTCACCTTCTACAGGATGATTCACTAGTTGAACTACTACTTTGTTGGCATTATCACCTACTTTCATTTTGGTGTGCCCATATAATATACCTTTACCTTCAAGTTCTTGTATAATATCTTCATCATTAATATTATGATTGTCTAAATTGACATATAACATAACACTTGGTATATTATCAGGGCACTCCATTATGACTTCACTTTTGAAAATTTCAAAAGCAGTATCCAAAGAACTCGACTTAACACTGAGCTTCATTGTCTATTAATTTATTATATCTGTAAATTTTGGGGTCGTTCTTTTGTATGATTAAAACTCTACTGTCAATTTTTACTTCATAATAACGTGATTTTTGCTTTACTGACAACATAATAGGGCCATCAACATAAGGAAAACTCAGGGTTAAATTACTGCGTATACCTTTGTCATAAGTTAAAATATTTATGAGGCTGTAATCTGTTATGTGGGAAACTATAGCTTCAAACGAAGTATGTTCTTTCCCATTACGCCCTAGTATGTACCCATAACTGCTTTTACCAGATATATCAATATTATTAATATTCGGGTTAAAAATAGAATTTAAAATTACATGCAATATTGCCAAGATAGCTATTAGTGAGATTATTAAGACCAAACTGATTCTCCTTTCTTCACTAAATTATTCTTCATAGAAAATAACAAATTGTTTTTTGCTCTATCTTCTCTGATTTGTTGCATTGTAAGCATAACCTCCTCTGAGGCATTATAAGGAGTTTGTGGTATAACTTCTAAAGTTGTCCATACTCTCCTTGAATCTTTTCTTGTAAATCTTGTTCTTTTCATTTTAAAAAATTTTCTATTAATGTTAAATACTCTACACAATACTCTTTAAATACTACAGCTGCTTGACCAGTGTAATAAATATTTCCTTCTTCATCTTGCTGAACTTCATGAGACCAACTAGCAGTTTCAAGTTCTTTTGCAATTTCTTGGCTAGCTAATTCCACAGCTAACTCTTTCATTTTTTCTTCCATTATCAATAGTTTAAAACAGTCAATTTTTTAAATTCTGGGAAAATAGGTGAGGACAAATCTTTGTGTTGCGATAAACCTAAGTAATCATTTACTAAAATACAGGCAACATAAAATGTTTTGCATTTAAAGAAGACACCTTCGTCTGTGGTATAAGTTAAAAAACAAGAAACTTCTGATCCTAATCTTACACCTAACCTTATAGCAGTCAATGATTTTTGATTATTTCTGTTTTCCTCTTTTAATTTTTCAATTAAAGACTCGGAAATTTTAATCTTTTTCTTTATGCACTGGATTTTTAATTCCAGCATCAATGTTTCAGCTACTTCTCTACTCATTTACATAATATTTAATAACAGAATCTTCCCCAGCCAAATACATACTATCAAAAGCTAAAGCTAATTCATCTAAAGCTAAAGCTAATTCTTCGTAGTTTGAGTAGATTTGTGGGATAATAATACTATCATTTTCAACACAAAATTCTCTATTTTTTATAATACAAGAAGGATTTTCTGATAAAAATTCTAAAAATTTCTTGTAAGTATCTTCTGAACTAACATTAGTTATTAGTAGATACTGAATTGATTTAATTTTATTTTTCATTGCTTTTGTTTTTAATAACCAGGATATTCGTCTTCCCAAGGGTCGGCACCAGCACATTTTATACCAAATATAAATGTTACTAACATAAATAGTACTCCAAGAACTATAAATAGTGCAATTAATCCCACAAACCACGCTAAAGTTGGGGGAAAATGTTCTATATTTGGGATATTATTTACTAGTTTACCTAAGTAATAAGGCGCAATAAAAAAAGCCAATAATACAAGAACTCTTAAAACACAATATGTAAAACTTTTATTGTACAAAAAACTAGTGTCTTCAATCTTGAGTTCAGAATTTTCTTGGGGGCTGGTTTGGACTTCTTTTCTACAAAAATATGTATATTCTTTTTTCATCTTACTTATTTATAATTCTCTATCATTAAATACCACTCCCGCTAAAATACTTATCTCTTCCACAATATCCTCTTTTAAAATGTCACGGAATTCTTCACCTTGAAATTTAATAGACTCTATATCAAAACCTCCTTGATACCCAACTTCAGGCTCTGCTTCTGTAACTTCGATCTCAAGTTCAAACATTATTCCTTCACGTATTACTGTGGCGCTAAAATTTCCCATAACTATCTTAATAATTTAATACTACGTGTAACTTCTGTTAGTGTTTCTTGCTTTACGAATGCAGCAAACTCTACTAAAAAATTTTTTAGATACTGGCCGCCGTTATCCCTAACTAAACGTTGATCTTTATCCATACCTCTTTTATCTAGGTATTTTTCTACTCTTAACTGATCCATATTTAATTATTTTCTAAGTACAACTTGTATATGTAATTTTTGTCATTAGATGCTAATCTACATTGCTCTTTCAGAATTTCCCATACATCTTCTTCTGTAAAAGAAGAATCAACACATAAAATTTTCATCTTTTCATCAGCTACCACTTGAAGACTATAATCAATAATAGATTCTAGTATAGGGTAATTAACAACCAAACCCTTTGAAAGACAAATATTTTTTATTTTATCTTCAAATGAAATTTCTTTTACCTCTGCGTCTGTTTGGGGTTCAGGTATATCTACAATTGTAACTTCAACTTTAGTATCGTACCAAGAATTACCTGTAGATATACTTTTAACACCAATTTCAAATCTACTGTCATCTTTAAAAGCAGACATTAAATCCCGAGTACATTCAGGTAGATCTCCTGACGCGTACAAATCATTTACAACTTCTACCCAAGTACTGGAGAAACGACCTGTATTCCAACCTGAATTTTCTACATACTCATCTGTGATGTTGTTTAAAATAAACAAAACTAGACTTTTGTCGGTAATGCACTTAAGAGCGTTAGCTATATCCCCGTAAGAATTACCATGATTTCTTAAAGTTCTCATTTCATCTATATCTGCAGATAAAATGTCATAACGAAAAAGACCTAACCTACTCTCGTGTGAGAAAACTTGCATAGTGTTTTTATAGATAGTTAAATTTAAACTATCTGGATTACTGTAAATCTTAACACCATGGGCTTCAAACAAAGGCACTTCATCGTCACCAAGGAAAAAACTACCCCAGTTGTTTAAGACTTTTACCACTGATTCGTGACAAGCATCTAAAACTACACGGGTATCATAAGATTCTTCATCTAGAGGATTCATAGCACCACCTTCGTCTTTCATGTTACTTAAAAGTTCTCTGATGGCATACTCAAATTTCCAATCAAAACCCAAATCCACTGATATAGCTGTAATATGTTCAGTAGTGCTTTCACCTACCAATTCTGAAATTTTTACAACACAATTAACTTTATTTGTTTTTGTGCATCTTAAAACTTCTTTCCCAAACACAAAGCTAGATTCCCCACTTTTAATGTGAAAAGCAACTTCATTCCTAACCAAAATAGCTATGGCATTTTTTAATCCTGTGGCATATTGCCCAATTGTTGACATATCTCCTCTTTTCTGTGAGCCACCCATTACAGTCAAATCCATTATAGACAAGATACCGTTGTTGGCAAATACTAATTCTTTTTCCATTTTACTTAATTTTGTGTGAATTACTCATACTGCGCTTTTAATTTTGCAAGTTGATCTAGATCCCGATTTTTTTGAGTTCCTTTAATTTCTTAATATCTTCCAAACGCTTGTTGTACTCTTCATTAGTTTCTAATCTTTGTACTTCGGCGTGTGAATAAACATAATTATACTCAACCCAAAGATTTATATGAGTTGCACCAAGAATTTCAAGACGATCTAAGTCTTCTCTTATTTTTTTTATTTCTACTGCATCTTCCCATCCAATATATTCAATAATTGTGGTGACAATTTCTCTATCTTCTTCCATATTCTATTAATAAAAATGATTTTTAATTGCTGCGCTACCAGCCCCGGTTCTTAATTTTTTAAATGCTGTTTTTAAGATTAATCGTATAGTAGAACCTGTTAAATCCATAGCTATAGAAAGTTCAACAACTGATCTTACAGGTGTATCAAACAAACCGAAGAATTGTTTTACAACAGAGAACTCCCTACGGCTTAATCTAGTTTCTAAAATTTGAGCTAAAGCTCTATCCTGATCAACTTTTTCATACAAATCTTCACTAGAAGAAGTTAAAAAATCTATATGCTCATCATTACTTGTGTCTTCAGAAGAAATAGGTGTGTTCAAAGATAAATAATTTTTATTCAAAGACAACATATATGATACTTCTTCTGGCTGGTACTCTAAAACTTCACCTATTTGATAGATGGTAGGTTCATAGCCCAATTCGCTTTCAAGATTATTTACCACTCTTTTTATCTTATTAATTTGAGATAATTTGTTGAGGGGTAAACGCACTATTTTAGCGTGGTCGTCTATAAAACACAACATTGCTTTTCTAATCCACCACACTGCATAAGTAATAAACTTAAATCCCAAGGCGGAATCAAATTTTCTTAGTGCAATTATTAGCCCTTTGTTGCCTTCACTGATTAAATCTTCAAGAGTTACATTTTTTATTTTATAAGTATTTGCAACACTTACTACAAATCTTAAGTTAGAGTTGATCATTTTTTCAAACGCAGCCGTTGAATCTTCATTTTTTAATGAAATAGCATTTAATAACTCTGTTTCTTCTTTAACGCTTAACTTTGGGTAGGAGGAAATATCTTTAAAATATTTTTCTATAACCTCAGTTCTTTTTGTAAAGGCAGATTGTATGTCTAAATTTTTCATAATTTAAACTTTATTTATTCACGTATTTCTTTAATTCCCAAATCCTTAAAACTCTCCTTTATCTCATTATTACGATCTATAGCTAGATGCATATCTGTACTGCTGTCGATGTACCTGAAATAAGGATTATAACCACTGACAGCTTTTTTCACTTCTTCCGTAGGCTCTAGCCCACTTTCCATTATTATATTCATTTTATAATTTTTTTATATATACATTAACAGACGTTGCAGATGTACCACTTTCTTTAGGTGCGATACCATGAGAATCATCATAAATTTTAATTGCGTCAATAACATTTAGTGCTACTTCTTCTTTTACTTTCTTACATACAATTGAATCTTTAAATTCAATTGTAACTGTCATTTTGATCTTTTTACTTCCCATGAGAACTAAAATACTTCGTAATCATCACTGTCATAATTGACATCTTCATAATCAACGGCTATATTGTAGGCATCAATAGTGGCATCAGAAATTTCAAAATAATATCTTGCAGAAAGGTTAATAACCTCTGAATAGCTGAGTAAGATGTAGTCATCAAGTGTGTTAAACCCAGAATGCATTAATGCTTTACTTTTGGTGAAGTTATTATCTAAAACATACTCTAAAAACCACATAGTAGAATCAGTACCAATGTTATCAAACATTATGTGAAGATTTCTAATTTTACTTTTGTACCACTGACCCTTTACTGGAATTGGATTATTCATAATTTTTTGTTTTAAAAATGTAGTGGGGGGACTTGAACCCCCGACCCTAGGCTCTAACCAACTGAGCTACACTACAAATTGTTAATTTACTTCAAACATCATAATACCTATATCAAATCTTACATGACAAGGTAATTCTCTAAGACCACTTGTGTGATCCCCAACGATATAATTGTTCAATAGGCCTTGTAAAATATAGGCACAACCCATTGCGTTATGAGTTGTTGCTTTAAAAGAACAGGGCAAAACATTAGCTTCGTCATCAGTAAATAATGTCGATTCATAATATTCTTCTCTGCCTTTTATAATACAGTAAACTTCTAAAAATTCACCTGTCATACGAGCATCTAAAAATAACTCCCTTTTAGGTTGAGCTTTCCACTTATCATACATTAGTTTTCTAGATTCCATATTATCAAAACCAGTAACCATGCAAGGAGCAACTAAACTATTAGCAACATATTTGCCATGTGTTTCCACAATTGCACCAGTAAAATTAAAAATATTTTCAGCTAAGGCAATACTTTTATTGACACCTACATCAGCTATCTTACAAAATTGACCTGCAATATTAGTTTCATCGTAAGTATCCATATCGTAGATGTACAACTTATGACCTGCTCTGGCTAAAGATAAAGCTACCCAAGATGATATACCACCAGCGCCACCTATTACAATATCTTTGGAAACATTTGCCCAAGGAGCAGAACTGAATCTTGTTTTGTAGTCGTTCATGATAGCATGTCCATAATAGTCTCGTAATCAGACTGATTTAATATTTCGCCAGCATCAGTGTGATGTCTTCCCGTTTCATCTGTGTAAATATTACCGAATCCTGGTACAAATTTACTTGTATGACTAGGAACTTCATCAAAAAGATAATTTATTTTACTGTCTTTTGCACTTCTGACAGGTGTTTTTTCACCCCTAGGAACAAAATAAGTACTTTTTTTAGATGCTGCGTTTGCAAGAGCGAAAACATTCATTTTTGTTATCTTAGAAGTTAACCACTCTGGTACTTGCATATCTAAATTAAGATCAAAAATAACTAAAGATTTTGTTTTTTCTTTTGTCTGTAAATTTACAGGAAAGTCAGAACAATTTATTAGCGTTTTAGTTTCAGTTTCAGCCATGAATGAACCTTTTGCTTTCCATACACCTGAAAGATTAACAATCAAGGAGATGTACAAACCAAAGTTTTCGGTATTATCATGCAAATCAGCCATGTCAGTACCGCTAAAAAATGTCTCCATGGCGTGGTGAGTGTGAATTTGTTGCACCTTATAACCACTAGTGACAGTTTTACCATCCCATCGTTGCTTAGAAAACATGTCAAAATCAGAAAATATATCTGACATTTCCTCATAATGATCACCTGAAGCATACTCCGTGAAACTAGGATTACCTATATTACACGGGTAAACATCTACAACGTGAGTTTTTAGGTTCGCTAAATCTTCCAAAGTACCATCCATGTGACATAGTAAAAATCCTGACCACTCTACTTTACCTACTTTTTCATGTAGGGTTTTTACATTACGCAAAAATGAATCTGAAAATGTCATTTTTGGCGCGATAGCTAAATTTATTTCTTTATATTTTTTCATAATGGTTGTCTGCTGTTATGGTTTATAGTATTTAAAATGGTATAAAAATTGCCTTGTACAATTCTGTTTAACTCGTTTTTTGTAGAAGTTATAAATGCATCTGTTATTTGTATCTTTTGGTTTTTTACTATTTTACCTAATTTTTCTGGCACAAATTTTATAGTAGGATTCCTACGCTCAACTTCTGCTATATCAATTTCAGTGTAAGGAAGATTTCTGTCTTTTATCACTGCACTATCCAGGATTTTTATATCTTCTATTAAAGATCTGTCACAATTTATTATAACAGGTAAATATGAACTTATTCCAAAACCTATCTGTGAAGATGAAACTATTTTCTTTTTTTCTTTTTTACTTAAATTACTAGACTTACCCCCAGGATACATTCTTTCCATTCTTACATAAGGACCACCGCTTACAGACTCGCTATGTATATAGGTGTCTAAATAATTTAGTATTAATTCTAGTCTGTGAACAGTTTTATGGTTATTAAAATCAATAAAATTAACTTCATAAATTGGGCCTTTACAAAACTTGCCAAAAGCACCTTCTTCATGATGACCTAAATGACTATGTGAATAGCCTACGCTTAAATTTTTTTCTCTGTGAGTGTAAGAATTTCTGCGTCCATTCATTTTTAAGTTAGAATCGCTAAACAAAAAAATAACATCTAAATCATAGATAATATGACTTTGATTATTCTCATTTTTAATAATTATTTCTGGGTAGTTAACTGTAACATGAATACCCCCTTCACGCGTAACCTTTTTAGCACCATACTCTTCAATTAACCAATCATAGATGTAATTTAGAGTGGCTTTTTGGGTAAGAATAATTTCTTTAGTGTTGTTTTTTTCCATTTTAATTTATTTATTTCATTGTTTAACAATAAAAGGTAATTTTTTTTCCTTTCTTCTATGCCATCATGTAAAAATCTAGCGGTAATATTAGCACTGTAATTTTCATCTAAAACTCTGTTAAGCTCGCCTGTGGTAAAATAACTTTTTAAATAATTGGGATAAGTTTTTAAAATTGGATTAGTTGCTGTTTTACCTTTTATAAATTTAGCTAAAATTAAATCTTTTTTTAAATCTAGCACGTAGCTATCTATTATTACAACATTATCTGCTAAAGCGCGCCCTTGGTTTGCCTGCGTTTTTCTGGAATCGGTTTTATTTATATAAAAACCAGTATAATTGAATTCCCTACCTCTAAAATTTAATATCCCTTCACCTAAAATGCTCATATATAAAGATTTTAAAAAGGGGTGAAATAATCCACCCCTCATATTATTATTTACCAGAAGAAGATTTCAGAGGTAAAAGATAAACATTGTAAACGCTGTTTGCTTCAGCATTAATAACATCTTTTAAATTTTTAACTCTACTCTTTTCACCACTTTTTGTGTTCTTAAAAACACCTTCTAAAGCACCTCTTTCATCAGCCAGTGCCATTAAATCACCGAAAGTAGCACCCACAGGTAAAGTAAACTCTACTGCATTAGATTTACTACTACTAACACATACTTGGAAAGTTTCTACTACTTTCTTTGAAGTTTTAACTTCTTCAACTTTTGGTGTTGTAGATATTGTGTTTGCTACTTTATCAGTTTTAACTTTTCCTGGGGTAGAAGGAGTGTAATGATTTTTTAACAACGAAACAGCTGAAGCTGAGATTCCGTACTTTTTTGCTAATTCTGATCCTGTAGATGTACCATTTACTGCTGCGTAATGGATTGCGTCTTTTTGTGCTAATGTTAAAGCCATTTTTTTTTGTTTTTGTGTGTATAAATATAAAATAAATT
>Ga0209702_10008803_pt1 | contig 11557 bp, 8 predicted proteins | sample FRY01_FD_187210 | JGI IMG/M metagenome (GOLD analysis project Ga0209702, IMG submission 187210) | Freshwater microbial communities from Lake Fryxell liftoff mats and glacier meltwater in Antarctica - FRY-01 (SPAdes) (version 2) | ecosystem: Environmental > Aquatic > Freshwater > Ice > Glacier... | reverse complement strand
GAATGTGAGCCAGGTGGGCTTTGAGTCCATTGAGACTCTTCATCGTTTCCAGCGTGATGTTCCAGTTCCCGGGTAAGCCTAAATGATTGGTGTGAATGTGGACGGGGTGTGGCAGTTTCAGTTCGTTAGCGGCGTTAGTAATGCTTTGCAACACTTGCCGAGGCGATGTGTCGAAGCCGCCGATCTTTTCGTCCAATGATCGAATGTCGGTTCCCAGTTGTTTCCAGTTTTCAACGCCACCGGGATTCACGATTTTCGGCGCGTAACCGCAAGTGGCATCCAGCAACCATGATAGAATTCTGCGGACCTGCACCGGATCGCGTTTGGCGATAGCCTCGAGCAGCATCACATTGTTGCCAACCAATGTGTAAAAGCCTTTGTCGATACACGGTGTGTCTTCCAATTCGAAATGGGCTTGTCTGGCCAGCAGTGGCGGCACAGCGGCATCGAACGCAGTGGTGTAGCCCATGGCGGCGTAACGATAGGCGGTTGCAAAAGTGCTGGGCACGCTGCCGCCAGTGCCACTGAAGGTCAAAGGCGTAGAAAGGATTGGCGGTTGGGAATCTTTGTCGTCGACTCGAAGTTTTCGGGCCGCATTCACTTTGGATCCCGCGATGTGACAATGCATGTCCACGCCGCCGGGCATCGCAACAAGTCCATTGGCATCGATTGTGCGAACCGAACCGATTTGATGATTTGACGGCGGCGGGACGATTTTCCCGTCTTGAACCCAAATGTCATTGACCACGCCATCGATTCGATTGGCGGGATCGTAAATTTTTGGCGACAGAATGCGAAGGAAATCAGGCATGGGCTATGAATTAAGATTGTCAGTAGAAAGGACCTGGGAAATTACTCGGCCTGCATTAAGACGCGTTTCGATCTGATCGCCTGGGGACAATGTTAGGCAGTGGGTCAATGGTTCGCCAGATTGGTTAAATGTCAGCGAATAGCCACGACTAAGGACTTGTAGTGGGCTAAGCGCTTCCAGTCGAGCGGCCATCGATTGCAAATGGTTTCGCTTATTGTGGAGATGGTCATTGGTTCTGTCCAGTAGCCGGTGAGACAGTTCATCTAGGCGTTGTGCATGGCTATGGATGCGGTCTAGCGGTTGCGTCATTGCGCGAGATTGCGCCAATTGATCAACCCGCGACTTGGCTTGCTTCCACTGCCCAGTTATCGCCTGAACCAATCGTGTCTCTTGGGTCTTAAGTGTCTGCCAAAGTCCAGCGGCATCTGGAAAGATTCGCTCTGCGGCTTCCGATGGTGTCAATGCTCTTAGGTCGGCGGCCAGGTCACAAAGTGTGACATCAATTTCATGTCCAACCCCAGAAACGATCGGGATGGGACATTGGGCCATTGCACGGACCAGTTCTTCGCTATTGAATTCCCACAAGTCTTCGATGCTTCCCCCGCCGCGAGTCAAAACGATCACATCGGCTTTGGGGCGGATACGGCTGGCAAGATTGACGGCAGCGGCTAGTTGCTTGCCTGCGCCTTCACCTTGGACTCGAGTGGGTAGAATCAGAATGTCGCTGCCTTGCCATCGCCTGGTGGCGACTTGCAGGAAATCTCGAATCGCTGCTCCCGTTGGGCTGGTGATCACGACAACTCGGTTAGGAATGGCGGGGATGGTTTGTTTTCGAGCGGGGTCGAAGAGTCCTTCGCTTTTTAGTTTTTCATGAAGCTTGCGAAAGGCGGCTCGCCAGGAACCTTCGCCCAGTGGTTCGATCTGTTCGATCGCCAACTGGTACGATCCGCGCGGCGGGTAAACTGAAATTCTGCCGCGTACGACAACTTGCAAGCCATCTTCCATTGGGAATCGGATGCGCTGCGCAGTGTTTCGCCAAACAACCGCGGAAATTTGGGCGTCTTTGTCCTTCAACGACAGGTACCAATGTCCAGAATGAGCGGCACTGAAGCCGGACACTTCGCCACAGACCGTCACTTGCGAGAAGTCCCCCTCCAGAGTGTCACGGATCTCCTGCGTCAATTGACTGATCGATTTGTACTTGGAATTCTGGGCGGTCATGATGCGATTCGCAGGGATTGGATGGGAAAGGCTTGGACGGGATTGGGGGTTACCCGGTGGTTTGGGCAATCGTTTGCGATTTAAACCCAATTGTTGAAAACGTCCCAAAAGTGGCCGATCATTGCCCCTTAGTTTTTAGCAGTCTATCCGCTTGGTCGAAAGCTGGCTTATCCTTGGGGAATGCCCTGGCAATGAGTACAATTGCGGCCACACATTTGCGGGTAGGTTTGATTTAGACTGGCATTGGAGGTGGCGTGATGCGACTGGCGATGCTTTCATTAGATTCATGGCCAACCGCTGGTGCCCCTGTTCTGTGTGCTTGAGGGACGGTTGTGCCGCGTGACTTTTGGCGTTGGTCGTTGTGAGTGATATTCAAGCAATCGGTGAACCGAACGAGTGGTTTTGCAAATCGGAATCAATTTAGGTAACGCGATGGCGAAAAAGAAAAAGATTGAGGTCGAGGGAAAGACCGGCGGCGGGAAAAAATCCAGTAGTGCTGCGGCATCGACGGTTTCGTCCGCGGTTGAATTCGAACCCGCATTGGCAAAGTTGGAGAAAATCGTGAGTCAGTTGGAGCAAGGTAACCTGACCTTGGCGGGTTCGCTGGAGTCGTACCACCAAGGTGTCTCGCTGCTAACGACTTGTTACAGCGGGTTGCGGGAAGCCGAGCAACAGATCCGAATTCTGACCGGGGTTGGCGACGACGGTCAAATTTCGATCGAAGACTTTGACGCCAGTGCTTCGTTGGGGATCGCGACCGGTGTTGCGCCTCGTGCGACCGGTGTTGCGCCTCGTGCGACCGGTGTTGCGCCTCGTGCGACCGGTGTTGCGCCTCGTGCGACCGGTGTGACTGGGCAAAAATCTTCGACCAAACCAGTCGTTGAAGCCAATTCAGGCAATGACCTTGATGAAGAAACCGATGACATCGAGGAGGAAGACGAGGATAAATTGGACGACGACGAGGAATGGGACGAGGACGAGGACGAGGACGAGGACGAGGAGGCCCATGAAGACGCTGATCCAGAGAGTGATAATCAGTCGCGTCTGTTTTGACTATGATATTGGCAGTGAACACGCCACGCGGAATGCAGTTTTTATAAATGGCTTGCTGAGGGATGCATGCGTAATCGTTTTGCGAGTAAGTTTGAAAAGTGCGTTGTCTTGAAGTGAAGAAGAAGCAAGTACCGCAAAATGGGTTGGAAGCCGGGGATTCTTAGGTCAAAGTAATTTTTTTAATGACAAACGTTGTGGCAATACAATTGGAATCAGACGGGCAGATCAAAGGCTGGATTGAAGAGATCGAGCGGGCGTTGGATCGTTATTCGCAAATCGGGGATCAAAGTCCTGAATTGTTGACGCAAGCGATGCGTTACAGCTTGTTAGGCGGCGGGAAACGCCTTAGGCCGCTCCTGGTTCTGGCGGCGTGCGAAATGTGCGGCGGATCGCTTGCTGACGCGATCCCAGCGGCTTGTGCGGTTGAAATGGTTCACGCTTATTCGCTGGTTCATGATGATCTTCCTGGAATGGATGACGACGACATGCGGCGGGGTAAGGCGACATGTCATGTGCAATTCAACCACGCAACAGCCATCTTGGTAGGGGATAGTTTGCAATCTTTAGCATTTGAGTTGCTGGCCGGCGAACTAACGGCAAATTCAAACGTAACACCGGTTCAGGCGGTTAAGTGCATCGGACTGTTGGCCAAGGCGGCGGGATGTCAAGGGATGGCTGGGGGGCAGCAAGATGACTTGATGGCCAATTCGCTACCAGCGACCGAAACCACACTTTTGAGGATCCATCGACGAAAAACAGGGGCACTTTTGTCAGTTTCCTTGGAAATAGGGGGAGTAATCGCGGGGGCCAGCCAATTGCAGCTAGAGAAATTACGCGATTTTGGCCAGAATGTAGGCTTGGCGTTCCAGGTTACCGACGATTTGCTGGACGCGACTGGGGACGCAAGTACGGTCGGCAAGCGGACGCGGAAAGACGATACTAAGGGCAAGTTGACTTACCCTGCAATGTTTGGGATTGAAGAAAGTCGTCGCAAGGCGGCCGAATTGATCCAACAGGCCGAATCTTGCTTGCAGTCGTTTGGTGCGAAAGCGTCGCACCTACAGGACATCGCTCGTTTCGTTTTGGAGAGACAACAATGAATCACATCCTATCAACTGTCCAATCGCCCTTGGATTTGAAAGACCTGCCGATCGAGAAATTGGAACAAGTGGCCGACGAGATTCGGGAGACTTTGTGCAATTTGTTGAGCGAGCGGCCTGCCCACTTTGCTTCGAACTTGGGTGTGGTGGAACTGTGTTTAGCGCTGCATACCGAATACGATTTTCGCAGCGATCGTTTGGTTTGGGATACGGGACATCAGATTTACCCTCAGAAATTGATCACGGGTCGATTTGATCAATTTCACACGATCCGTACCAAGGGCGGATTGATGGGTTACCCCAACCCGAAGGAAAGCGAGTACGACCTTTTTATGACGGGGCATGCGGGCTGCAGCGTTTCCAGTGCCGTGGGTTTGCGAAGCGGTGACGACCTAATGGGGCGAACCGACAATCATTCGGTTGCGGTGATCGGCGATGGAGCGTTTCCGTCGGGGATCGTGTTTGAAGCATTAAACAATGCAGCGACCTTGAAGAGTAAAATGTTGGTGGTCTTGAATGACAACAAGATGTCCATTTGCCCGCGAGTTGGCGGGTTGGCTCGGTACCTTGATCGGTTGCGAGCGAATCCGTTTTACACAGGCTTGAAGCAGGAAGTGGTCAGCCTACTGAACAAGGTCCCAGTCTTTGGTGACCCGACCGAAAGGTTGCTGGCTCAGATCAAAGAAGGAGTCAAGGCTGGGGTTCATGGTGGTATGATGTTCGAGGAGTTCGGCTTCAAGTATTTTGGACCGATCGACGGTCACGATATCGTCTTGTTGAAGAAGTATCTAAAGCTGGTTAAGAATCAATCGGGACCGGTCCTTTTGCATGTGATCACCGAGAAAGGTCACGGATTTAAGCCAGCCGCCGCGGATCCGGTTTTCTACCATACTCCGCCAGTTTTTGAACGATTCGATTCTGAACAAGTGGAATTGAAGAAAAGTGGCGCTGCCAAATCTTACACGGATTTTGCCAGCAGTGCCATTTTTGAACAGATGGAAAAGAACGACAAAGTGACGGTTATCACGGCAGCGATGTGCCAGGGTAATAAGTTGGAACCGTTGCGGGCCCGATTCCCCGAGCGATTTTTTGACGTTGGGATTTGCGAATCGCATGCGGTTGCTTTTGCGGGCGGGCAAGCGAAGGTTGGTTTACGTCCGATTGTGGACATTTACAGTACATTCTTGCAGCGTTCGTTTGATCAGATCTTCCAAGAGGTTTGCCTTCAGAAGTTGCCTGTGGTTTTCATGATGGATCGGGCTGGCTTGACGGCTGAAGATGGCCCAACGCATCATGGAACGTTTGACTTGGCTTACATGAGAATCTTTCCCAATATGATGGTGATGGCACCAGGAGACGCTTATGACTTACAACAAATGCTGGACTTCGCGCTGCGACAAGACTGTGCGACCGCTATCCGCTATCCCAAAACGGCAGCCATCGAAATCACTGAAAACCGTCAACCGGTCGAGTTGGGCAAGAGTGAGATTTTGTCTTGGGGCAAAGACGGAACTTTATTGGCGGTCGGTACGCAAATGATCCACTGCATGAAAGCAGCGGAATTATTGAAGGCCAAGGGCCTGGATGTGGGCGTGGTTAATGTTCGCTTCATCAAGCCACTCGACACGTTGGTCATGAGGAAAGTTTTGACCGAATCGCCATTGGTGGTGACGTCGGAAGAAGGCATGTTGAGCGGCGGTTTTGGCAGTGCGTTGTTGGAATTTGCGGCTGACAATGGCTTGCGCTCCGACCATGTTCGCCGTACTGGTGTCCCGGATCGGTTTATTGAACATGCAAGTCGCGCTGATGTTTTGGCCGAAACCTCGTTGGATGCCGAGGGAATCACCGCAACTTTCTTGAAATTGGCGACTGATCGGGGAGTGTTGGGAAAGGAACAGCAAGCGGTTCGAACTTAGGAATTGGGCGTTGATCTGATGCTTCTTTCGTGCTGGAATGGAAACGTTAATGCGGAGACTGGGTCAGGACGGTAGACGATTGCGAGCGGCGTTGATTAGCAGCGCTAGCCGTCGCCCGGACATGCTTGCTCAGATTCAGCGGATCATGCCGACGGTGCATCAATTTGTCGACGTTGTTTCTGAAGATCTTCTATGCGACGATTCTTGGGACGCATCCAACGTGGACATAAGTGTCGTGTTTGGTGGCGATGGTTCAATTCTTCGCGCGGCCAGGAAGATGGGGAACCACCAAAGGCCGGTGGTCGGTGTGAATCTTGGGCGTCTGGGTTTTCTTGCCCACATGATGCCTGAAAATTTGGCCGCTGGGTTTGAATTGATCGGGAAAGAACAGTACAACATCGTTGATCACTTGATGATGAAGTGTACGGTCATTCGCGATGGCAAGGTTTTGCAGCAGCGAATCGGTCTGAACGAAATCGCTCTCCGAGCTGCAGCACCGTATTCGATGCAGCAGATTGACCTGTTCGTGGATCAACAGGTTGCCACGTCTTACAACTGCGATGGGCTGATCTTAAGCACACCCGTAGGTTCGACCGCTCACAATCTTTCGTCGGGAGGTCCGATTCTACGAAAGGATTTAATGGCGTTCGTGATTTCGCCGATTTCGCCTCACACGCTGACGGTTCGCCCCGTGGTTGATTCGGCAGATCGCGTTTATGAAATGGTCATGCGTGGCGAAAATTGCTCGGCCGCAGCGGTATTGGATGGACAACTGCTGGAGGAACTGCGCACAGGTGATCTTGTTCGCATTGAACGAGCCGAGTCCGTTTTTCAAATGATTGAAGTTAGTGGCTATTCTTATTACTTGACGTTAAGAGACAAGTTTGGTTGGGCCGGTGATCTATTTCGGCACCATGAAGAACGTAAACCCTAACAAGGTATGCCTGTTTGAATTTTGTAACCCCGGTTTTAGTTTTGTGAACCCCGGTTTTAGTTTTGTGAACCCCGGTTTTAGTTTTGTGAACTCGGTCCGCAAGCACGTTCGCTAAGTCAGTTGGTTTCCAACGGAATTTCCCGTCCCTTTCGCGTGCCCATCGCTGACCACACTGGGGGAGCAACGTCTTCAGAGATCCGTCTGACGTGCCCGTCTGCAAAGGTCATGTTGACGCCTGCGGCATGCAGACTGCCAAATCCTAGTTCTTTCCAGTCAAAGGGAGCGTCTTCCAGTTGGAAAGCATTGATCACGCATCCGGTTGAACCTAGGCATTCGGATACTTCGTTTGAATAATAGCTGACCGCGTCCGCCTGTTCGTAGGACAGAAGTTCAGCTGACCCAACGTACCAGTGGTCGATCTTTTGTTCATTCCCTGCCGCGTCTAGCCCTTTAATCTCTTGGTCAACAAAAGCTTCGCCTACCAAAACCGTGTTGGACAATCCGTCGGTGATTTCAGCCACTCGAGTCTTGCTGTTTAAGTAAAAGATACCGTCTGATTCTGGGAACTGTTGCTCGCGATTGAGCCCCGCCCAAGGTAGGTCGCCTGATTCGCGATCAAGGACGCCGCTGCTGACGGCCAAGTACGAAGAGGGGCCGCGGTTGGCTTGTGCTAAAGCGTCAAACTGAACATTGGGGGGGCTGGCCGTCGGGCATCGGAACATTACTAGCACCGCTGCTAAAGAGTCGATGTTCGCTTGCTTAGCCAGCGGCCCTGCCCAAGGACCGCTGGTGTCGATTGTGTTGTATAAGTTGGTTTGCTCCAGATGCGGCAACAGATAACCCGACCACATTGTCATCGCGGGCGAGCTAAAACCGGGAGGAAAGGCTTGGCGAGCACTTTCATAGTTGAGCATCGCTAAAGACAATTGCTTCAGGTTATTTGAACAAGACGAATTTCTGGCCGCCTCTCTGGCTTGCTGAACCGCAGGTAACAGCAAGCCTAACAAGATGGCAATGATTGAAATCACTACCAGCAATTCCACCAGTGTCATAGCGCAACGGTTGCGGGATAAAATTTTCGACTTCATGAATTTCCCTGGTTCGGCACCTCGCTTTGATATGACATTCGTTGGATACGATGTTTCGACGGTGCTTAACACTCGTGGTGATTTTGGCTAGGTCCTTATTAGAATCCATAAAAACGTCGTGACTTGCCCGACGAATTGTAACTTGTGCTGGGCGTCTGCCTCTTGTGTGACTCAATCGACCTCGAATCGACCTCGAATCGACTTTACATTTGTAATGCCCGCACCTGCGAAAGTCAATTATTTGCGGAGATTACGTCATAATGGGGGGGTGGGTTTTTGGACTGCTGGGGAAAGGCGATTCTTGCTGGAACCACCCAGCGAAGACCAGTCGCTGCCGACTTACTTTCCCCAGGATCGGGTTAGTGTCTACAAAATGCCACCTGTCCCGACCCGCAACCCAATGCACCACATCGGGATGTCGATAATCTATTTCTATTGGGCCAGGCTTCTAACCGAATTTAACTTTATTTTGCAGTGGTTAGAAAAAAACTCTGGCAGATTTTTCAAAGTTGTGGTCTGTTTGATTCAGACTCTAGCACTTGAACCGTGCTTCCATGCAAAACTGTGGGACTGGCGGGCTGCGGTTTCAATGGGAAGACGGAACTGGTTTCGCATCAAATCCCTGTAATGAATGTTAGTTCAAGAGTTTAAGGGGCGCAAAAAAAGGCTGACCAAGTATTCTTGATCAGCCTAGAAACGAATGAAATCATTCGGGCAGCGTAGCTGAGTGTTTTCGGTTCGCTTTAGGGAATTACCCCGAAACAAAGTTCGACGGTTTCCCAATCAAACCCCGTACCTTTAAGCAAATCAGTCTGGCTTACATGTTGATTTCAAAGCCTTTTCGGTTTTCGCGAGACAAAAATGAATTGGCTTGGGCGTCGCCGACGATTTCCCGTTGGGTTGGGTCCCAATTAAGTTCTCGATTCAATCGCATCGCGATGTTCGATAAGTGGCAGATTTCCAACATTCGGTTATGGGTCCAGACATCTGAGATCGGTTGCTTACGAGACTTCATTGCTTCGGTAAAGTTAGCGGTATGGTTTTCACAGATAGGACCACCGTAAAGCGACTCGATCGCGTCTTCTGGCAACGGATTGTTTACCAGATCTTCAACTGGTTTCCCGACAATCTTGCCTCGGTTGACGAAGAATCGCCCTTTGGTGCCTTCGAATAGGATGCCATTGTCACCTTCGCTGGTAATTAGCATTTCAACCCCGTTTGGCATATCGACTTTGATGTTAAACGCGGTTGCCGCGTTGTACTGGTCGTCGACAACAGGAAATCCATCTTTATAGTCGACAGGCAGTTTGAAGTTGACAGGGGTTACCTTGCTTGGCCCGGTGTCGCTGGCACCTAAAGCCCAGCATGCGATATCGACATGGTGCGCACCCCAGTCGGTCAATTTACCACCCGAATATTCGTGCCAATTACGGAAGGCGTAGTGGCAATTGCTGTGCAGCGGTACGCCTCCGCCATAGCCGACTCGCATTTCAGGCAACGAACGGTAAGCGACCTTCGGGGCTGGCCCCAGCCAGAAATCCCAGTCCAGACCCTCAGGAACGGGTACGACTGGAATCAGCGGTGAAGCATCCATTCCATTGATACCGCAAGTCACCTTCTTGACCGTCCCGATGCGACCGGCTTGGACTAGAGCCACCGCTTGCAGGAATCTGGAATCGCATTCGGATCGTTGCATCGTGCCAACTTGAAAAACACGACCGGTTTCTTTGACAACTTTTTCGATCAACTTTCCTTCAGCGATCGTCAGTGTCAATGGTTTTTCACAATAGACATCCTTGCCCGCATACATGGCTTCGACCGCGATCTTGGTGTGCCATTGGTCGGGCGTGGCGATCATCACAGCGTCAATGTCTTTGCGGTCCAAAACCTTTCGGTAATCTTTATAGGCATCCGGCTTTTTGCCTTGTGCCTTTTCAGCATTCTCTACATTCGTACCCAGTACGGTTTGGTCGACATCGACCAAGGCTGCAAAGTCAGCAAATTTGAATGATTTTTGAGTGATCGTCCAGCCTTGGTTTCTTAAGCCGATCGTGGCAAAAACAGGACGGTCATTGGGCGATTGATATCCAGTCGCGAATCCGGTTGATGGGCAAAAGAATGCGGCGGCACCTGTTGCGGCGGTTGCCTGCAGAAAACGGCGACGCGTGGTTTGGCGATGTGATGCCATCGAAAAAATCCTCTAGGAGAAATGGTGCAAACTTAAATTGGCAGGAAGCCCGGTGATTGGGAAGTTATCCGTTGCTCAAACTTGTTACTTGCCCGGGAATGGTTACCGCCGGCCGGGCTAGGATTATAATCATAAGCCAAGAGAATTGCACGTCTTTCAGGAGTAACCCACTCGCACGCAAACCTGTCGGGCGTTCCTTCCGCCACTGGAATTTTAGGTTGGCGGTCGGTGATGTGATCTGCGAGCACGGCACGGCATTGGGTGACTCAGGCATGGAAGCTTGCGATAACGCCGCGGGCCGCCACGAAGACGCACGTAGAAGTGGTGAGATTAGGCAGGGCAGCAGGGCAGGAGGGGTACGGGTTTGGCTTGGCACGGCAATTCAGGCCAGCCCAACTGCGATCAGGTTTGTCTCCAGGAAGGCGAGGCTTTGAGCGGTCAAAGTGATAGCATTTTGGGGCGTACGGGGATCAGTATTGGTCCAGCGGGGTGAATTCTGAATAATGGGTCATGTCTAGAAAGACTGTCAATTCAATCGCGGTTTTTGTACCGTTTTTGCGTATCGACCAAGTATTGATTTTGTTTTGGGATGGAATCCATGGGTTGCCTCGTTGTTCGTAATTTTTTGGTGTTTTCGATACTTTTGATCGCATTGGCGACGTTGGGTCGATCCGCTGTAGGGCAGGTTCTTCAACCCTTGAAGCCGGTTGTTACCGATTCCCAGGGCAATTCGGCGGAGGAAGCCTCGGCGGAAATCGATACGCCTGGACAGCCGATGGATGAAAAGGACATGCTTTCCCGCTTGTCACAGGCTGCCAAGCGGTTGGAAAACAATCAGAAGTTTGATCTGAAATATACGTTCACCGAAGGCGAGACGATTTTGTGGCGAGTGGAACATACGGCAACCACGGACACTCGGGTACAGGTCGATGAAGAAACCAGTGCGTCTAGAAGTCTATCAATGTTGCAGTGGCAAGTGACGGACGTGGACACGTTAGGAAATACGACGATTGCATTGACTCTGAAGTCAGCAGTGATGTGGCAGCAGACGGATCAGAACGACCCGATCACGTACGATTCACGAAAGCATCGCGGCGAAGTCCCCGAGGTTTATCGTAGCTTTGCTGATTGGTTGGGTGTTCCGATGGCTACCTACAAAATTGATCCGCAAGGAAAAGTGATTGACCGTAAGGAAGTCTATTACAACGTGAAATTTGGTGTTGGTAATATAACAATGCCCTTGCCA
>Ga0209702_10008802_pt1 | contig 11558 bp, 10 predicted proteins | sample FRY01_FD_187210 | JGI IMG/M metagenome (GOLD analysis project Ga0209702, IMG submission 187210) | Freshwater microbial communities from Lake Fryxell liftoff mats and glacier meltwater in Antarctica - FRY-01 (SPAdes) (version 2) | ecosystem: Environmental > Aquatic > Freshwater > Ice > Glacier... | reverse complement strand
CCGGAGCGGGCCGTGGTGCTGTGCGTCGAGATAAAGTAGCAAATTCAGGCGCTTGATCGGACCCGGCCCGGACTGTCGCTCAAGAAGGGCCACGATGACCCACGACTACAAGCGCCACGGCACGACCACGCTGTGCGCAGCACTCGACGTCAAATCCGGCCACGTCATCGGCGAATGCCTGCCGCGACATCGGGCCAGAGAGTTCCTCAAATTCCTGCGCAAAATCGACAAGGCCGTGCCCGCGCGGCGCGATGTCCATCTGATCCTTGACAGTGAAGCGGATCAGAAAACAGTCCGGGGGACTGTTTTCCCGCTGAACGCCACCCACAAGACGCCCGACGTGCGGGCGTGGCTGGAAAAGCACCATCGCTTCAAGCTGAACTTCACACCCACCAGCGCCTCATGGCTGAACCTGGTCGAACGGTTCTTTGCCGGGATCACATCGAGGCGCATCCGACGCGGCAGCTATACCAGCGTCAATGATCTGGAGGCCGCGATCAATGACTATCTGGCGCAACACAACGAGAAGCCGAAGCCCTTCAAATGGACCAAAACCGCCGAGGACATCCTCACCCGAGAACGCCGCGCGCTGGACAAACTCGATGACATTCGCGGAAACGGGTAGGAAGTGTCAGACTCAAAACACTAGGGTCCGTGATTTCACGCACCTTTGACTCGTGACAACCGATTGTAGAAATTGGTGCGTGAGATCACGCACCCTGCTAGAAGTCGAAGATGTCGCTTAGAAAGCTGTCGCGGCGTTTGCGGCGCGGGCGGCGATCGTCGTCGTCGTTATCATCATGCCGCGCGCGGCTGGGTTCGGGCTGATAGACCGGTTGCGGTGCAGCGTGCGCGGGATGAACAGCGGCGGGGCTGACAGCCGGACGGCTTATTGCCGAAACGCCGCCCCCGGTGCGGTCGATGATCTTGTCTAACTCGCCACGGTCCAGCCAGACGCCACGGCATTTCGGGCAATAGTCGATCTCTACTCCGTTGCGATCCGTCATGACCAGAGTTTCGCCGTCCACAGGGCATTGCATCGAAGTCTCCATCTTTATTCGATATATAAATGGGCGGTCTTCACCTCAATACAAGCCGGGCGGGCAGAAATTGCCCGCCCTTAGCGCCCCATCGGTCGCGCTTTGGGCCCGCAAGTCATGTCAGACCCGTCGATTAACCCGGCTCAGCAGAAGCAGGATCATCGCCCCGATCATCGAAAATGCGATGCCGCCAACCATACCCGTCCCGACGGTCAGGCCGATCCCGAGTATGGGAAACAGAAAGCTTGCAATAACGCATCGACGATGCCCACAACGATGTTGCCAAGCAGGCCAAAGCCATAAGCCTTGACAATAAGCACGGCGAGCCAGCCGGCGATTGCCCCGACGATGAGGAGGACGAGCAAAGGTCAGAGCCGTGAGCGGGACTTTCATTTGGGTCGAAGCGGGTTCAGAGGACGCCATACTCAAGGCGCACAACGCGCGTAACGCCAAACGGGTTCCCTGTGGTCTTTGACGAGAGGCGGTTTCACCGAACTGAAATGCCGCTGTCGCAAGCCTGTTACTTTTCTGCCTCATGGGTCGGGCAGATTTGGCTTTGATGAGGAGACGTTTCCATGTCCGCAAGGATTTTCGGTTTGACCTCGGCCCTGGCGATGGTGGCAGCAGTGCCCGCGCTTGCCGAGATGAATTTCAACCGCGTTGCGAGCTTTGCGACGCCCGACAACATGGCCGAGGGTGAATACCGCGCCCGGGAAACCAGCGCCGAGATCATTTCGGCTTCGCCCGACGGCATGACGCTGATCTACACCGACAGCCCGCTGGGCGCGGTGGGTCTGATCGACATTACCGATCCATCGGCCCCCAAGGCATTGGGCAATATCGACGTGGGCGGCGAGCCGACGACGGCAAAGATCTTTGGCGGGCAGGCTTTTGCCGCCGTCAACACCTCGGCCGATTATGTGACCACTTCGGGCAAGGTCGTGACGATCGACGTCGCAACCCGCGCGATCACGGCGGAATGTGAACTGGGTGGGCAGCCGGACGCGGTCGCGGCTGCCAAGGACGGATCGTTTCTGGCGATCGCCATCGAAAACGAGCGCGATGAGGATCTGAACGATGGAGTGTTGCCGCAGATGCCCGCAGGATTTGTGGTCAAGCTGCCGGTTGTGGACGGCGTGGTGGACTGTGCCGGGTTGCAGAAGATCGAGGTGACCGGCCTCGCCGAAGTCGGCGGCGACGACCCCGAGCCCGAGTTCGTGGACGTGAGCGACGCGGGCGAGATCGTCGTGACCATGCAGGAAAACAACCATATCGTCGTGATCGGGGCGGATGGCGCGGTGGCGAGCCATTTCAGCGCCGGTGCGGTCGATCTGAACGGGATCGACACCAAGCGTGATGGCAAGCTGGATTTCACATCCGGGAAGGAAGGCGTGCCGCGTGAACCTGACGGCGTGAAGTGGCTGGATGCGGATCACTTCGCCATTGCCAACGAGGGCGATTACGAAGGCGGCAGCCGCAGCTGGTCGATCTTCAACAAGGACGGCACGCTGGTTTACGACTCCGGCCCGAGCCTTGAGCATGCGATTGCCGAGATCGGGCATTATCCCGAAGGCCGGTCGCGGTCCAAGGGCGCCGAGCTGGAATCGGTCGAGATCGCCAAATTCGGCGAGACGAACATGGGGTTTGTCGCATCCGAGCGCGGCTCGATCATCGGGGTTTACGACCTGACCGACCCGGCGGCACCGGTGCTGAAGCAGGTGTTGCCGTCGGGCGTGTCGCCCGAAGGCATGGTGGCGATCCCCGCGCGCAATCTGTTCGTCAGCGCCAACGAGGTGGATTTCATCGAGGACGGCGGCGTGCGCGCCCATGTGATGATTTACGAGTTGGCGGAAGGTCCGGCGGCCTATCCGATGATCACGTCTGCCGGCACCGAAAGCCTGCTGGGCTGGGGGGCGCTATCGGGTCTTGCGGCCGATCCGGCCGAGGCGGGCAAGCTCTATGCGGTGTCGGACAGCGTTTATGGGTCGATGCCGATGATCTATACCATCGACGCGACGCAAACCCCGGCACGCATTACCAATGGCATGCTGGTGACGCGCGGCGGCGATGCGGCGCAGAAGCTGGACCTTGAAGGGATTGCGGCGGACGGCGAAGGCGGGTTCTGGCTGGCATCCGAAGGTCGCAGCGACCGGTTGATCCCGCATGCGATCTACCGTGTCGATGCGGAAGGCGAGATCAAGCAAGAGATCGCCCTGCCGGCCGAATTGCTGGCCAACGAAATCCGGTTCGCGTTTGAAGGCATCACGGTGGCCGGTGACTGGCTGTGGATGGCCGTGCAGCGAGAGTGGAAAGACGATCCCAAGGGGATGGTCAAGCTGGTTGGCTACAATACCAAGGAAGAAACATGGGGTGCCGTGCATTATCCGCTGGATGCGCCCGGTGAAGGTGCCTGGGTCGGTCTGTCGGACATCACGGTGAACGGCGACTGGGTTTATATTGTCGAGCGTGACAATCAAGTAGGGTCGGCGGCGGCAACCAAGAAGATTTACCGCGTGCCGGTCGCCGAAATGGTTGCGGCCGACCTTGGGGGCCCTTTGCCGGTGGTGACCAAAGAACTGGTGCGCGATCTGATGCCGGATTTGCAGGTGCTGAACGGCTTTACGGCGGAAAAGGTCGAGGGTTTTGCCATCGACGTCGCCGGGACCACTTGGGTTGTGACCGACAACGACGGGATGTCCGACAGTTCGGGCGAGACGCTGTTCTGGTCGTTCGGCGCGATCCAATAAGCAATTCTTTGTTTGAATCCTGCCCCCGGCGCGCCACGCCGGGGGCATTTCTTTTTCGAACAACGGTCTGGGGCTTGACGTCGGGGGTGGGCAAGGGTCTTGCTGCACGTGACCTAGAGTCTTGCCAGATTGCGAGAAATACAGTGCCTTTGATCTTGTCCCGGCTAACTGCCCTGCTGTCTCTGCTTTTTTTGGCTGCCTGTGCGGGAACGCCGCCACAGGACGGTGCCATTGCGACGACCCGCCCTGACTATCTGGGCGTTCAGGATGGCGAGTTCTTCATCGAGCCCGTCGCCGAATATCATCTGGCGGGTGGCTGGGTGCGCGAGGACGTAAGTTATGCCGGGGATGAAACTCCGGGCACCATTGTTGTCGATACGTTTGCGCGTCGTTTGTATTTCGTCCTTGATGGCGGTCGGGCGATCAAATACGGCATCGCAGTTGGCCGCGAAGGGCTGTCTTTTCGCGGCGAGGGCGTGGTCGGGCGCAAGGCAGAGTGGCCGTCGTGGCAGCCGACCGCCAACATGATCCGCACCCGGCCCGACCTTTATGCGCAATTTGCCGGAGGTTTGCCGGGCGGTTTGGAAAACCCGTTGGGCGCGCGGGCGGTTTATCTTTATCGCTGTGGTCGTGACAGTCTGTTCCGCATTCATGGCACCATCCAGAATGAATCGATTGGCAGAGCAACCTCGGCGGGTTGCATCCGGCTGTTCAATCAGGACGCGATTGATCTTTATAACCGGGTCGAGATCGGGGCGCGAGTGAAAGTGCGCAATTTGGAAGAAAGCCTCAGGTTGGAAGGGCCGTTCATTGACGACGCCTCGGGTATCGCAGTGCCCGAGACACCCGAGGCGATTGCACTGAAGGAAAGGCAATTGGTCGAGATTGCCGATGCCGAGCTGCGACAGGTTCAGGACGACTCGATTGCCGCGGAATTGGCCGCGAAACAAGCGGTGCAGGCGGATCGCAAGCGGTTGGCCGCCTGTCGTCGCAACGGTATCGGTGAGCCGGACTGCCCGGTGCTCGGCGTATCTACGTCCTGATCACGTATTCCTTGAGCGTGGTTTCCACCACGCACCAGGTTCCGACAAAGCCGGGTCGGATGACAAAGCTGTCTCCGGCCCGGAATGTTTCTGCGGTGTCGTCTGCATCTGTCAGCACCGAAATGCCTTGCAGGATGTGGCAGTATTCCCATTCGCCGTAGCTGACCCGCCATGTGCCGGGGGTCGATTGCCACAGACCGCAATACAGCCCGTCACGGTCTTCGACGTTCCATGTGCTGTGTTCGGGGTTGCCATCGATGACCTTGTGCGGGTCGGGTCGGGTGATTTCGGGCGGCGTGTCGGGCAGGGTCAGGCGGTGCAGGGTCAGGCGGTGTGGGGTTTCCATGTCGGCTCCTTGGGTTGCGCCGATGGCACCCCAGCCCTGCCGCCGCGTCAAGCCCGGCATCCGCTGCAATGCAGCGCAAGTTTATTGCGAGTGGGGAGCAGTTGTGCCCATATGGCGGGCAAATCTGAAACCTGCCCCCGAAACCTGCCCCCGAAACCTGCGAGGTTCGCCATGAGCGCCACAGCCCCCACCCGCCCGGTTCTGCCCCCCGACATCCGCACCCGCAAAGGAGGCACCCCGCTGGTGGTGCTGACCGCCTATACCACGCCGATGGCGCGGCTGGTGGATGCGCATTGTGACATCGCTCTGGTTGGCGATTCGTTGGGGATGGTGCTGCATGGCATGCCTTCGACCCTTGGTGTGACGATGGAGATGATGATCCTGCACGGCCGGTCGGTGGTGCGGGGGCTGTCGCGCGCGATGGCAGTGATCGACATGCCGTTCGGGTCGTATGAGGAAAGCCCGCAACAGGCTTACCGCAACGCGGCCCGCCTGATGGCTGAAACCGGAGCGCCGTCGGTCAAGCTGGAGGGCGGCGCGCATATGGCCGAAACCATCGCGTTTCTGACCGCACGCGGCGTGCCGGTGATGGCCCATATCGGCCTGACCCCGCAGGCGGTGAACACGCTGGGCGGCTACAAGGTGGTGGGCCGCGACGCGCAAGCCGATCTGGTGTTCACTGATGCGCGCGCAGTCGAGGCGGCCGGGGCATATTCGGTGGTGCTGGAAAAGGTGCCGGTGGGTCTTTCGGCGCGGATCACCCATGCGCTGTCGATCCCGACCATCGGCATCGGGGCGGGGGTCGATTGCGACGGGCAGGTGCTGGTGATCGACGACATGCTGGGGCTGTTTACAGATTTCCGGCCCAAATTCGTGAAACGCTATGCCGAGTTGGGCAAGACCGCCGACGCCGCGATTGCGGACTATGCCGCCGAGGTGCGCAACCGCAGTTTTCCGGGGGAAGAACATGGTTTTGCCGATGTGCTGAAGGCTGCAAAGTGAGCGTAGGGCAAATGTGCGTTCATGACCTGAGCGTCGGAATTGTCAGGACGGTCGGCGATCTGCGCGGCTTGGTGCGGGGGTGGAAGGCGGCGGGGCAGACGGTGGGTGTGGTGCCGACGATGGGCGCGCTGCATGACGGGCATCTGAGCCTTGCCCGCGCGGCCCGGCGGGATTGTGACCGGGTGATCACGACGATTTTCGTGAACCCCATGCAGTTCAACAACCCGGGCGACCTCAAGAAATACCCCCGCACCGAAGCGGCGGATGCAGCGCTTCTGGCGACGGTGCCGGTCGATATCATCTTTGCCCCCAGCCCGGACGAGGTTTATCCCGATGGTTACGGCACGACCGTGACAGTGGCGGGGGTGTCCGAACCGCTGGAGGGGCGGATGCGGCCCGGCCATTTCGACGGAGTGGCAACGGTGGTGACCAAGCTTTTTGGCATGACCATGGCCGACCGGGGCTACTTTGGCCAGAAGGACTGGCAACAGTTGCAGGTGGTGCAAAAGCTGGTGGCCGACCTGAACCTGCCCGTCACCGTGGTCGGCTGCGAGACGATCCGCGAGGCGGACGGGCTTGCGATGTCGTCGCGCAACCTGCATCTGGACGGGCTCGCCCGCGCCCGCGCACCAGTGCTTTATGCCGCGATCACCGCAGCCGCTGACGACATTCGCGCCGGGCAGTCCGACCGGATGGCGATCCGCGAGGCCGCCGAGAAGATGCGCGCGGCGGGGTTCGAGCGGGTCGAATACATCGAGTTGCGCGATGCGGGCACTTTGTTGCCGTCAGACGACCCTGCGCGGCCCCGGCGCATGCTGGCGGCGGCCTGGACTGGCGGTGTCCGGTTGATCGACAACATCCCCGTCTAAGGTAAGGTGCGTGATATCACGCACCTTACACGCGGGGCAGGCAATTTTTCATCCCTGCCGACCCATGAACTATGCCTTGGCGATTTCGGGCAAAATCGGCAAGGATACCTCTGACTGAACGGGGAGTCGGGGATATCCGGTTTCTTCAGGGTCCAAGGATGCAATGGGGCTTGACATGCCCTGGATCAGGCTTGCCATTTCAACGGAGGGCACGATGGCCAATTTCGACACGCAGATTGCAGACAGCCAGAAGCAGGTCGCCACGGCCCAAGCCAAGATCAGCGAAATCACCGGGCGGATCGAGGCGGCGCGGGCAAAGATAGACGCGGGCGAGCCAGCCGTCGACATCGAAAACGCCACGCTCGACGATGTGAACAAGCACACCGACCTGATGAACGCCAACATAGCCGAGCTGATCATGGGTCTGGACGATGTGACGGCGGGGTTTTCCAAAGATTTCGACGAGATGCGGTCAAAGACCGGGATGGAAAGTTTCATTGGCATCTTCTCGGGGGCGAAATCCGAATCGATGCGTCAGGAACGGATGCGCACCGCCAGCATCGACGCCAAGTTGCAGGATCTGATCGCCAAGTCGGACATCATCGTACGGCTGTTGCAGGGGCAATTGGACCTGCTCGACGGGCAGAAGTCCAAGGTCGAGGTGAATTTGGCCGAAACCCTGACCGATCGGGAAACCACCGTTGGATCGCTGGAATCGGTGCGGGCCGAGATTGCGGCGATGGACCCTGCGGTAATCGAGTTGGAAAACAAGATCAGTGTCGAACAGGACGCAGCGGTTCGGACCAAGCTGGAAACCGATCTGGCCGCGATGAACACCCGCTACAACGCGCTGGTGCAAAACGAACAGGTGATGCTGGCCAAGTCCCAGACGCTGGAGCGGTATATCGAAAAGGGCAAGACCTGGATGGACAGCTTGCAAAATCAGGCCGCTACTCAGTTGGTCCTGATCAACAAGCTGCAAACGGATACCAAACAGCGAGTCGTTTTGTATGACGCGCTGTCCTCCAGCCTGAAGACCGCGCAGCAACAGGACGTGGCGCACCGGATCAATGAAATAGGCGTCAAGACCGATCAGGAAGCGCAGTCGGCGATGGCGGCGATCGGCTCCGCCACCAACGACCGGATGGCGGATATGCTCGAATCCCACGAGGACCACATGGTCTTCGCGCGCAAGGTGCTGGAGCAGAAGGCAAAGGCTGACGAACGCTTTGCCCGCCGGTTTGCCGCCATTGTCGAAAAGCACGACAAGAATGCGTATGGGGACTAAGTGGCAGACATCAAGGACCAGTTGACCCAAGATCATGCCCGGATCGACGATACTCTGTTGGCCCGTCGCTATTTTGCCAAGTTCGACCGGATCACCGGGCATCTGGGAGGGGTGGCCGCCGAGTTGGAGAACGAGGGACGGCTGACGCGGACCGAAGCGCGGCTGCTGGGGCGGTATCTGACCGCGCTGGCTGCGACCTTCCGGGCGCTGAGCCACAAATATCTGATGACCGGGCGGGCCGAAACCGCGCCAAACCTGGTGATGGACCGGCACGAATCTGGTTTTCCGGTGGCGCATGAACTGATGGTGATGGCGCTGGATGCTGCGCAGGCCGGCAACCATCTGACCGGGATGGCGTCGGAAACCGAGTTGAAAGAAGGCATGGTGCGGCAGATCGTGCGCGACCTGACCGTGCCCACGCAGTTGCAGTTCGCGTTGTCGCAGCGGCTTTATTACCAGGCGATGGCGCGGGGTGGCCTGTTTTGGGCGCGCAACGACCCCGATGCCCAGTGGATCGCCGATGTGGGCGGGCGGCGGCATTTTCTGGTGCACTGGGCGGTTTACGACAGTCAGGCCAACCTGCCGGTCGTCTATCTGATGGACCTGCACGACAGTGGTCGAAAGCCGCTGCCCACCGACGACCGGAACTGGCCGTTGGTGCAGGCGCATCTGGTGGCGCAGTCTTTGGGCGGGTTGAAGCTGTTGACCATCGCACAGGGATTTGACACGGATTTCGCCGACCTGCACCCCAAGCGGCTGCGGCGGATCACGTTGGGGCCGATGTACAGCCACGCCTTTACGCTGCAGTCGGGGCCGATCTCGGATGTGCTGGCAGGTGCGCGGGCCCGCGAGGGGCAGGATTGGGCGCTGGTCTGGACGGTCGAAGACCTGATCGCCGACCGCGAAGACGTGGTCAGCACCGGCTGGTTTTCCGAACAGCCGCAGCAGATCTACAAACTCGACGCCTTTCGCCCCGACAGCGGTGCCACGCGGACCGAACGCATGGTGATCCTGCCCGAAGCGCCCTACCAGACCCTTGCCGAGCTTGATCCCGTGGGTTTGCGCGATGTGCGCAAGTTCGTGGTCGGGGCGGGGGGTCGGATCGTTCCGGTGCGTTGACCTGCGATTGGCTTTTGAAACGAGGCTCTTATGACCACGCGTGACACGATGGAACTGAAGGAAGACGCGATCCGCGCGCAGTATGGCGCGGCGCTTGGGTTGCTGACCGGGTTCGATCATGCGCCCCGGTTGGGCCGCGCGGTCGAGGGTGCGGGGGTGGAAAAGTCGCCCGGTATCGGCACGCGACCCCGGTTCCGGTCCACCACGCCGGGGCTGGTGACGCGGTCCACCGCGCGGCCGGGCGGGGTGCGGCTGGTCGAGCGGATCGAGGGCATGGGCGACGGGCTGGTGTCGCCGGTGCAGGCGAGTGCGATGCAGGCGCTGCGCCGGGGGTTGGCGATTGCGCTGGCGATGGGCGAGGGCTTTGCCGCGCAATCGGCGCTGGTCGAGCTGAAAAAGGCCAATCTGGAGGGCCGTTTGCCCGACGGCAGGCGGGCCGAGTTCACCGAACTGCTGGCAGCCGAAGCGCTGGCGGTTCTTTATACCTTTGCCAATGCCACCGCGTTTCTGCTAGCCCCGCATCTGGGGTCGGTGACGGTCGAGGTGGGCGCGGTCGTCGAGGTGTTGACCGACAATGCGCCCCTGGCCGTGCAGGGCGTTTTGTGGGAGCTGGATCAGGACATTGCGTTGCTGGCGAAGGACGAGCAGCACACGGTCGCCGTGATCGCCGCGTTCTGCGAGGCGTTGATGGAAAAGGTGGCGCTGCGCGGGCAGGTGGCCGCGCGGGTTGCTGCGTTCACCGGCGGATCGTGGAAGGTCGAAGCGGACGGGCTGGTGATCGCGGGTTTCAAACCGGCACGGGCGGCCAAGGGCGGCGTGTTGACCATGCAGTTCAAGAAACCTTCCGAAGTGGTGGGCAACCACATCGCCAAGTATCAAAGCCTGCGCCTTGCCAAGATGCTGATGGCCTATGACTTTGACCGCAAGCTGAACCCGTTTGCCGAATTGGGCGGGTTCATCTTTACCTTCATGGGAGATGGCAAGCCGGGCACGGGCAAAACCACGCTGATCCAGATGATGGCGGGATTGCTGGACGGGTATTGCAAGGTGGCGGGCTATCCGTTCCGTTATCAGAATTTCTCGATTGACCAGATCGACAGTTATCAGGGCAAATCGGGGCAGAATGCCAAGGCGTTCATCGACAATGTTCTGGACCCTTCAGTAATTGCCTTCGGGACCATCGACGATATCGATCAGGTGGCGGGCAAGCGGGGCGACCGGCAATCCTCGGCGGGCCAACAGGAAGTGACTGCCGTTTTCATGGGGGCGTTCGCCGGGGCCAATACGGTGGTGCGCGGCAATTGCACCTTCGGGATGTTTTCGAATTACCCTGAAAATGTCGATGACGCGCTGCGCCAACGGGCTGGCGCGCGGTTTCTGGTGGACGGGCCGATTTCGCGCGAGGATTACATCGACATTCTGGCGCTGCTGCTGGGCCGCGATCATGCGATTCCGCTGGGCGATCACGCGTTGTTTGCGGCGCAGGAAATCCGGCGGGCCGTTGCGGCGAGTTTCGAGGGCCATGGCAAGCCGCAGGAGGACGGATTGCTGAAGGTCTGGGACCGGGTGCAGGGCGAGATCGGGACGCTGGACACGATTGCCAAGCTGGGGGCGTACCTGAAGGCTATTCAACAAGCGGACGCTAGGTTTACGGGGCGGGCGATCAAGAACATCACCGATGCGGTCAAGGTGCGGGCGATGGATTTCGAATTGCCGGACGCATGGATGGAAGAGCCGGAGTTGTTCCTGTTCAAGGGGTATGACGAGAAACTGTCGATGATCCGGGGCCTGATGCAGCCGATGACGGTCGAGATGGTGGTGCAGGAAATCAACCGCTATGCGGATTCGGAGTTCCGCTATGCGGATAAGTCGGACGAAGTGGCGATTGAGGGGAGGGTGCGGGATTATCAGCGGACGGAAGAGGCGAAGCGGCGGTTTTTGGAGGGGAAGGGGTGAGCAACAAAGCCCTAGTTCAATCCCGGGATATTCACCGAACCGCGTTTTTGGCTCCGAGCAGGGCGTTTCTGTTGTCTGAGCCCGCTCGCTCTGCGGGTTGGGGGCAACGTTGACGGGCATGACCATAGCAGGCCTCACTTGGTATCGG
>Ga0209702_10008801_pt1 | contig 11561 bp, 11 predicted proteins | sample FRY01_FD_187210 | JGI IMG/M metagenome (GOLD analysis project Ga0209702, IMG submission 187210) | Freshwater microbial communities from Lake Fryxell liftoff mats and glacier meltwater in Antarctica - FRY-01 (SPAdes) (version 2) | ecosystem: Environmental > Aquatic > Freshwater > Ice > Glacier... | reverse complement strand
CAAGCGTGCGACGCAGCACGCGGGGCGAGAGGGCTTCTTCCTTCTGACGCAACGTGGCTTTGAGACGTTCCCGTGTCGAGCGCCCCGCGCCCACTGCTTCAGCCTGCGTTGTAGCTGCTCCTTTTTTGGGAGCTGGCTGCGCATCATCCATGGGCATCGCAGGCACTTTTGATGTGCTTTTATCCTTGCCAAGAATAGCCGCACCGAGATTCAGCCAGCCTGAGGCGCTCATAATGCAAATCTCGATCGCTGGCTGCGCGCCAACTCACGTAGCGCATCGCGCTGGCGCGTCAGGTGGGTGCGCATGGCGGCCTCGGCACCTTCGCTGTCGCGGCTTTTAAGGGCGGCAAACACCGTCATGTGCTCTGACAGACTTTGTGCCAGCCGGCCCGGCGCACTCAGCGACTGTAGGCGCGAAAGTTTTAGTATCTTACGCAGGTCGGCAATGCTTTGTGCCAACCAGCGGTTGTTGGCCAGCAAAATAATCGCCTCGTGAATCGCAAAATTGATGGCGTAGTAGTCGTTGATGCGCCCGGCCTTTGCATGGCTATTGAGTCGATCATGCAGCACACCAAGCTCCAGCAGGTCGGCATCGGTAGCGTTGCGCGCGGCCTCGAAAGCGCAACGCCCTTCCAGCAGCGCAATCACCGGAAAGATGTCGTCCAGGTCCTGCTCCGTCACTTCATTGACAAAGCAGCCGCGCCGCGGCTCATGGCGCAGCAGGCCTTCGAAAGTCAGTACCTTGAGCGCCTCGCGCAGCGGTGTACGCGAGATTTCAAGCCGCTCGCACAGCGCTACCTCATCGAGAAAAATGCTAGGAGCCAGTACACCCGCAAAGATCTGTTCGCGCAAGGTGTCGGCGACTTGGTGATGCAGTGAATTCTGGACCAGGCGCATGGTGAGATTGATTTGAGATAGTGAGTTGGTTAATAATTTTATGTAATTATGCGTAATTATAAAGCTTGAAATCAGTAGCTCAAGTGGCTACTGGCAATGGCGTTACTCCGCCGTTGTCACTGACTGACACTACAGACTCACGCGATAGGAAAGCGGTGATGGTGGGTGCGTTGCCATCAGCGCGAAGCGCCATTCAGCAGGCAGCGTGCCCGGCATGACCGCGCTGGTGAAGGTAGTCGTCCCGCTGGCACGCCGAAGGATCGTCAATGCCTGCCGCCTTCGCGGTAGCTGACTATTGATCCGGCCCTATGAAGTATTAATTTTCCGTTCGGGCTGAGCCTGTCGAAGCCTTTCTCGCACCGGGAAACCCTTCGACAAGCTCAGGGCGAACGGATTAGGTAATTCACACTTCACAGGGCCGGATCAATAAGCACCTGCGCAGCACTATTTATATGGAAAATAGGCCGCTAGCCGAGGTAGAACGTGCGCAACCAGCTATTAAAACAATAGCGACTCGATCAAGGCACACGCTTGGCGTGTCTAAATTCCCACGGCGCAACCGGGTCGGAATCGTGCCACAGACCGCGCTTGTCAGCTCTGACCGCATCTTCAGCCGCCTCGTACAGCCTTCGGTCGTTGGGTGACTGCTCACGCTGATACTGCCGATAGAACCAGGCCATGCCGCGCTCGACCTGCACCAGGTTGACATCCCGCCCATTGATCAGCACCTTACCGATTTGCCGCCCGTAGCGCCAGCTTTGCATCGTTTGTATCCGTCAATTGGGACACCAACGATACACGGCCAAGAACTGACCTGAAAACCCAATGAAATCAACGATCTCCTATGGCGACCCCAGTGTTCGAATCCAAACCGGGACTCCGGACATGGAAAACAAATCGACCCCAAACCCCTCGGTCACATGCGACACCCCGGTGCTGCCCGTGCCTGCCAGTCAGTTAGCCCGTTTTCGCTTCGCTGTTCGGGTCATTGACAAGAAAGCCCTCCAGGAGCTGTTCTATCAAGCGCGCCTTGCGCGGTAACCTGGCTTGGCGCGAAGTATAGGCAGAGATCTGCGCCTTACAGGCGGGGAGGATCGGCAACACTTGCAAAAGCTTAAATCGCGCTTCGTCTTCGGTCGCGGCACCCGGGACAACCGCAATGCCGAGCCCGGCGCGCACCATCATTTTGATCGTCTCAACATTATCGACGATGGCACAGACTCGTGGCTTGACGCCGAGGTCGTTCAGCAGTGAGCTGACGAGTTGCCCATATCCCGCCGACAACTCATTCATGATCAGAGGGGTATTGCCCAATCGGGCCAGATCGACATGCCTCCCGATCATCGGTAGCTTCATTCCGGGCGGTACGATCGCCACCATATCCAACTCAAATAGATGCCGCACCGTCAGGCTCGAGGACACCCGAGCGGGGCTGACCTCCACGGCCACGCCGATATCCAACCTTTCTGCATTCAACTCGTCGAAAATGACGCGGGTTGGTGCTGTGCGGATTTCAAGCAGCAAGTTCGATGGCAGATTGCTCGTGGTGAAAAGTTTTGGCAGTAGGCCCGACGCTAGGCCTGAGCCAATGCCAATACCGAGGGTTTCTCCACCCCCCTTGAGCCTGCTGGCAAGATCGTGGAGGCTCAAAAAGTCGCTGGTCACCCTTTCGGCTTCTGCGAGGAAGGCGGGTCCGCGCTCAGTCATTTCGACGCCGCGGCCGGTGCGCAGAAACAGAGAAAAACCGATAGCTTCCTCCAGCAACATCACCTGTTCTGATACCGCCGACTGCGAGATGTTCAGCCGGTGGGCAGCCTTGGTGAAGCTGCGCTCCTTCGCCACAGCGAGCGCGTATCGAAGCTGCCGCACATCCATCGTCCTGCCTCCATCTGAATCGAAACGAGCCAAGTGTAGTTGCAATCGGTAAATCCGATAACACTATCTTCGGAAACTGTTGGACACCAGGAGCTTCGATCCTCAACAATGAATTGAAATCTAGCTCATTTCACAACTAATCTCAACGGAAGAAGCAATGGCAGGCATTACAGAAAAGGCCAGATATCGGATTGGCATCGATACCGGCGGCACGTTCACCGATGTCGTCTGTGTTGATGGTTTGACTGGCGGCGTCGCCGTCACGAAAGTGGCCTCGACGCCTGCCAATCCGGCAATCGGGTTGATGAACGGTATTCATGCCATCCTGCAGCAGATAGGCGCCTCCATGGACGAGGTGAAGGGTTTGGCCCATGGAACCACGGTAGCGACCAATGCGCTATTGCAGGGTTCCATAAACTCTCTGGGCCTGATCGTCACCGAAGGTTTTCGCCATGTCCTGGAGATCGCTCGCCAATCCGTCCCCGATGGTTATGGCAACTCCTATTTCTGGGTGAAGCCGGAGCGTCTGGTGCCTCTGGACCTGGTGTGCGAAGTGGGCGGCCGTCTGAATTTTCGAGGGGAGGAGCTGCGTCCGCTGGTGGAAGAGGATATCCGCTCGGCTGCCCGCTTGTTCCGTCGTCGAGGGATTCGCGCCGTGGGTGTTTGCCTGATTCACTCCTATGCCAATGCGGCGCATGAGCGCCGGGTGCTGGAACTATTGAAAGAGGAAACTCCGGATCTGATGGTGTCGCTCTCGTCTGAAGTGCTGCCGGAGTATCGTGAGTACGAGCGTACGGTGACTACGCTGGTCGATGTCTTTGTCAAGCCGCATGTCGACCGCTATCTGAAATCCGTGAGACAGGCACTGGACAAGGAGTTGACCGGGCAGCCGTTCCTGGTGATGCAATCCAATGGCGGCGTGATGAGCGCCGAGACGGTGGTGGAAAAACCCATCACCACAGCGTTGTCCGGCCCCGCAGCCGGGGTGCTTGGTGCGGCAGTCATCGCCGATCTGGCCGGATTCAAGAATGTAGTGACGCTGGACGCTGGGGGCACCAGCACGGACATCAGTCTGATCGAAGAGGGCGCAGCGCATCTGACCAGTTCTGGCTCGGTGGGGCCCTTTCCGGTCAGGATTCCGATGATAGATATCGAGACGATTGGTACGGGCGGAGGCTCCATCGCCTGGGTGTCTCGCGACGGTCATCTCAAGGTCGGACCAAAAAGTGCGGGCGCTGACCCGGGGCCCATGTGCTATCCCAGGGGCGGCGAACAACCGACCATCACCGACGCCAATCTGGTACTCGGCCGGCTGCCGGGCGCGCTGATCGGTGGAGGCATCAAGCTGAACGTGGCGCGGGCGCGGGCGGGCATCGTCGCGCTGGGACTACGCCTGGGAACCCAGCTCAGTGTCGAGGAACTGGCCTCCGGCATCATCGAAATTGCCAATTGGAATCAGGCCAACTGCATTCGCCAGATGACAATTCAGCGCGGCATCGATCCGCGCGCCTTTGCGCTGCTGTCGTTTGGCGGTGGCGGCCCGGTTCAATCCGCGGCAGTGATGCGATTGATCGGTATGAAGGCTTGCATCGTGCCGCCCAATCCAGGCAACTTAGCCGCCTTCGGCCTTCTGGCGGTGGACTGGCGCAACGATCAGCAGGTCACGCGGGTCATGGCTGAAGATACCCTTGACGCTGCTGCCGTGGCGCAAATCTATGCCAGGCTTGAAGCCAGTGCATTGCAGCGGCTGCGTGAGGATGGCGTCGAGGCTGAACGCACGCGCCTGGTGCGGGAGGCTGATATCCGCTATCTCGGGCAGTCGATGGAAATCCGAGTCACAGGGCCGGCTGGCGCTATTGATGATCGCTTTTTTGCCAAGCTGATCGAGGCTTTCCACCGCACCCATCGCGGCAATTTTGGCTACGACTATGCGGGCCAGCAGAAAGTGGAGATCGTCAATTTCAGCGTCTCCGGCTTTGGCGCGATTGACCGTCCGAAGCTGCAGCGGCTACCGCCTGGCCATGCCAAGCCCGCCACCCACAGTCATCGACCGATCTGGTTCGATGGCCAAGTGCACTCCACGCCGATCTATGTTCGTGCCGAGCTCGGCCCGGGAGCTTCGTTCGCAGGTCCTGCCGTGGTGGAGGAGTTCGGCTCCACCACAGCGATATTTCCTGGCCAAGCACTGCGAGTAGATGACTACGGCATCATGCTTATTACAGAAGCTGAATCGTGAGGGCGAAGAAAATGACGAACAGCCGCACCCAGACAACTCAAACGGCCGCCAAGCCTTGGCCCCAGGCGCCTTGCGTCACGGCAGCGACAGTGGTCGATCCGATTGTTCTGCAGATCGTCGAGGGCACGCTCAACTCGATCGAGGCAGAGATCGAATATGCCATCGAGCGCACCGCGCGCAGCCCGATGATCCGTGAGGCACATGATTATCGGGTGGGGTTGTTTGACCGCTATTCGCGCAAACTCACCGGCCGTTCCTATTCGGCCATGCCGCAGGCGGTGATCCGCGATTATCCGCCGCAGACCATGCGCCCGGGCGATGTGTTCTTGATGAACGACACCTATCTCACCGAAGGTTGCATCGGACATCTGCCCGATATCTGTTCCACCGTGCCGGTGTTTCATGAGGGTGAGGTCGTCGCCTATATTCAGGCCTTTGGCCATCACGACGACATTGGCGGTCGCGTCCCGGGTTCAATGCCAGGCACGGCAAGTTCGGTATTTGAAGAAGGTTTGTCGATACCGCCTATCCGGATTTACAGCGCCGGGCAGCGCAATGACGAAGCGTTCAAGATAATCCATCGCAACACCCGCCTGCCGGACATTCTTGCCGCGGATCTCGATAGCGAGATCCAGGCTTGCCTGATGGGGGCCCGGCGCATGGAAGAGTTGTTCAAGCGCTTCGGCGCGGAAACGGTGGGTGCCTGTTTTCAGGCGCTCATAGAAAAATGCCGGGACACCTTCCGTACGGAGTTACTTCCCAAGATCAGCGATGGTGAATATAGTTGGCACGATTACGTCGAGCGCGATCTGCCCTCGGGGCCGCAACTGCTCAAGATCGCGCTCAAGATGATCAAACGGGACCAGCACATTACGCTTGACTTTTCCGGCACAGATGCGCAATCTGATGGCCCGCTCAATTGGCCGGCAGACTATGCCGATGGCGCTTTCTTGATCAAATGGATTGCACCGGTCTTGCGCAATCTTGCCGATACGCCTGAACGCGCGGCCGAGATCAATGTGAACGAGGGCGTCTGCGAGATATTCGATGTGATCTTTCCGCCAAAAGGCACATTGATCACGCCGGTTTGGCCGGCGCCTACCAATGCCCGTTCGTTTGTGCTGTTGCGCTGCCTGTCGCTTCTGGCCGGCGTGGTGGCGCAAGCCGTGGACGGCCGCATGCCTGCTGACCAGGAGACGATCCGTTATTCAGGTTTTTACGGCACCGATTTGCAGGGGCAGACATTTCTCTCGCGCGAGGTGTTGGGCGGGGGCTCCGGCGGCCGTCACTACGCTGACGGTAACGACGCCATTCACATCGTGCCCGACTCGCGCAATCAGCCGGCCGAATATACCGAGACGAAATTTCCGCTGCTGGTGGAGAAGCTGGCGTTGCGCACCGATTCCGGCGGCGCCGGCAAGCGCCGCGGCGGTCAGGGTTACGAGAAGCACTACCGGGCGCTGGTCGATTGCCACACCATCGTCACCGCTGACCGGGTCAAGCTCGGTTGCTATGGCGTGGCTGGCGGCAAGGCCGGCAAGCCCTTCCTGGTCACCATCGACCCAGAGGGCCGGGCGAAAAAGCTCGGTGGACTGGTCGATGGCGAATTCGTGCCGGCCGGCACGGTGGTGAAAATTGAAACCACGGGGGGCGGCGGCTGGGGCGATCCACTCGAGCGCGAAGTCGAGAGCGTCCTGCGGGATGTGAGGGATGGCCGGGTATCGCTCGCCGCCGTATATGAAGATTATGGTGTGGTGTTCACTGGTGAGGCCAAGGCAATCGACAGAGTGGCTAGCGAAAGCCGCCGCGCCGCGTTGGCGGCGGCCCGGCCCGGGCCATTGCCAATGATCGATCGCGGTTTTTCCGAAGTAGGGCTGGCGTGATGTTGATTCTCTATCAGGACTGGGACGCCTTTTGCTGTATCAAAGTGCGCTTCTGTCTTGCCGAGAAGCAGTTGACCTGGACCAGTCGGAGAGTTGACCTGCAAAAAATGGAGCAACTTACACCTTCCTATCTTGCCATCAACCCAAAGGGTCTTGTGCCAGCGCTGGTTCATGATGGTGTGGTGTTGACAGAGTCCTCGGTCATCAACGAATACTTGGATGAGCTTTCGCCTGCACATCCACTGGTCCCCGAAGCGCCTCTGGATAGGGCGCGCATGCGCCTCTGGGTGAAGTTCCAGGAGGACGTGCTACACCCGTCCGTCAAGGCGCCGACCTATCAACTGATGCTACGCCGCGCTTTCGCCCTGATGCCGTCCTCTCTGTTGGAGGAGCGCATCGCTCAGGCGCCTTCAGCTGAGAAGGCGGCCATGCTGCGCAATGCGGCATCGGCCGGATCGCCAGACCTTGCTCAGGTGGAAGTGGCGCGGGCCAGAATGCAGGCCGCACTCGAACAGATGGAAGTCCAGTTGGCCCAGAGCCGGTGGCTTGCCGGCGCGAGCTTCTCTCTCGCCGACATAGCTGCGGCACCCTTCATCGACCGGCTGGAGGAACTGGGTTTCGTCGGAATGTGGAGCAACAAGCCTGCGGTCCGACGTTGGATTTCGCAGGTGAAAGCGAGACCTGGATATGGTGCGGCTCTGCCCGAAGCGGAACAGCGCATTCCCGAACCCTTGTGCATCTAAATCCTTAAGGAACAAGCAGTCATGGCCCTCGAAGTCGCAAAAATTGAGATCAAGTCCGTGCAGGACGCTTTCGGCCTGGAAGCCTGCATTGCCGCCGGGCGATTCACCGCCGATGAGGTCATTGCCGTGATCGGAAAAACAGAGGGAAACGGCGGCGTCAATGACTTCACTCGCATCCTCTCGGACAAGGCATATCGCGGCGTTTTGCAGCGGCTTGGCAGTCGTTCCGACTCCGAGATTGCGACCATCCCCATGGTCTGGTCAGGCGGTTGCGACGGCGTGATCACGCCGCATGCCACGGTATTCGCCAAGGTTCATGACCCAAAACCGAGCCCCGATCTGCGGCTGGTGATGGGTACGGCGCTCTCCCTGACCATCTTGCCCGAGGACATCGGTCGGCTGGCGATGGTGGAAAAAGTAGCTAGAGGCGTGCGCATGGCGATGGAAGATGCGGGCATATCCGACCCCAAGGATGTCCATTATGTGCAGACCAAGACACCGCTGCTCACCATAGATTCCATCCTTGATGCGGAATCGCGCGGCAAGACGGTTGCCTGCGAGGTGCATAGCTCCATGGGGGTTTCCAATGGCACCACGGCTCTGGGTATCGCCGTGGCGCTGGGCGAGATCGCCATGCCCAAGGCGGAGGAAATCTGCCGCAATCTCGACCTTTATTCTTCCGTGGCCTCCTGCTCTTCCGGCGTCGAGCTGGATTGCGCGCAGATCGTACTGCTCGGCAACAAGGCCGGCGCCGGCGGCAGGTTTCGCATTGGCCACAGCGTCATGCGCGATGCGCTGGACAGGGACGGCATCTATGAAGCTATCCGCTCGGCCGGACTACAGTTGCCGGAGCGTCCGCGCGCCGAGGATCTCAAGGGCCGGGTAGTGAACTGCTTCATCAAATGCGAAGCCGACAAGCGCGGCAAGCTGCGCGGGCGCCGGCAGATTATGCTTGACGATTCCGATGTCCATCATCATCGGCATTCCAAGGCTGCGGTCGGCGGCGTGGCGGCTTGCGCCCTGGGCGACCCGGCGGTTTTTGTTTCCGTCGATGCGATGCATCAAGGCCCCCATGGCGGAGGCCCGGTCATAGCCATCGTGGACATGAGTTAGTTGATCCAGAACTGTTAGTTAACCAAACCGAAGGAGACATGCAATGACCCATTTTTCTTTTCACTCGAACCACCGGACGGCGGTTACTGCCATGCTGGTTGCCTGCGTCCTGGGATTTCCACTGGCGGCATCAGCCCAGGACAAGGTTCGAGTCGGCGTATTCCCGGTCACCTCATCACTGCCGTTGTTCGTGGCCCAGGATCGCGGTTTCTTTAAGGAGCAAAATATTGAAGTGGAGGTGAGTCGGCTGATCGGTGGCCCCTCGAATATTGCGGCTTTGATTTCCGACCAGATCGACGCATCAGCGATTTTGGTCACCATTGAGGGCATGAATGCCAATCTGAAAAAACCTGGGGTGGCGATGTATATCTCGCTCAACACCCAGAACGAGACCCACCGCATGGAGCAGTTTGTCGTGCGCTCGGGGCTCGAGATAAAGTCTCTGGCCGACCTGAAGGGCAAGAAAATCATGTCGGCACCCGGTCCAGCCAATATGTCGATGGCGCGAGCCGCACTGGCTGCCGCCGGCCTGAAGGATGGCGAATACCAGCTCGATCAACTCGATATGGGGCATCACAACAACGCCATGATCGCGGGTACCTTTGATGCCGGCTATACGCTGGAGCCCAATGCCACAATCATGAATCAGAGCGGTATTGCCAAGACCTTTCAGGCTGGGGTGATCGCCCGCACGGTATTCAAGGATGCCAATGCCAATGCCTGGGCCGGTGGCGGCGTCATATCTTCAACTTTCATCAAGAACAAACCCGATGTGGCCAGGCGCTATGCCACCGCTTGGGCGAAGGCCATCGATTTCATCAACGAAAAGCCGGCCGAGGCGCGCAAATCGCTGTTGAAAAACACCTTCACGCCTGAAGCGCTTGTCGATATCGTACCTCTCGTCGGCTTCAAGAACAGCCGCAATCTGACGGTCAAGGACATTGCTGATTTTCAAGTATTCATGAATTTCGCCAACACTATTGGAATACTGTCCGAGAAGGTCGATGTCACCAAGTCGATCGCCAAGTACTGAGCTGAAGCAATCATGGCTCCAGCAAACTTGCGTCTTCTTGAACCAACCCCTCTAGCGAATGCTTTCCCCGGTCCCGCGGGTGCGGAACGCCCGCACATCACTATTCGCGGGCTGTGCAAGCGGTTCCAGGGCGTCACGATCTACGATCAGTTTGATCTCGATGTGCCGAGGGGCAAGTTCGTGTCGGTTTTTGGCCCGAACGGCTGTGGCAAATCCACCTTGATCAATATGATTGCCGGCCTCATCCCCTGCGATGCCGGAGAGATTCTGTTTGATGGCAAGACGCTGGCGCAAACCAAGATCGGCTATGTTTTCCAGAATTACCGCGAGGCGCTTTTCCCGTGGTTGTCGGCTTTCGCCAATATCGAATATCCGCTGAAACTGATGGGTGTCGGCAAAGCCGAACGTCGTGAAAAGGTGCAGGCGCTGGTCGATCATATGGGCGTGAAGATCGATCTTGCCCTTTATCCGTACGAGATGTCCGGAGGACAGCAGCAACTGGTTTCCATCATGCGGGCACTCGTGGTCGATCCTGAAGTGCTGTTCCTGGATGAACCCTTTTCCGCGCTGGATTATGAAATGAATTTGTTCATGCGCGAACAATTGCAGCGGTTATTTGTCGAGACCGGCACCACCATGGTGTTGGTGTCGCATGATCTCGAAGAGGCCGTCTATCTGGCGGATTATGTGCTGCTGCTTTCGCGCCGGCCGGGACGCATCGCTGATTACCCGTGTGTGCCAATGCCCCGACCGCGAGACGGCCAGACACTGTCTGATCCGGCTTTTGTTGCCTTGAAGGGGCATTGCCTCGACATATTCCAGCGCGAGGTGCGGCGATGAATCGTGAAAACCCGCTCTTGTCCTTGCTGCCTTTCGTCGGCGTCGTAGGCTTGATTCTGGTTTGGTATATCGGTGTCTGGATTCGCATCGTCGATCCGGTCCTACTGCCCACGCCGCACTCCACCGCCGCAGCGCTGTGGAAGGGCATGATGGGGGGGACTTTGTATCATGATTTTTTGCGCACGGTTTCCCGCACCCTGATCGCGATCGCGTTGGCCGCTGCGACCGCCATCCCGCTCGGCATTCTCCTGGGCGCCAATGAGAGGCTCTATCGCTCGGTGGAATTCATCATCGAATTTTTCCGCTCCACGCCAGCCTCCGCGCTGTTTCCGCTTTTTCTGGTGATCTTCGGTGTGGGCGACAAGACCAAGATCTATGTGGCTGCTTTTGGCGCTGCCTTGGTCATCCTGTTCAACGTCGCCTATGGTGTCATGAATGCGCGCAAGACCCGTATTCTCGCGGCCAAAGTCATGGGCGCATCGCGTTGGGTGATCATGCGCGATGTCGTCTTGTGGGAGTCGATGCCACAAACCTTTGTCGGCCTGCGCAACGGCGTGTCCCTGGCGCTGGTCATCGTGGTGGTGGCGGAGATGTTCATCGGCTCGGTCGATGGGCTGGGCCATCGCGTCTTCGAGGCGCAACAGCTTTTTGAAATGCCCGACATGTATGCCGCGATTTTTGCTGCCGGTGCCCTGGGCTATGGTCTCAACGTGATCCTGCTGAGGATTGAAAAGCGTTTTATTCATTGGTCGGGGAAGTAGCCGCATGCAATCAGATCCGACCCAAGCCACGGCAGTCGAACTGGTGACGCTGATTGCCGGCCGCAAGCTCGGTGTAGTGGAGTTGCTGGAGGCCTGTCTGGCCACTATTGCACGTCTTAATCCGAAGCTCAATGCCTTCGTGACGGTGGCCGAGGATCAGGCCAGAACTGCGGCGAAAGC
>Ga0209702_10008800_pt1 | contig 11561 bp, 8 predicted proteins | sample FRY01_FD_187210 | JGI IMG/M metagenome (GOLD analysis project Ga0209702, IMG submission 187210) | Freshwater microbial communities from Lake Fryxell liftoff mats and glacier meltwater in Antarctica - FRY-01 (SPAdes) (version 2) | ecosystem: Environmental > Aquatic > Freshwater > Ice > Glacier... | reverse complement strand
GAATCTTCATCCTGGCCCACACCGATGAGCCTGCATCCGGGCACGGCCACCTACAACCCGGCGGGCAACAGCGACTTCACCCGCAAGGCGGAAGCGCTTGCGCTGGGCATCACGAACTGGTCGACGCCCAAGGCGACGGACGGCGCGAAGGGCGGGCCGGGTCAGAGCTATGGTTCGGGCGGCACCCCACCCCTGCCAGCACAGGCGGCTCAATGGCAGACGCCGGTGGCGGACGATCAGGTCGACCGGCTGCGCGGCAAGATCAACAGCCGGGGCGAGCCGAAGTTGTCGGCGCAGGCGATCCAGTGGCCGACACCGGCGGCGCAGAACTGGAAGGGCAGCAGTGCGGCCAGCATCACCCGCGCCGATGGCAAGAGCCGGATGGATATCCTGCACTACCGGGCGGAGCAGGGCTTCACCCACCCGGACCCGGCGATCGGGAGGCATGGGCGGCGGTTCTCACCGCACGGCCCGATCTCGCGCCCGCTGTGGGCTTCAATGATTGCCTTGCATGGGCGGGTCGTCTCGCGACGGATCCTGAAAGCCCGGGCACGGCGGCGGCTCAATCCGATCTTCGTCGGATGGCTGATGGGCTGGCCCATCGGGCATGCGCTCTGCGCCTGCTCGGCAACGGAGTTCATCCTCTGGCAGCAGCGCATGCGTGGCGCACTCTCGCAGCTGCCCATGGCCTCGGGCCCTTGGATCTGGCGGCCGACCGAGGGAACGGAGGGCCCAGCGCAAATGAGCCTCTTTGACGGATCGCTGCCATGAGCATGCAGGGACGGATTGGCCGCGCCGGTGGTGCTAAGGTGAAACGCGCGCTGGGCGTGCAAGCGCTGCTGGAATGGGCGTTCCGGGTGGAACAAGCGCAGTTGGAATTGCCCCCACCAAAGGGTGCCATCGAGGAAGGCTACGGGTTTGGTCTCGAATACATCCTGCTGCAACGCGCGGCGCTGGGCTGCAAGGTTGACGGTGGTCAGCACAAGATGGGCAGCTACACCCATGCCGACGCCGAAGTGATCGCTGCCACAGTCGCGGGGATGCCTGACAATCTCGGCGGCATCCGGATGGCGATCGGCGTGGCCGAAATGGCGCACGCAGGCATAACGCCCGACTGGATGCCCGGCGCGGTGCCGCGCTGCGTGCCGGTGGAAACCAAGCAGAACCAGTATGGCGAACGATCAAGCACCATCATCGTGGGCTTTGAGCGCATCCGGGTTCGAGGTCCGACTGCACGCGGCACTTGGAAAACCATAGATATCCTCGCCTGCCCGGTGACCTGGCGACCGCATCCGGAACAGATCGCAGCCGCCCGGCGCGGCTATGAGGATTGGTGGCAGGCGCTGGATTGGGTGAGGGATGGGTTGGTGGCGGGTGGCATGCTGCGCGAGATGGAAGTGACGGCGGTGATGCCGAAGGTGCAGCCATGGGCACTGTCCAAGAGGACACAACCCTCAAACCGCATATGATCATGCAGCTCGGGCTGCACGCATCACACGACGGAACATCAACTCCATCAACATGTCACGGGCCTCCTTGTCTTGCATGAAAGCGTTTCGCATCTGGTTGTCCCGCTGGAAAACATGGATCGCACGGCGCATGAACTCAGCGTTAAAGCGGTCCTTGACCACTTCCGGCGCATTGTTGCGCAGAATCTCAACCCACGCCTCGTCATCTAAAATAGCGTCGTTAACCGCCTCGAAGCGGATATAGTCCTCTTCAGTGAAGTTTGTGCCATGACGCGCGTTGAATGCATCGATAATCTCGGACAGCGCCCTTTGTTCTTCCTCGGTATAGGCATTCGCACCAAAGCGGTCGATTGGTGACAGGCTGGCGGTATCGTCACGTTGGAGGCGGCCATCCGAAACACCCTGATCTTGTAGACGGTATGCAGTCATCTGCAACATGTCGTCAGTTATGTCTTCACCTTCAGGCGCGGCACGCGACGGCAGCAACCGCTGCAACCAGGAGCCATACAGATGCAGCTTTTCCAGCCCCGTGTCCTGCAAGCTGACCACTTGCGCGATGAAGGAATAGAAGCGCAGGAACGACGCCAAAAGCTGGCGAAATTCCTCCTGTTCATCTTCAGCCAGTTGGGCTTCAAAGCGAGCAACCGCTTGACGGACAATCCCTTCCAATACCGGTCGCTCATCGGCAGCTTGCCTATTTCCGAGGAACCGGCCAACGAAGCGGTCAATCTCATCCTGCTGCAGGATCCCGAAGGCATTCAACCGCGCCTGCAGGTTGTAGATTTGATTTGGGTCTGAACGGTCTTCCATTCCTGTGGCATTGAAATAAGGCTTGAATGCCTCTTGGATGTCCTGGACCGCATTTCTGAAATCCAGAATGAAGGTCCGGGTTTTCGTCGGAGAGGTCCGGTTCAAACGCGACAACGTTTGTACTGCCTGCAATCCGTCCAGCTTGCGGTCGATGTACATCGCCAACAGCTTTGGTTGGTCGAATCCGGTCTGATACTTTTCAGCAACTACCAACACGTTGAACTCAGCTCCATCGAACCGACGGGGCAATTCCGTTTCCGGAAAACCGTTCATTCCCGGCTCAGAGTAGGACTGACCATCCACCAAAATCTCGCCCGAAAACGCTACTAGAGAATGCACATTCTCATATTCCTGCGCGACGACATATCGGCTGATCGCCTGATGGGTGCGGATAGCATGTTCCCTGCTGGAGGTTACAACCATTGCCTTTGCGTGGCCACCCAGCTCTGGCAGGGCGTGGCGACGGAAGTGTTCAACGATCACCTCGGCTTTCTGATCCATCGCGGTTTCATGGAAATCAACGTATCGGGCAACCTTCCGCCGCGATTTTCGTTCCAGAAGCTCCGGATCCTCGTCGATGGCCTTCTCCAAGGCAAAATAGGCCTGATACGTCTGGTAGTTCTGAAGCACGTCGAGGATGAACCCCTCCTCAATTGCCTGCCGCATAGAATAGAGATGGAACGGAACGGGCAACCCGTCTGGCCCACTGATGCCGAACCGTTCCATCGTAACGTTGCGAGGTGTCGCGGTGAAAGCCAGATACGATAGGTTGGTTTGTGGACCGCGTAGGCGCTGCAACTCCAGCAGGGCCCGTTCCACCCCATCGTGCTCATCATCGTCGGAAATCCCGCCGTCCGCCAATATCCGCGCCATGCTATCGGCATGTTTGCCCGATTGCGAACTGTGCGCTTCATCAATCAGGATCGCGAACCGGCGCTGGGCCTCATTTTTCAGAACGCTCATCTGATCCGTGGAAAACTTATGGATCGTCGATATGATGATCTTGGCACCCTGCTCGATGGCGGCCCGTAACTGCCTCGACGTGCCATCGATGGCCTTCACATAGTTCGCGGTCTGGGCAAAGGATTTCACCGTGTTCTGAAGTTGCCTGTCCAAGACTACCCGGTCAGTAACGATGATCACGCTGTCAAAGACTGGTCGATCCTGATCATCGTGCAGGGTGGCAAGCTGATGGGCGACCCATGCAATAGTGTTGGATTTTCCCGAACCCGCCGAATGCTGGAACAGGTAGTTCTGCCCAGCGCCCTTTTGCTTGGCATCTGCGCATAGGCGACGCACGGCATCAAGTTGATGGAAACGGGGCCAGATGGTCGTACGCTTGACCTTACCACCCGACTCCTCGACTTCACTGACCAATACGAATTTGTGGATAATATCGAGCAGCACTTCGCGCGACCACACCGCCTTGCAGCCTGGGACATCGCGGTACAGGTAGGCAATACGAAATTCACCTTCGATATCTGGACTGCCCGCGCCACCATTCCGCCCCCGGTTGAAGGGCAAGAACCGAGTCCGACCGTTTTCAAGATGGGTCGTCATCGACACGTTGTCTTGGTCCAAGGCGAAATGGACCAGCGCCCCGCGCTTGAACGTCAGCAGGAACTCACCGTTTGGCGACCGGTCGCGGCGATACTGGGTCTCTGCCGTCTGATAGGTGGAACCCGTCAGAGTGTTCTTAATCTCCAACGTGATCACCGGAATGCCATTCACAAAAAGCACCACGTCGATGGCGTTCTCCGATGACCGACTGTAGCGCACCTGACGCATAGCGGTCAGGATGTTGCCCTCGTAGGCACGCACCAGATCCGGGTTCATCGCTGAAGCAGGACGAAACCCGCACAGGCTTATGCGAATACCTGGAACGATGGTGATACCCTGCCGCAGCACCTCCAGCGTGCCGACAGCGCCAAGGCGGCTGGCAATCTGCCGGGAAAGTTCGGCCTCGGCGCGGCCGGGGTATTGGTCATTCAGTCGAGTCCATGCACCGGGTTGAGTCGCACGAATAAACTCGACCGCCATCTCGGGGTCGATGGCGTTCGCTCGGTCAAAGGCCGCATAGGGACGCTCCACCCAGCCCTGCTGTGTAACAAGCTGGTCCACGAGGTGGATTTCGACAGCCTCTTCGGTGTGCAACTTCTCGCGGCGAATATTGGGGCTGGTCATGAATTTTTTCCTCGAGCGACGCTGGCCGGAACATTCAGACGCAGGCGTTCAATCAAATCAACAAAATGATCACGGAGCGCACGCATGGCGTCGCGGAGAAAGTCCATCTCGGCCCAACCTTCGGGGCCGGGAAACTGGCCTTTTTCGCCACCGTATCGCAGGTAGGTCGAGCGTGGGTCAACCGCATGCAATTCAAGAATGCGGTTCTGCGACCAGTCAGGCAGGCATGGTGCCATGACGATCAGCTTTGCCAGATCATGTTCTCTGCCAGGTTTTCCGCCATGCGCTTCGATCAGGGACTTGAGGTAAAGCTCAAACGAGTGGCGATAGAGATAAAGGATCGGGCTGGAGACAGTATAATCGGCCACATGGTTATCGTTCACCAGCTTCACAATGGCTTCGGCCGCGTTGAAGTATTGATCTGCCAATCCACGCTTATTTTCTACCAACGCAACCATCCCGTCCCGCAAAATCCCCTTCGGGTAGGACCATTCATCAAAACGCGCGGCCCTGTCATCCATCTCGGTGAATAGCGGTGTATGCCGCAGATGGTCTGCGTCGTCACTCATGCACCGCTCCACTGATAACCGATCATCCCGTCACTCACTCTCAAAAAGGCTGGGCGTGCTGGTCGATATCGTTCGCGGCCCCGCGCCATGCGGGACGATGCCGTTGCGGCGCATCCAGGCAAGCCAGTTGTGCAAATCGGCCTCTTTGAACTTACCCTTGTCTGCGTGCCAGTTTTGGCGGAAGCCTCGGATGATCGCGGCATCGTCGGGCTGCTGGCCATCGATCAGCGCGTCGTTCCAAACGGCGTAAAGGGTCGCGACGGCTTCGGTTGCCTCGGTATTCATGTCCCTGAAAAGATCCACCATGCTGCGAAGGCTGGCGACCTTGTCGCCTAGATGTGCCGACAAGGCGTCGCGATGGTCCCCGGCCCGGGGCATGCGCTGGAAAGTGATCCTGCCGCGGTCGGCGGTGCCATCTTCCTTGGCGTCGAAGAACTGTCCTTGGCGCAGCCCGACTTCGATTTCCGGCATCATGGCGCCGTCGTAAGGGCCTGCGCGATAGCGTTCATATCGCCCATCGATTTCATTGATGTTAGCGTGGGCTTCGGCCAAGTACATCATCTTTTGCAGCTTTATGCGCCCCAATGATGGCTGCGCGCCGAGCCGATGCACCACGTCGGCGGCGACCAGCACACGGACAGTGCACCGATCTGGTCCGGTGACGGGTTGCGGGGTGGGATGCACCGGGACGACCTCGGCGACAGCGCGCGTCGGCGGCTTGGCAGCCGCTGATTGAGCATGTGCAGCAACATCGATCTGCCCTGTCACAGCGGCAGTGATCAGGGCGGCACGGTATTCACGCAGGCGAACTATGGAGTTTGTGACCCGTTCCGAGATCGCGGTGAACCGATCGAGCCGGGCATTCAAATCGTCAAGGACCGCTCGCATTTCCTCGGGCGGCGGAACCGCAATCGGCAGCTTTTCGACATTGGTTTTGGATATCGACGCAAGGTTTGTGCTCTGGTTCGAGTGCAGATAGAAGAAGTCTCGTGCGTATCGGGCATTAGTGGCCATCGAAATCCAGTCGGAATAGCGCAGATCGCCCGGCGTGACGCAGAACACATGGTTCTGGTTCAGGCAGGGTTCAAACGGCGCATGCCAGACGGCACCCCGACCGAGCTTGTCGTTGTCGCCCCCTTCGTTCATCAGAACATCGCCGCGTCGCAGGCTAAACCGCTTGATCTCAGTTTCGGTCACGTCGATTTCTGCAACATCGGAGACATTGACCCAACCCGCCTGCACATTTGCGACCCGCAGATAGGGTGTTGTGATAACAACAGCGCCCTCGGGGAGTGTTCGACCCAATGTCATTCCGCCACGAACCCGGGCAAGATGTTTCAGCCGCCAGATGCGCCAAGTTGCAGGTATGCTGGGTAGGTAGGGTGACTCGGTTTCGACAAGCGGCGCATTGGCATCCAGCCCGACCGAGACCGCGCGAGAAATGGTGGAGAAACGCGCGTCCGCAATCGCCAACAAGATCTGCTGCTTCTTTGCGATCAGCGCATCAATGCGGGCTGTTTCAGTGTCGAGGAGATCGGCGATCAGTTTCTGGATGGATAGGCCGGGAAGATGAAGCGACAAGCCCTTGATGCCCTCTTGCCCCAGTCCATAGCGAGTAATTCCACTTGCCGCGACTGCAAATGCCTCTTGAGCACCCTTGGACTGCAAGGCCCAGAACAGAAAACCGCCACGGCACTTCTTCTTGAATGCGCGCAGGATAGTCAGATGATAGCCGCAAACCAAGTCATCAGCCGTATTGCGAACATAGGCAGGTACGCCAATATCGTGCCGATCTTCGGAATCTTTCGTGATGATCACGTCATCTACCCGCAGGCTGAACCGCTTGATTTCAGCCTCGGTCGCCGAGCCGTTGTCGAATTCCATTTCAGGCGTGATAAAATCGTTTTTGTAAACATGGACATAGTTGCAGAGCCGAACCGGAATCTCGGTAGGGTCAATCACCTTGTCGACATTGCTGTTCATGACGGTCGCAACATGACGCAAGCGCATGATTTCCATCACGCCACCCTCCATGCCGCGCGCGCCCGCCAGTCCGCCGGAAAGCCCATCGCCGCCGGATCGGCCTGCGGGCAGCCGTCAATCAACTCCACCAGCCGACCGCGCCAACCACTGTCGGGTGCCACGACCAGAAGTAGGTGATCCAGCATGACAAGAGTGTTGTGCAACATCCGGTCATGGGCACCGCGCATCGCCACCGGCAATTTTGCCGGAAACTTTGGCACAGACATGGTGACAGTGAACCGCTTGTTCCACATCCGCCCGTGGTGGGCGCAGATGTTTCGCACATAACTCATGTGATGCACGAACGAGATTAATGCCTTCTCATCCAGTCCAAAGGGCTTTGCGATGGCTTGGCGGTCGGCCCGCAGCTTTAAGTTGCCCATCCACTTCGACAGCTGCCCAAACGAAACGACCTCGGCCGCCATCCAGACCGGAGGCAGGACCGGATCGGTGTATTTGGTGCGATAGTGATCGGCGAACGTTTCCTTTGACCGACTGAATTCAACCGACAGTGTCGTAACGGCGCGCGCGTGGCGGTCTCGGCTATCGTATAATCTCTGCTCAAGGTAGCCGTGCGCGCCATAGGTCATTGCCATGTGATGCGCCCATCCGGCACGCAACGCTACTTCCACGCGCTCAACCGCGTCCATGATAAGCAGCCGCAGCTGCCGATCAAAAACGTACAAGGCCAGCACGTCTTCGAACCGCGTATCGGGCAGGAAGCCATGATCACCGTTTGCAACCGGGGCCTCATAGGGCAGCCAGTAGGCGCGCAGACGATAATAGGAGATGTGCTGCAGGTAGTGCCGCGCGGAGACATCGTCAGCTATGACCATGCCGCGACGACGCAGAAGGGCGAGTTGATCATCAATGGATGTGGCAGGCTTGGTGAACTTCATCGGGCCACCATGTTATTGGTTTTGGCGCGAATGCAGGCCCTAAAAACAAGTAACCCGCCAGGGTGCGCAGTACAAAGCCGAAGCTCTGCCCGAGGCGTGGCGGGTCTTGTTGTAAATACAGATAGTCGAGAGGTATCACTAAAGCAATAACGATCCGCACCGAGACACAAAAATTTCATACCACCACCTCGGACAGGAGGGCTGCGATTTCCGACTCGAGCGACTTCAGTTCGGCGTCGATCTCGGCCAATGGGCGTGGCGGGACGTAACGGTAAAAGTACCGGTTGAAGTTGATCTCGTACCCAACCCGACCCACCAGGCCGTCGCGGTCATCGGTATACGCGGTGTCCACCCAAGCATCGGGAACGAAGGGCCGCACCTCCCTGTCGAAATAGAGCTGCCAGCCTTCCAGCAGCGGCACCAGTTCATGATCGCGCAGGCTGGTGTTGGGTTCGGGGTTGCCGTCTTTGTCACGGCAGATCGCTGCTTCTTCATCCGGCGTGCCAAACTGGGACAGAATGGCCTTACGAACCGGCGCTCCGATTTTCAGCCGTGCGTCGCGCAGAGCACGGGTCAGGGCAATGTCAAAATCAACCCGGTCCATGAACACCTCGCCACCCAGATCAGCTTTGAGGGCGATAAGCAGCTCCTGCCTCTCGGTGGCGGTCAGCTTTTCCATCGCCTTGTCTTGGGCGAGCGTGATCAACGCCTCGTCCGTGACCTCGAAGCGAAGACGCAGCGGGCGTTCCACCCGGATCTCGCGATAGCCAAAATCTGTAATGGGGAAAATCTTTGACACGTCACCGTAACCGGCATGGCCGTTCAGATACTCGCCATAGATGCGCACGATCTCGGCCCGGGCGTCATCCGTGATTTCCCGGCGCTTCGACCCCAGGGACTTGCGCATGGATCGCCAGAACCGCTCGCCAGAGCCGTCGATTAGTTGTACCCTGCCACATCGATCAACCGGCTTGCGGTTGGTCAGGATCCACACATAGGTCTGAATGCCCGTGTTATAAAAAATGTCAGTTGGTAGCGCGATGATCGCTTCGACCCAATCTTGTTCCAGCATCCAGCGCCGAATTTCGGACTCACCCGATGCCGCGCCACCGGTGAACAGCGGCGATCCATTCATCACGATACCGATGCGCGAGCCATTTTCATCGTCACGCATCTTCGAGATCATGTGCTGCAGGAAAAGCAGCTGCCCATCCGAGATGCGCGGCAACCCCGCGCCGAACCGCCCCTTCATCCCACGATCAGCCGCCTCTTCCTTGATCGGATCGGCATATTTCTTCCAGTCGACCCCATAGGGCGGGTTCGACAGCATATAGTGGAAGGTCTGCCCCTTGTGGGCATCTTGGATCAGGGTGTTGCCAAAAGCGATGCGCGACGCATCGTGGCCCTTCACCAGCATGTCAGATTTGCAGATGGCGAAGGATTCAGCGTTTAGTTCCTGGCCAAACAGGTCAACGTGAAGGGTGGGGTTCATCTCCACCATGCGTTCCTCGGCGATGGACAACATGCCGCCCGTCCCACATGCTGGATCATATATGCGCCGCACGATGTGGCGCCCGGACAATGCACCCTGATCATTGGCGATCAGCAGATCAACCATCAGACGCACCACTTCGCGCGGGGTGAAATGCTCCCCAGCGGTTTCGTTCGACATTTCCGAGAAACGGCGGATCAGCTCTTCGAACAGGTATCCCATTTCAAGGTTGGACACCGCTTCCGGGTGCAAGTCAATTTGGCTGACCCGGTCGAAAACCGCCCAGAGAATACCGGCATTGTCCAGCTTCTTCAGGGTTTCAGTGAATTCGAATTTCTCGATAAAGATGTCTCGGACGTTCGGGCTGAACTTGGCAATGTAATCGATCAGGTTTGCCCGCAGCTGGCGTGGGTCTTGTCCCCGTAGCGAGGCGAAGGTAAACTGGCTTTCGTTGTAGATTTGCCCGCCCGGTGAGGCGATAGCCGTCAAGATCATCGCGCGCGCTTCGTCGTCGGTTTCCTCCGGCAGCGTGGCGGCTGTTTCAAGTACTGCAGCTTTGGTCAATTCCAAAAGGCAATCGAGTCGCCGTAGGACAGTAAAAGGCAGAACGATCTTGCCGTATTCTGATTGTTTGAAATCCCCGCGCAAGATTTCCGCGATGGACCAGATGTAACCGGCGTTGGTCTTGATCGTGTCCTGGCTCAAAATATCACCTTCCAAAGTCCTCGGAAGGGCTTGTTTGCCTTCAACTTCCGCTGTTTTTTCTCTTTAACGATACGCGCGACTGCGGGATCACTCAACCCGTCATAATTGCCCGGAACCACAAACCGCACCCCCCCCCACGGCATGGTTCCTCCCCGGCCCTGAACGTATGCGGGGGGGCGCAGCGCGCCATTTGGCTAGCGCGTGGCTTTTTCACCGGGGAATCCACTTGGAATCCACCTTGGCCAGTTTTTGCCAGAATTATCATACAGGATCAGGGACTTAAGCGATCACCTTTCTGGCTAAAGTGGATTCTTTTTGGAATCCACTTTAGCCAGTTTAGCCAATTTGAGGAATCCACCTTGGCCAAAAGCCACAGTAGAAGCCAGCCAGGATACATGTGACTCCGATTCACATTTTGTGTTGACATTTCTAGCCCCCTTGACCTACCTGTACATCATTGAAAAATTGCGCCCGGAGGATAACCCTCGCGGGCGTTTTTTGTTTTCCCCCACATCGCGGATGCCAACTCTGTCGCTGCCACTCTTGGCCGCGCGCTTTGCTTATCCGCCCTGCCCCAAATGAGCACATCCCCTATGGACCTCGTCTTCGCACCGCGCCAGATTGAGACTTGGCCGATTGACCGGCTGCGGCCCTATGCTCGCAATGCCAAAATCCACGGCACAGACCAGGTCGCCAAGATCGCCGCGAGCATGGCCAAGTTCGGCTGGACCGTTCCCTGCATGGTGGCCGACGACGGCGAGCTGATCGCCGGGCATGGCCGGGTGCTGGCGGCCATCATGCTGGGGCCATACTACACGACAGTAGGGTGGTTTAGGGGTCCAGGTCATGATTTACAGACGGACTCTTATCGCTAAACAAGGTCCAGCTGATGTTCACCAAAGCCCTGACGACCCTCAAGGCGAGGTTATCCCCGCACTTACCCTTGAGCAACAGCCGCCTTGAAACGATGTGTTTTTTGATTTTGGGAATGGTGAATGCCCGAACAGTCAATTTGAGCCATCTCGCCTGTGAATTCCCTACCGATGCCAAGGTTGGAAGCACATATCGCCGCCTGCAACGTTTTTTCCAGCATGTCGAGCTTGGCTCAGATTGGGCGGCGCCCTTAATTGTCAAAATGATAGGAGCTGGCCCCTCGTGGCATTTATGCTTGGATCGCACAAACTGGAAGATCGGGCAGCGCCATATCAATTTTTTGGTATTGGCTCTTGTTACACGTCGCCACCGCATTCCGTTGATGTGGAGCGTTTTAGGGCGTGCTGGCAACAGCGACACTGCTCAGCGCATTGCCCTGATGCAACGCTATTTATCCGTATTTGAGGTATCCACCATCAAGTTTTTGCTCGCATATCGGGAATTTATTGGCGTGCACTGGCTGGATTTTCTCCATAAA
>Ga0209702_10008799_pt1 | contig 11562 bp, 14 predicted proteins | sample FRY01_FD_187210 | JGI IMG/M metagenome (GOLD analysis project Ga0209702, IMG submission 187210) | Freshwater microbial communities from Lake Fryxell liftoff mats and glacier meltwater in Antarctica - FRY-01 (SPAdes) (version 2) | ecosystem: Environmental > Aquatic > Freshwater > Ice > Glacier... | reverse complement strand
AATTAATAAATAACCGTAACATATTGATAAACAATTATGTTACGGCTTGTATAGTTTCACCAAAAAGGTGATATTTGTACTTACCAAGGTAAAAATATTCTATACATGAACAAAATTAAGAATTCTTTAAAAAACATCACTCCTTTTGGAGGTTTAAATTTCATTTTAATGTGTTAATAACGAAAAAACTTGATGCTGTGATTAATTCATGTCTCGGTAGTCGTAGTTTTTTAGCTCAATATTCTTATTCTGATGTAGTTCTTTCATTGTTTGCTAATTGATTATTTCAGGGGGATTATTTATCGAATTTACAAACTTTAAAAAGTAAATACTCGAACCAATTCTTTACAAAAATACCATCTCCAGATACGGTCGAATATGTTTGTCAAGAATTAAAAACAAAAACAGTTACAACAACTAACTACAATGGTATTATTCATGATGTAAATTACAATAACAATATGAATTCAAGATTAATAGCTTTGAATATAGCAACAAATCAATTAACCCCTAAAACCTCAGGATATACTTTAGATTTTGACAATGTTGTTGTTCAAACCGAAAAGCAAGATGCCAAATTAAGTTATATAAAAACGAAAGGATATCATCCAAACATAGCTTTTATAGGACGCTTACCTGTTCATATTGAAAATCACAATGAAATACTCCTGCTAGTTATGAGTAAAAAGGAACTTTATAAAGATGTTTTGATAATTTAGATCATTTTAGAATTGAAATTGAAAATTTTAGAGCAGATTCAGCGTCTTATCAAAAAGAAGTAGTTATAAAAGCATTGAATCGGATGGCTGTTTCAGAGAGAATTGTTAAACTAAGTAAAGGGAAATTTTATAAACCTGAAAACACTGTTTTCGGTAAACTAGAACCAAATCAAATCCAAGTAGTAAAATATTTATTGGATGATAATGGGAAAACAATTGGTTATCTAACAGGCTTGAGTATTTATAATCAATTAAATTTAACAACCCAAATTAGTAACACCATCCAGATAGTAAACATGAAGTGCATCCTAAAATTAAAAAGAAACTCTCACCACTTAAGGTCGAAAATAAAAAAAAACAAACGACTGTATAATAGGCGTTTGTCTTTTTTAGTTAATGCTCGTGTACCATATTTACGAACATTCTTTATTTTAAAGAATGTATTTTACTTTAGATTTGTAACTAAAGTAACCAACAGCACCTTTCTTTTTTCTCATCTTTGTGTATAAATTATAAGAAAATGGAGATTATAGGTTATATAGCATCAATAATAATTGGAGTTTCACTCGGACTTATTGGTGGTGGAGGTAGTATTCTAACAGTTCCTGTTTTGGTATATCTTTTCAAGGAAGATCCAATATTGGCTACAAGTTATTCTCTTTTTATTGTTGGTGTAACAAGTGCTGTTGGTTCAGTTAGTTATTTTAAAAAAGGATTGGTTAATGTTAAAGCAGCAATCGTTTTTGGAGTACCAGCAATTATATCTGTTTTTATAACCAGAGCATTTATTGTTCCAGCAATACCTTCAGAACTATTTTCAGTAGGAGGTTTAGTTATCACTAAAAGTCTTTTTATTATGGTCGTGTTTGCGATTTTAATGATTGTTGCATCTTATAGTATGATTAAAAAAGGAGTAGCTAAAAATGAAACTTTTGCTGAACAAAAATTTAATTACCCCCTTATTTTATTAGAAGGAAGTGTAGTTGGTGTGCTGACAGGAATTGTTGGAGCTGGTGGCGGTTTTTTAATTATTCCAGCTTTAGTTGTATTAAGTAAATTACCTATGAAAGAAGCGATTGGTACTTCTTTAGTTATAATAGCTGCTAAATCGTTAATAGGATTCTTTGGAGAAAGGGCAGTAGGGCATAACATCGATTGGGCATTTATGCTAATTATATCCGGATTTGCAATCATAGGAATATTTATAGGTTCTTTTTTATCTAAAAAAATAGATGGTAATAAATTGAAACCTGCATTCGGATGGTTTGTGTTAGTGATGGGGATTTATATTTTAATTAAAGAAACCTTATTGAAATAATAGAATTAGTGCTTGGTCGGAAATTGACTATTTAATTTAGATGAATTTCCGTCCAGACATTAATTAGCATTCGTTAAAATCTAAATCCTTTAAAAGATTAGTAAAAACGGTATAAAAGAATTAATTTAGATAATAAAAATAGGAATATGAAGATTGAACAAATATATACAGGATGCTTAGCACAAGGAGCATATTACATTGTAAACAATGGAGAAGCTGCGATTATTGATCCTTTAAGAGAGATTCAGCCATACCTTGATAGGTTAGACAGAGATGGAGTTAAATTGAAATATATTTTTGAAACACATTTTCACGCAGATTTTGTTTCTGGACATCTTGATTTGAGTAGTAAAACAGGAGCGACAATAGTATATGGGCCAAATGCGGTTTGTGGATTTGAAGCTCATGTAGCTAAAGATGAAGAGATATTTACTATCGGGAATATTACAATAAAAGCTTTACATACTCCTGGTCATACGATGGAGAGTACTACTTACCTGCTTAAAGACGAGAAGGGTGTTGATCATGCAATATTCTCAGGCGATACTTTGTTTTTAGGAGATGTTGGAAGACCCGATTTAGCTCAAAAAGCGGCTAATATGACTCAAGATGAATTGGCAGGATTGTTATTTGATAGTTTGATGAATAAAATAATGCCTTTAGCTGATGACATAATTGTTTATCCGGCTCATGGAGCAGGAAGTGCTTGTGGTAAAAACATGATGAAAGAAACAGTTGATACTTTGGGTAATCAGAAAAAAATGAATTACGCATTGAATCAACCTTCAAAAGATGCTTTTATTAAAGCTGTGACAGATGGATTACTTCCTCCACCAGCTTATTTTGGAGCAAATGTTGCCTTGAATAAAAATGGATCTAGTAGTTTTGAAGAAGTTCGTGAAAATGCAATGAATCCTCTAACAGCTGAGGCATTTGAATTAGTAGCATCTACTAACGACGCCTTAATTTTAGATACACGTGTTAACTCTGAATTTTATAAAGCATTTATACCCAATTCAATTAATATCGGAATAAAAGGTGATTTTGCTCCTTGGGTTGGGGCTATGATTGTAGATGTAAATCAAAAAATACTTTTAGTAACAGATCCAGGAAAAGAAGAAGAGGTGATTACAAGATTAAGTCGTGTTGGATTTGATAAAGTGATAGGTTATTTAGAAGGTGGTTATGAAGCATGGAATAAAGCAGGGAAAGAAGTTGATTCAATTGACAGAATTACGCCTGAACAATTTCAAGCTAAAGTTAAGATAGGAGAAAATAAAATTATAGATATTCGTAAAGAAACTGAATACGAGGCTGAGCATATAGAGGATGCGTTTAGCAAACCACTTTCTGCAATAAATGAATGGATGAAGGATATTAATCCAAATGAACATTTTTTCATGCATTGTGCAGGTGGGTATAGAAGTATGATTGCTGCTAGTATTTTACAAGCAAGAGGATTTCGTAATTTTACAGAAATAGAGGGAGGTTTTGGAGCCATTTCAAAAGCTACAACTATTCCTACTACTGATTTTGTTTGCCAAAGTAAAATTTTGAAATAGATGAGAGGTTTTATTATGAATCCTTGGCCTTGGTGGTTTTCAGGAATTATTATTTCAATCATTATGTTTTCACTTGTCTTCTTTGGCAAGTCATTTGGTTTTTCTAGTAATTTTAGAACAATTTGCTCAATAGCTGGAGCTGGGAAAAAAGTAAAGTTTTTTGATTTTGATTGGAAAAATCAAATTTGGAATATTGTCTTTTTAGTAGGAGCCGTTTTGGGTGGATTTATAGCTCATTATTTATTATCAGATTCAAACACAGTGGTTTTAGCTGAAGCTACAATAAAAGATTTGAAAGAATTAGGAATTGAAAAACCAATATCTAATCAGCCTTCTGAAGTTTTTGGTTTAGAAGCCCTTTTTAGCTTAAATGGTTTTTTGATATTAGCATCAAGCGGATTATTAGTAGGGTTTGGTACTCGCTATGCAGGAGGTTGTACTTCTGGCCATGCTATTAGTGGTTTGTCAAATTTACAATTACCATCATTGATTGCTGTAATAGGTTTTTTTATTGGAGGATTAGTAATGACACATTTAATTTTTCCTTTACTCTTTTAATTTATGAAGTTTATTAAATTTTTATTGCTCGGTATTGTTTTTGGGATAGTAATGGTTAAATCTGAAGCTGTTTCATGGTATAGGATACAGGAAATGTTTCGTTTCCAATCTTTTCACATGTATGGTATTATAGGAGTTTCTGTTGTGTTAGGAGTTATAGGTGTTCAACTCATTAAAAAATATAAGCTGAAAGATAGTAGCGGTGCTTTTATTGTTATTCCCCAAAAAGAGAAAGCATTTAAAGCAGCACTTTTTGGTGGAATAATATTTGGATTAGGTTGGGCATTAAGCGGCGCTTGTCCAGGACCTATGTTTGTAAGTTTAGGAGAGGGTTATTTAAGTTTCATAGTTGTGATCTTTTTTGCCTTATTGGGTACTTATTTGTACGGCTATCTAAAAGACAAACTCCCTTATTAATGTTAATAAAAATTATTTAATGGCTGGAATTTACATTCATATACCATTCTGTAAGCAGAAATGTACTTATTGTGATTTTCACTTTAGTACTACTTATGAAGCTTATAGAAGTTTAATGATTGCATCAATTGTTGATGAGTTAAAAAAAAGAGCAAGCTATCTAGAAGGAAAGAATATTGAAACGATTTATTTTGGAGGAGGAACACCAAGTTTGTTGACTAAAGATGAACTTTTATTCATTTTAAATACCATAAAAGCACTTTTTGTTATAGAAGAAGATGTAGAATTGACATTAGAAGCAAATCCTGATGACATTCAAGAAAGTAGTTTAAAAGAATGGAAAGAACTTGGTTTTAATAGGCTTAGTATTGGATTACAATCATTTAAAGCATCCGATTTAAAATGGATGAATAGAGCCCATACTTCAGAAGAAGCTTTAAATTGTGTTCAGTTAGCACAAAAAGAAGGGTTTAGGAATATAAGTATCGACTTAATTTATGGATTGCCAAACCTGACTATAAAAGAATGGAAAGAAACCATTCAAACGGTTATAGATTTAAATATAACTCATGTTTCTGCTTATTGCCTTACTGTTGAAGCAAAGACAGCGCTGCATACAATGGTTAAAAAGAAAGAGATTGTACCGAGTGACGAAGACCAGCAAAGTGAGCAATTTATTACTTTAATTGAAACTTTGAAAAAAGCAGGTATTGAGCAATATGAAATTTCAAATTTTTCAAAAAAAGGTTTTCATTCAAAGCATAATTCAAATTATTGGAAAGGAAAGTATTATTTAGGTGTTGGCCCATCAGCTCATTCTTTCAATGGTGTTTCTAGAAGTTGGAATATAGCGAACAACCAAAGCTATATGAAGTTTTTGAAATTAAATGAGGAATGGTTTGAAACAGAAATTCTAACTTTAGACAATCAGTTTAATGAGCTTTTATTGACAGGATTAAGAACCATTTATGGGGTTTCAATTGAGCGACTTTCTGAAATTCAATCCTTTACGAAAGATTTCTCTTTACAACTTCAAAATTTTAAATCTGAAAATTGGATAATGGAAGAGGAAGGAATGTTAAAGCTTACGGAAGAAGGAAAATTACGAGCTGATTATATAGCTTCATCACTTTTTGTTTAAATAGTGTCTGATCGGAAATTGACTTTTTTTACAATGAAATAAATTGTCGAGGAGATTTTCAATTTCTTTATATGAGTTGATGCCTTAGCATCAATCGAATATAAATAATTGAAAAGATTACGACAAGAATTTTATTTAATTTAGATGAATTTCCGTCCAGACACTAAATACCGTTTATTTTTTTTATATGCCTGTCGGGAGCTTTGCCTCAAGGATATTTCGCACTTTCAGTTCTTTGATATCTAGTTGTTTGACAATTAATAGGGCTGTACCCTATGTTGATATATTACACACTTTCAGTTTTTTTTTAAAGGAGAAGGCCTGAAGGGCATTAATTCATTAACGATGGGTGTAGCCTATCGATAGTGATAACGCAAACTACTAAGCTATGAAGGAGCGTAATAAAATCTTTTGTGGCAAAGTTCCCGACAAGCATATTTTTTTATTGCCCTAGTATTTTTGCGTCAACAAAAAACTTAGTATGAATGTCAATATGGTGATCAGAATTTATTGCTTCGTCGGTAACGGTTTCAACCCTTAAAGAATACTCCTCTTTTTTTATAAATTCTTTCAGGTCTACATCAACTAAATCTAATTCTAAATAATTACCAATTTCAGAAGAAATAGAAGTCTTTCCCGCTATTTTAGTTTCACTTAGTCCATCTGCATTAATGAAAATTTCAATAGATTTTAAAAAACTAAAGTCTCCATTAGAAGGAGATGTTAGCGTAAAATCTAGTTTTTTTAATTTTATTTCTTCAATTAAATCTTTTCTAGTTTCATTACTTTCAAAAGTAGAAGTCGAATTTGATTTTGTATCAGGAGTAAATACATTTAGAGGTAAATTAATACCTGAAACAGCTGGAATGACTATTGATTCATTGTATTCCATTTCAAATTGAGTCAACTCAGCAATTTTTTTACAACTAATCAATGATAGGAGGGGGAAAAGTAGAGAAAATAGTATTTTTTTCATTGTAAATTGTTTATTTAATTAAATAAGCCCATTTGAATGTAAAGATAAATTAAAATATTTTTGAAGTACAATTTAAGTTGAAAATGATATTTAACATGATACGAGGAATACTAATATCATTTATGGCTTTACTAGGTTAAAATATAAAATGTGCTTGGTATTAATTGATTCTTGGCACATGCTTTGATTTTACATTAATAAATCGTAAATTCAATAGATATGAAAAAGTTAATTTTCACATTCGGATTAGTAGGTTTGTTATTTGGAGTAACCAGTTCTTCGGTCGTAACCTTTCCTTCAACTTCAAATAAAGTTTTTCAGCCAGGAGAAAAACTAAGGTATTTAATTTCTTATGGTTTTATAGATGCAGGTGAGGCTGTTTTAGAAGTTAATAGTACAGCTAAAAAAGGAAATAATCGTGATTTATTGCATGTTAAAGGAACGGGGAAAACTTTAGGAGGATTTAACTCATTTTTCAAAGTTTTAGATACTTATGAAAGTTATATTGATAAGAAAGGCGTTTTTCCTTGGCAATTTGTAAGACGAGTGAATGAGGGTGGATATACAATTAATCAAGATTATTTATTTCAACAAGATAAATTCAAAGTTAAAACGGCTGAAGGAAAAGAATTTAAGGTCCCTATGGCTATTCAAGATATGATTTCGTCTTTTTACTATGCTAGAACTTTAAACTTCGATAATCTTAAAAAGGGAGATACTTTTGAATTTAAATGTTTTATGGATGAAGAAGTTTTTCTTTTGAAAGTGAAATTTGTTGGAGAAGAGCAAATCCATATTCGAAAAGGGAAGTTTAATTGTTTAAAATTTGTACCTGTTATTCAAACTGGACGATTGTTTCAGGATGAAAGTGATGTGAATTTTTGGGTGACAAATGATGCTAATCGTATTCCGATATTAGTAAAAGCAAAAATTCCTGTAGGAATTATTAAAATGCACTTAGTAGAGTGGGAGGGGTTGAAGAATGATTTGTCTAGTAAAATAGTGAAATGATCTTTTTTTATTGTTGACCATTAACTTTTTACTCATTACATTTGAACTATAATTTTTTCTTTTAATTTTGAAAGAAGTAATTTTAAAAGGCTGCGTGGCGCAATTGAATAGCGCATCAGATTTCGGCTCTGAGGGTTACAGGTTTGAATCCTGTCGCGGTCACAAATAAAACGTCAAATAGTTGTTTGTCAACTATTTGACGTTTTTTGTTTCTCTATAAATTCCAAAAAAGGAGAAGGACAAGGTTCAGATATACAATATGACCCAGATAATACAGAGACAAAAGTAAAAGGAAAATCTATACCAAGAGTAGTTTTAGCCCATGAATTATTAAGTCATTCATGGGATATTGACCAAGGGGTGGTAAATTATCACCAGTATAAATTTCTTAAATTAAAAGTATTAAAATATGATAAATTCGATAATTCTGGTCATAAAATTCAACTAAACTATAAAGGAATTGGTGCACGAGAATTTATGGCTTTAAAAATAGAAAATATTGTAAGAACAACAGTCGGAGCAAGAACTCGGAAAAGATATTTGGGTAAGAAAACACCTAAAGACATAAAATCGACTCCAATTATTCAAAAGATGAAAGATTAACTAGTATTTAACTATAAAAATATTTATTTGTGTATGAAAGTATTATTTATTTGTATGTTAGCTTTTAGTTCTTGCACTGTTAGCAGATTAAAAAAAACGTTTGAAACTCAACAAAAATTGGTTATTGATAATGAGAGTTTTTATTTCAAAATCTTGAACTACAGGTGTTTAGAAGATGCTTTTATATCTATTAAAATAAGAAGTGCTGACAATCACCTAAGCATATTCATTGTGAAAATAAGTGACTTGCGAGGATTTCTTCAAGAGGATTTTAATAAAAAAAATATAAATTTCGAGGAACATATATTAAGCCTTTTAAATAAAAAAACACCTCTAGAACTAAATTTAAGTTACGATGAAATGAATAACTTAGATGATTCAATTTTTTTAAGAGTAATACAAAATGGAAGGGCAATAAGAAAAAACCAAGATGGCATAAGTAGGTATGTTGTAAAATATTTTAAAGAAAGTAATATTAAAGGACAGTATATATTGAAATCTCGCTATAATGGTCTTTCAAGGTCACAAATAATTCACACTTTATTTAATCAAGGATTTATTTGTATTACCAATGATTATAGAGGAAATACAATTTTATTTGATGTACTACCTTGTTTGGAGTAGAACTTGGTAGTGTTGGTAGTGTTCCAAATGGTGCTTTTAACAACAACAACAAACAAGCTACATCACAGCTTCATAAACGCTCATAGAACACTACCGAAAGATAGAATCTTAGCTAAGATTAAGGGGTGAATATTGACTTTAATTTGAAAATAGAACAAGCTATTAAGCATTTTAACAGTGGATCACCTAAAAATAAAATCAGCCCCTCTTATTTTATATTATTTTGAATTGATTAACTTTGCTGTAATTATGATTCAATTTAAAAAAGTCGCTTTTTACACCTTAGGTTGTAAACTTAATTTTTCAGAAACTTCTACAATTGCCCGATTGTTTGAAGGAGCAGGTTTTGCTAAAGTAGAATTTGAAGATCAGCCTGATATTTATGTTATCAATACATGTTCTGTAACTGAAAATGCAGATAAGAAATGTAAGCAGCTTGTAAAGAAAGCATTGAAGATTAATCCGAATGCTTTTATAGCAATTATTGGTTGTTTTGCTCAATTGAAGCCTGTTGAAATTGGAAAAATTCCAGGTGTAGATTTAGTTTTAGGAGCGAATGAAAAATTCAACATTCTGGAACATTTAGAAGAAGTTGACAAGAAGAATGAAGTAGCAAAAGTTGATTTTGAAAACATTAAGAATACAAAGGAGTTCGTACCCGCTTTTTCTTTTGGAGATAGAACCCGTTCTTTTTTAAAGGTGCAAGATGGATGTGATTATTTCTGTACTTTCTGTACAATTCCTTTAGCAAGAGGGAATAGTAGAAATGCTACTATTGCTTCTACTATTGGTGAAGCGAAGAAAATTGCTGAGTTAGAAATTAAGGAAGTTGTATTAACAGGAGTTAATATAGGTGATTTCGGACAAGGGTCTGACGAAAACTTTTTTGAATTAGTGAAGCAATTAGATAACGTAGAAGGAATTGATCGTTTTAGAATTTCGTCTATTGAACCCAATCTTTTAAGCAACGAAATAATAGATTTTACCTTAAGTGATTCGAAGCGATTTGTTCCTCATTTTCATATTCCGTTGCAGTCTGGTAGTAACCGAGTATTGGAAACAATGCGTCGAAAATACAAGCGTGAACTTTACGCTGAAAGAGTAGAGCAAATAAAATCTATTCGACCTGATTGTTGTATTGGGGTAGATGTGATTATTGGATTTCCAGGAGAAACGAACGAAGAGTTTATGGAAACTGTAGATTTCTTAAAAGAGATCGATATTTCTTATTTACACGTGTTTACTTATTCTGAAAGAGCGAATACAGGAGCTCCGAAATTAGGAGAAACTGTTCCGATGAATATTAGGAAAGAGCGCAGTCAGATGCTTCATATTCTTTCCGATAAGAAAAAAAGAGCATTCTACGAGCAAAACATTGGTTCTACTAGAACGGTTCTTTTTGAGCATGAAGAAGACAACGGAATGATGTTTGGTTTTACAGAAAATTACGTAAAAGTTAAAACTCCTTTCAATGCTGATTTGGCAAACACTTTTCAATCGGTTAAATTAACTGAAATAGACAGAGATGGAATAGTTAAGGTTGAGTTTAATTAATGATTAATGTTTAATGATTGTGCTTTTTATAAAACCATGAAATTTATACTCATATTTATTACTTGTTTAAATTTAGTTGCAGATGCTCATGCACAAACTGAATTGAAAAGTTCTTTAGATTTAATAACTGACCACATACAAGATTTTATAGCGGTAAAGCAATGGAAAGATAAAGAAGTTGAAGTGTTTCAAAAAGATAATAAAGTTTTATTTTCATTGAAGGGGCAATTTACTCTTAATCAATATTTATCACCGAAGAATATTGAAGTAAAGACTAGGAAGTTTAAAAACACACCTAATTATATCATTTACAGTTGATTCGAATTGGAACGAAGATAAAATCGTAGAACAAAGATTACAGAACTAACTAAGGTTTATAAACAGTATTTTGATAGTGTTGGTTGGGGAGCTCGTCAGCCAAGAGATATAGGTTATGGTTCAAAAGAAATATTTATTGTTTTTTTATCAAAGATTCCTGGTATTGATAACACAGTTTTTGATTTGATAGAACGAATACCAGACTTTTTAATTGATAATAATGGTGTTTTTGTAGGTGTTAGTTTTGGAGAAGAGCAATTTGTTGCTGAGAAAAGCATAAGAGATGATATCAATGAGTTAATGGTCCATTGTTTACTATTAGATAAACGTTTTTTTAACGGCTTGCATAATCAGTCAAATTATTAATTCAAGGATGTTTATATTATCAGATTGACAGATGGGTAATTGGGGCAAATATTATTTTGATGTGCTAGGTATAACTAAAACTTGATTATGAGATTTCGGAATAGTTTCTTTTACCATTAAGATTATGATTAAGGACGTTCTGAGTATAAAGGCATTTTATACCCAACATATTTATATTTTAACCCAAAGTGATTACATAATCGGTATTAAAAATCAACTATTTGACTGAAAAATGATTAGAAGTTTAAAACCTAAATTTTATTTAGTGCCTCAAAATAAAATAAACCCGATATTTGTCATCATTTCTAATGAATGATTATTTAATTTAATTCACCATTAATCATTCACCACTAAACATTAACTATTAAAACATCATTTTCCATTAGAATAAAACA
>Ga0209702_10008794_pt1 | contig 11568 bp, 8 predicted proteins | sample FRY01_FD_187210 | JGI IMG/M metagenome (GOLD analysis project Ga0209702, IMG submission 187210) | Freshwater microbial communities from Lake Fryxell liftoff mats and glacier meltwater in Antarctica - FRY-01 (SPAdes) (version 2) | ecosystem: Environmental > Aquatic > Freshwater > Ice > Glacier... | reverse complement strand
CGCTGGATGTACACCGCGTGCTGTGGCCGCAGATTGAAGCGATTGAGCCGCTGCGCTTTATTTACCAGCTTGAAATCAAAAGCAGTGAATCACTCTTTCGCATCGAGCGCAACGGCGTGCTGATTGACGCACCCATGCTGGCCAAACAAAGTGGCGAGCTGGGCCAGCGCATACTGCAACTGGAGACCGAAGCGTATGAAATTGCCGGGCAACCGTTTAACCTGGGCAGTCCCAAGCAATTGGGGGAAATATTTTTTGACAAGCTGGGTATGCCGGTCATCAAAAAAACCGCGACGGGTGCGCGTTCTACAGATGAAGAAGTGCTTGAAAAACTGGCCGAAGACTACCCGCTGCCCGCCAAGCTGCTGGAGCATCGGTCGCTCTCAAAACTCAAAGGCACCTACACCGACAAGCTGGCGCAACTGGCGCTGCCGCGTACCGGCAGGGTGCATACCCACTACGCGCAGGCTGTGGCGGTGACAGGGCGCTTGAGCAGCAACGATCCGAACTTGCAAAACATTCCCGTCAAAACCGCTGAGGGCCGCCGCGTGCGCGAGGCTTTTGTGGCCCCCGTTGGCAGCGTGATTGCGAGTGCCGACTATTCCCAAATCGAGCTGCGCATCATGGCCCACATCAGTGAAGACGAAGCCTTGCTGCGTGCCTTTACCGAGGGTATTGATGTACACAAAGCCACCGCTGCCGAGGTCTTTGGTGTCGCCGTGGATCAGGTCAGCAGCGAGCAGCGCCGCTACGCGAAAGTCATTAACTTCGGGCTGATTTACGGCATGAGCAGCTTTGGCCTGGCGCGTACCTTGGGTATCGAGAACAAGGCCGCTGCGGCGTATATCGACAAATACTTTCAACGCTACCCCGGGGTTAAAAACTACATGGATAAAACCCGGCTGTCGGCTAAAGCCAAGGGTTACGTAGAAACCGTTTTTGGCCGCCGCCTGTATCTGCCGGAGATCAATTCACCGAACGGCCCGCGCCGCGCTGGTGCCGAGCGCGCCGCCATCAACGCGCCCATGCAGGGCACTGCGGCTGACCTCATCAAACTCAGTATGAATAAGGTTCAGCAGGTGCTGGACGATGAAAAATGTGCCACCAAAATGATCATGCAGGTGCATGATGAACTGGTGTTTGAAGTGCCCGATGCCGAGGTCGAATGGGTGCGGGTAGAAGTGCCGCGCATCATGGCGGGTGTGGCGAATTTAAAAGTGCCGCTGCTGGCTGAGATTGGGATGGGGCCGAACTGGGAAAAAGCGCATTAAAGGCCCATCGTTTGAGCTTTTGAGCTGTTTCCCGGCGATATCATTTACTCGGGCACACCGGAAAACGTCGGACCGGTCGTCAAGGGCGACGTGATTGAATGCCACATTGACGGCTTAAAAACCGTCGGCCTCGGCTTCAAGATAGGCCAGCGAGGCATTGCGTCCGCCCAGCTCGTCGAAATTGGCCAGTTTTTTCCAGGCCGCCGCGTCGAAGCTCGCGGTCGCCCGGTCGATGTCGATCCCGTCTTTCACCGCCTTTCCCATGTGCGACTTGAGCGCCATCAGATAGCGATACGTGGGTTGCTCGAATGCATTGAGCGGCGCCACCTTGCCGTGCCCCGGCACGAATTGCTTCGCCTTCAGGCCGCGCAGCGCGTCGTAGGCGGCGATCCATTGTGTTACATGGCCATCGGGCAGGAGCGCGAGCAGGCGCCCGCTGTAAAGAATATCGCCGGCAAACACGCTCTGGTCCGGCTCGACTTCAACCACCAGCGAGCCGCGCGTGTGGGCGCGGCCAAAGTTCGTGACGCGCAGCTTCACGCCGCCGCCCAAGTCGAGGACAAGCGGCGTGCCGTCAACCAGCCGATCGGGCGGCCGGGGGGCGGTGACCGATCCCGCCTTAAGTGCCAAGACGCGTTCGACCGTGTTCGAAAAACCCGCGCCTTCTTTTTCCATACGGGCGGCGGCATCCCTGGCCGCGATGATTTCGGCGCCCGCGCTGCGAAACACCTCGTTGCCCATGAAACGATGCGGCTGGGAATTGGTGTTGATGACGTAGCGAACCGGCAGCGGCGTTACCTCGCGAATACGCTGCATCATCTGCTGCGCCATCTCGGGTGAATAGCCGCTGTCGATCACTGCAACCGACTGCTTCCCGGCCACAAACCCCAGATTCATGCGGTAACCCCGATTCGCCTGGCTCGGCGCTTCATACGGTCCCACCCACACCCAGGTGTTCGGCGAAACCTTGACCGGCTTGGGCAGCCAGCCTGCCGCGTGCGCCGGCACGACCACCAGTGCACAAAGCACCAGCCAGAATCCGAACTGTATTTTTTTCATTGCAGCTTCCCGTTGTTTTGCATATCAGGAGCTTATACGTTAGACGAGGTCATGCAATGCCCCAGGTATAAGCCAGCCCGAGCAGGGCACACACGCCAACCACTTTCATGATGTCGGCCTTGTATTTCCACAGTGCGACGAATGCAGTGATGGCGACGATGACGGGAAACCAATCTAAGGTGCCGGCGAACGGCGCGTCTGCCGTGCCTTGCGGCCAGAAGGTGTGCCAGGCGAAGAAGGTGGCGAGATTGAGAATGACGCCGACCACCGCCGCGGTGATGGCGGTCAGCGGCGCGGTGAATTTGAGTTCGCCGCGCGTGGCCTCGACCAGTGGCCCGCCGACCAGGATGAACAGGAAGGACGGCAGGAAAGTGAAGAAGGTGGCCACGGCTGCGCCTGCCATGCCGGCGGCGATCGAGCTGGAAAATACGCCATGCTCGACGGCGCCGAGATAACCGATCCAGGTGACCACCTTGATCAGCGGTCCCGGCGTGGTTTCGCCCAGCGCCAAGCCGTCCATCATCTGCGGGCCGGTGAGCCAGCCGAAATTCTCGACTGCACCCTGATACACGTAGGGCAGCACGGCATAGGCGCCGCCGATGGTGAGGAAGGCCGCCTTGGTGAAGAATTCGCCCATCTGCAAGAGCACCGGCTGGCCGCTGAGGGCCAGCATAGCGACGCCCCAGATCGCCACGAAGACCACCACCAGGGCAATCGACTTGGCCGGCGAGAACTTGGCGTGCGGCGGCGGTGGCGTGTCGTCGTCGAGGATCGCCGGGCCGATGGCCTTGCCGGCAGCGCCATGGCCACCACCACCGGCCTTGAATTTATTGGGCAGCCATTTGCCGCCGATGGCACCCAGAATGCCGGCGGCCAGCACGATCCAGGGAAAGCCGATCTTGAAGAAGAAGATGCCGATGAAGGCCAGCGCGGCAATCGTCAGCAGGATCTCATTTTTCAGCGTCTTGCTGCCGATGCGCCAGGCGGCGAACAGCACCACGGCGACCACGGCTGGCTTGATGCCGTAAAAGATTCCTTGCATCGCCGGCACGTCGCCGTAACTCAGATAGACGCCGGCGAGCACGGTGACCAGCACGAAGGCTGGCATGAAAAACAGGATACCGGTCATGATCGCGCCCTTGACGCCATGCATCAGCCAGCTGATGTAGATGGCGAGCTGGATCGCCTCCGGCCCCGGCAGCAGCATGCAGTAGTTGAGGGCGTGCAGGAAGCGGTGCTCGGAAATCCAGCGGCGTTTCTCGACCAGCTCGTTGTGCATCATCGCAATCTGGCCGACGGGACCGCCGAAGGCGATGAAGCCGAGCTTGAGCCAATATTTGAAGGCTTCGCCCAGGGTGACGGGCGCGGGTGCAGCGGTTGGTACGGTGTCCATGCGAATTGCTCCAAGTCAAAGGATGAAAAAGACCAGTCTTGGACGGGACACCGTCTTGCGGATGGTTTGCATCCTGACGCCGGGGGCAGGCACCCCGACTGCCGCGATTCTAGCGCAGGGGAGTTATTGGGGTCAGACACCAATTTCGCTGCGGTGCATCGCACCGCGCCCTCCGGGCGAGCCGTAGGCTCGGCGAATTTGGGCTCTGACCCCAAAAAACTCCCCGGCAAGAATCTCCCTGATCGCTTAGACTCCGGCTGCATTCGTTCACGCCTATCCCCCCACTTTTTGAGGAAACTGCCATGCTCAACAGTGACCAGAAATCCGAGTTTGATTCCCTGCTCCACGGCCAAAGCACCGAAAACGGCGCGACCCGCCGCACCGCGCTGAAAGCCGCTCTCGGCGTGGGTTATGCAGCGACCGCCATGCCCATCATGGCGCAGACGGCGATTAAAACCTCATCTGAAGGCCTCAAAACTGGTGAGGTCAGTTTTGAAGTCAATGGCTTTAAAGTTCCAGCTTTTTACGCTGCACCCGCAGGTAAAAAGAACCTGCCTGTGATCTTGGTGATGCAGGAAATTTTTGGCGTGCATGAGTACATTGCCGACACCACCCGTCGTTTGGCGAGGGCCGGTTATCTGGCGATTGCGCCCGAGCTGTTTGCGCGCCAGGGCGACCCCAGTGAGTACGGCGAGATGGCCAAACTGATGGCTGAAGTTGTCTCCAAAGTGCCGGACGCGCAAGTTATGGCTGACCTGGACGGTGCGGTGAAGTGGGCTGGCGCCAACGGCGGAAACACCGCCAAAGTGGGCGTCACGGGCTTTTGCTGGGGTGGCCGCATCACCTGGCTGTATGCCGCGCACAGCCCCAACGTCAAAGCCGGTGTGGCCTGGTACGGCCGTCTGGTCGGTGCCAGCACGCCCCTCACGCCCAAACACCCGGTCGATATTGCGCCCATCCTCCACGGCCCTGTGCTCGGCCTGTACGGCGGGCAGGACGGCGGTATTCCGCTTGACACGGTGGATAAGATGAAAGTAGCGCTTGCCGTCGGCAGCGCCGCGGCAAAGGCCTCGCAGTTTGTGGTGTACCCTGATGCCCCGCACGCTTTTCACGCCGACTATCGCCCCAGCTTTCGCAAGGAGGCTGCAGAAGATGGCTGGAAACGCGCTTTGGCGTGGTTCAAGGCGAATGGGGTTGCTTGATAAACTCAAAAGAGTCTGCGGCCATTTTTGACGGATTTTTGACACTTTTTTCGGGCTATAGCCCTTTAGATACGGGCATTACAAGCTATGACTTTAATAGCAATTTTGATTGGCACCCTGACCGCCGGCATTGGCAGCGTGTGGTTGGCGGCGCTGCTCAGCTTTGGTGTGCTGGCGCGCTACACCCAGCACATGCTCAGTCTGGCAGCAGGCGCGCTGCTGGCCACTGCCTTTATGCACCTGCTGCCCGAAGCCTTTGAAAGCCAGGTCGGCCCGCAGGCGCTGTTTGCCACGCTGCTGGCCGGGCTGGTGTTCTTTTTTCTGTTAGACAAGGCCGAGCTTTGGCACCATGGGCATGAACATGGTAGCGACCATGACCCTGCTCACGCCCACCACGGGCACGACCACAGCAGTACCCAATCCGGTGGCTGGGCCGTGCTGGCCGGTGACAGCGTGCATGCCTTTGGCGACGGCATATTGATTGCCTCGGCCTTCATGGCCGACCTGCGCCTGGGCGTGGTCGCATCGCTGGCGGTGCTGGTGCATGAAGTGCCGCACCATATGGGGGACCTGGTGGTCCTGCGCCAAACGTCCGATAGCCGCCGTGCCGCACTTATCAAGGTGTCCATGGCCGGTGCCGTGACAGCGCTAGGCGGCATGATCGGTTATGCGCTGGTCGATCAGTTGCTGGACTACCTGCCGTTTTTTCTGATCGTGGCATCCAGCAGCTTTATCTATGTGGCGCTGGCAGACCTGATTCCACAGTTGCAAAAGCGCGTAAGCTCGGCGCAAACCGCAGCGCAAATCGCCTGGCTGCTGATTGGTATAGCACTGGTCACGGTCGTCAGTATATTGGCGCACCAGCACTAATTTTTAGTCGCGGGGCCGACCGATCAGCCCTGCGCCACCGGGCGGCTGGTGTCACTGCACCAGTCGCTCCAGCTGCCAGCATAAAGGCCACTGCTACCCAGCCCGGCGATTTGCATGGCAATCATGTTGGGCAGTGCGCTGACACCGCTGCCGCAGTGATGCACCACCGTTGCAGGGTCACGCCCGTCGAGCAAAGCTTCAAATTCGGCTTTGAGCGTTGCTGCAGGTTTGAACTTGCCATCAGCGCCTATGTTTTGAGTGAAGGGGCGGTTCAGTGCACCGGGGATATGCCCCGCCACCGGGTCTAGCGGCTCGACTTCACCCTTGAAGCGTGGCGTGCCGCGCGCGTCTATCAGCGTCTGCACGGGACGGCCCAGATTGCCCAGAACCGTATCGACCCCCACCAACGCGGCCCGCTCAGGGCCAAGTTCAAAATTGGTTTGAAAGTGCGCTGGATCTTCGCCACTTGTCACAGCGCCGCCTTCAGCCACCCAAGCCTGCAAGCCGCCGTCCAGCACAGCCACGTTGTCAATGCCAGCCCACTTGAGCATCCACCACAGGCGGCCGCAGTAGTTGGCACCATTGCGGTCATACACCACGGCCTGCATGTTGTTGGCAAAACCCACGTTTGACAGCCAAGTGGCAAATTTTTCGCGATTCGGCAATGGGTGACGGCCACCCGATGCAGGCGCATCAGCGCCTAGGGCGGTGATAACACCAACAGCGCCGGGTTTGCCATGTTTGGCGCTCAGTGCCGTGTCGAGGTTGGCGTAGACCGCGCCCGGGATGTGTGACTCAAGGTATTGCTTTTCACCAGTGTGCGGCTGCATCAACTCAAACGTGCAGTCAAAGATGCGCAGCGGCTGGCTTGATGCGATCAAGGCCTGCAATTGCGGTACTGAAATCAGTGTCGAGTAATTCATGGAATTTTAGATCATCTGTGTGGTTTTGCTGGCACCCATTTCGCGGCGGTACCACTCGTGAAAGTGCTGCATACCGTCTTCCATCGGACTTTGGTAGGGGCCAAACTCGTTGTCGCCGCGCAGCATCAACGCTTTGCGGCCTGCATCCATGCGCAGCGCGATTTCGTCGTCTTCGACGCAGGTTTCCATATAGGCGGCCTGCTGTGCTTCGATGAAGTCGCGCTCGAAGGCGCAGATTTCTTCAGGGTAAAAAAACTCGACCACGTTGAGGGTCTTGTCCGGCCCGCGCGGGTGCAGCGAGCTGACCACCAGCACATGCGGGTACCACTCGAGCATCACATGCGGATAGTAGCTAAGCCAGATCGCACCGTACTTGGGCGGCACGCCCTTGCGGTATTGCAGCACCACGTCGTGCCACTTCTTATAGGTGTCGGTGCCAGGCTTGCCCAGCTTGTCAGACACGCCGACCGTCTGCACCGAGTAGTGCTTGTTCAGTTCCCACTGCAAGTCGTGCGTGGTGACAAAACCGCCCAGGCCGGGGTGGACGGGGCCGACGTGGTAGTCCTCCAGATACACCTCAATGAAAGTCTTCCAGTTGTAGTTGCACTCGTGCAGGTGGATCTTATCTAACTGGTAGCCTGAAAAATCGAGATCTGCCATGGTGGCCAGCGATGCCATCTCACGGGAGACATCGCGGCCATTGTCTTCAAACACCAAGCCGTTCCAGGTTGTGGTTTTATAGCGGTTTAAATTGAGACAGGGGTCAATCTCGAAGTGCGGCGCGCCTATCAGTTCGCCCGATGTGTTGTAGGTCCAGCGGTGCAGCGGGCAGACGATGTTGCTGTCGGCCCTGTTGCCAAGCGAGCCCCGGCCGGCAAGCATGGTGGACTGGCGGTGACGGCAAACATTTGAAATCAGCTCTATGCCCGAGGCGTTGCGCACCAGCGCCCGGCCTTCACCCTCATGCGGTAGCGCATAAAAATCACCGAGTTGCGGCACGGCCAGCTCGTGGCCCAGGTAACGCGGCCCACGGGCGAACAGCTTTTGCTGCTCCCGCTCGTAGATCCCGGCATCAAAGTAGCTGGAAATGGGGAGCTGGCTGGTCGCTTGCAGCAGCCTAAGGCTTAAATCAGACATGCTTTGTACTAGGCCATCGAGAATAGTTCTCAATTCTACATGCGGGGTAGTGGGGTTCGAGTGACTCAAGGGGCCTAAAATCAGTGCTCACCGAAAATACCATGGCTAAATCCTCAGCATCAACAACACCCACGCCACCTAAGCTACCTGCCACTTACGAGATCGCACTACAAGAGTTAGAAGCCTTGGTAGCCAGCCTCGAATCAGGCCAATTGCCCTTAGACCAGTTGCTCACGGGGTACCAGCGTGGTGCGCAGTTACTGAGCTTTTGCAAGGCTAAGCTTGAGGCTGTGGAGACACAGGTCAAAGTGCTTGAAGGCACAGAGCTAAAGCCGTGGGCGTGAGTGTATCTGCGGCCCCGTTTGCGCTAGGTCAATGGAGTGCAGAGCAGCTCGGCCAGATCGAGCAGGCCCTCATGCGATGGGTTGCCTGCCCGAACGACGCGCCCGCGTCCACACGTCTGGGTGATGCTATGCGCTACGCCGTGCTCGATGGCGGCAAGCGCCTGCGCCCCTTGCTGGTGATGGCCGCCTGCGAAGCCGTCAACGGCAATCCGCAGGCTGCATTGCGTTCGGCCTGCGCGGTTGAACTCATACACGCCTATTCGCTGGTTCACGACGACATGCCCTGCATGGACAACGACATACTGCGCCGGGGCAAGCCCACGGTACACATCAAGTTTGGCGAGGCGCAGGCGCTGCTGGCAGGTGATGCGTTACAAGCCCTGGCGTTTGAATTGTTGACACCCGACGACGACTCTGTCGATGCGGCGACGCAGGCACGTCTGTGCCGCATGTTGGCCAAGGCGGCGGGCTTTCAGGGCATGGCGGGCGGGCAGGCGATAGACTTGGCCAGCGTGGGTCTGCCTCTGACTTCTGTGCAGTTGCACGAAATGCACCGTCTCAAAACTGGCGCGCTGCTACAGGCCAGCGTGTTGATGGGGGCCGGTTGCGGTCAGGCCAGCTTGCCGGTATGCGAGGCGCTGCGGGACTACGGTGCCTCAGTGGGCCTAGCGTTTCAGGTAGTGGACGATATTCTCGATGTCACCGCCGACTCCGCTACGCTGGGTAAAACCGCCGGCAAGGATGCCGATCAAAACAAGCCCACCTTTGTATCGCTGCTGGGGCTGGATGCTTCAAAAGACTACGCCCAGCAGTTGCTGGCGAAAGCTCTGGCAAGCCTTGACAAAATGGACGACAAAGTTAACGGCAATAGCCCTCACAACACCGATGCCCTGCGCGCACTGGCAGACATGCTGGTCAACCGTCATAATTAGCTGCACCCTAAGCTACCCCGCCGCCATTAGGAACCAATCACACGATGACTTCATTGCTAGCATCCATCAACAGCCCCGCAGACCTGCGCAGGCTGCCGCGTACACAGCTGAAGTCTGTGGCAGACGAATTGCGCGTCTACCTGCTCGAGAGCGTTTCAAGAACCGGCGGACATTTAAGCTCTAACCTCGGTACGGTCGAGCTGACGGTGGCACTGCACTATGTTTTCAACACACCTGATGACCGCCTGGTGTGGGACGTGGGCCATCAAACCTATCCGCACAAAATCCTCACGGGTCGGCGTGAGCGCATGGACAGCCTGCGCCAGTTTGGCGGTTTGTCGGGTTTCCCGCGCCGTGACGAAAGCCCTTACGACACCTTTGGCACCGCGCATGCATCGACCTCGATTTCTGCCGCCCTCGGCATGGCGCTGGCCTCCAAACAAAAAGGTGAAGAGCGTTATTCGGTCGCCATTATTGGCGATGGTGCCATGAGCGCAGGCATGGCGTTTGAAGCGCTCAACAACGCTGGCGTACACGACAACTGCAAGATGCTGGTGGTGCTGAACGACAACGACATGAGCATCAGCCCGCCAGTCGGCGCGCTGAACCGCTACCTGGCGCAACTGATGAGCGGGCGGTTTTATGCATCGGCCAAAAACGTCGGCAAGCACGTGCTCAGTATTGCGCCGCCCCTGCTTGAGCTGGCCAAGCGGCTTGAGACGCACGCCAAGGGCATGGTCGTTCCGGCAACGCTGTTTGAAAATTTTGGCTTCAACTACATAGGCCCGATTGACGGGCATGACCTGGAGTCATTGATCCCCACGTTAGAGAACATCAAGCAGCTCATGGCCAAGGGCGACCGCCCGCAGTTTTTGCATGTGGTGACCAAAAAAGGCCAGGGCTACAAGCTCGCCGAAGCCGACCCGATTGCCTATCACGGCCCCGGCAAGTTTGACCCGACCATGGGCCTGCAAAAAGTCACCACCCCCGCCAAACAAACCTTCACGCAAGTGTTTGGTAATTGGCTCTGCGATATGGCGGCGGCAGATAAGCGTTTGGTTGGCATCACGCCAGCCATGCGCGAGGGTTCGGGCATGGCCGAGTTCCACCAGCGCTTTCCAGAGCGTTACCACGATGTGGGCATTGCCGAGCAGCACGCAGTCACGTTTGCAGCAGGCATGGCCTGCGAAGGCCTCAAGCCCGTGGTGGCGATTTACTCGACCTTTTTGCAGCGCGGTTATGACCAACTGATTCACGATGTGGCGCTGCAAAACCTGCCGGTGGTGTTTGCGCTTGACCGCGCTGGCCTGGTCGGGGCTGATGGCGCAACCCATGCGGGTGCTTATGACATTCCTTACCTGCGCTGCATCCCCAACATGGGCATTGCCTGCCCGGCAGACGAGCGCGAGTGCCGCAAGCTCCTGAGCTCGGCATTTGCACAAAATCATCCGGTGGCAGTGCGTTACCCGCGCGGTGCTGGGGCAGGCATTGCACCTGAAGCCAATCTGGATGAGCTGCCTTACGGCAAAGGCGAAATACGTTTGAAGGGGCTAGAGCGCACGGCAGGCGGCCCACAAGGTACCAGCATCGCCATACTGGCCTTCGGCACGCTGCTGTACCCGGCCTTGCAGGCGGGTGAAAAACTCGGCTGCACAGTGGTCAACATGCGCTGGGCCAAGCCGTTGGATATTGATCTTCTGCTTCAGATGGCAGCTACGCATGACGCGCTCGTCACACTAGAAGAGGGTGCCATCATGGGTGGTGCAGGCAGCGCAGCCAGTGAAGCGCTGCAAGCCGCTGGTGTCAGCAAACCCGTGCTGCACCTGGGCCTGAAGGATGAATTCATCGAACACGGTGACCACGCCCAACTGCTGGCGATGCAGGGGCTGGACGCAGCAGGTATCGAGCAGGCCATCGTCGGGCGTTTTGGCGCTTTGCTGCAAGGTCACCGGCCCGCACTCAAGGCCGTGGCTTGAAATGGTTCACACGCCTGATTTGAAATTAGTCGCGGCAAGGGCTCTGAACCGCTTGGCGGTCAGCCCTGGTGAACTCAGTGACAGTTTGCCGTCAGGTCTGCAAGGGAAAACCCCAGCTAATCGAACCGGGCAGCTTCTTACAATGTAATCTGACTATCATCAGTCGTCGCTGTGTATACCCGCATGGCGAAGTGTTTCATCAACAACTCAAGGAGTGAACCTCATGGATCGTCGTTCCGTAATCAAAAACGCTGGCATTGCCGGCATTCTGGCTGCTGGTGCAGCGCCTGCCGTGCATGCACAGGGGGCAAACATCCGCTGGCGGCTCGCTTCCAGCTTTCCTAAAGCGCTTGACACCATTTATGGTGGTGCCGAGACCTTCGCCAAGAAAGTCAGCGAAATGAGCGGTGGCAAGTTCGTCATCTCTACTCACGCAGGCGGTGAGTTGATGCCCGCTTTCG
>Ga0209702_10008793_pt1 | contig 11570 bp, 7 predicted proteins | sample FRY01_FD_187210 | JGI IMG/M metagenome (GOLD analysis project Ga0209702, IMG submission 187210) | Freshwater microbial communities from Lake Fryxell liftoff mats and glacier meltwater in Antarctica - FRY-01 (SPAdes) (version 2) | ecosystem: Environmental > Aquatic > Freshwater > Ice > Glacier... | reverse complement strand
ATAGCGACGAAAAGTTATTTGCTACCAATGGCTCAAGAAATCTAGTTATTCTTGATGCTAACACTGGTGATGAAATTATTCGTAAAGAATTTCCAGACATACTTCGTGTAAAGCCAGTAATGGCAGACGATAGGATTTTACTAGTGCAGACAATCAGCAACCAACTTCTCGCTTATGACACTAAATCCTCAAGTTTATTATGGATGCATGAAGGCGGCATTGAAACTATTTCTACCAAAAACAATGTAGCTCCAGTTATCAATGATCATCACGCACTTATCAGCTATAGTTCTGGGGAAGTTGTTTATATTGATATAAAGTCAGGTAAGGAAAAATGGATTTTTAATCTTTCAAACGTTGGAGAAGCAGGCCTTCCTAGCTTTGATCCAGCTTTAATAGTTACGACTCCTATTATAAATGGTAATCACGTTTATTTCGCAACAAGTAATGGTAAAGTTCTCAAGATTAATTTAGATAATGGAACTACAATATGGCAAAGACAAGCTGATGATATTCAATCTATGAGCTTGTTTGGTGACAATTTGTTCATAACAAATAATGCAAGGCAGATAGCTTCACTTTCAACACATGACGGTAAGGTAAAGTGGGTTGGTAATTTAATTTCTGAAGAAGAGAGAAAGACTAAGCGTCCTCAACCAGTGATATTCCAAGCTCCATTTGTCAGTGCAATAGACAATAACGGCATTGCATTAAATGTTGTTGCTTCTAATGGTCAATTATACCAATTTACACAAGACGCAGGCGGTCAATTACCATTGCAACCTAAAATAGTAAAAATTGAAAAACAAGCACGTTATCAATGGCTTTCTTGTTGTACTGGCAAATTGCACCTTATTACTGCTCGTGAAATAAAATTTTAGTAGATTGGATAAGGGACATTACCTTTATTGCCTGCTAGCATTAAGGTAAGAAAACTGACTATAAGTAGATCATTCTGTCTTGAATAATTAACTTTCTTACTTTCAGTATGAACTTTGAGCATTGATTCATCAATATATAAGTAGCCTGCCAAAGGCTATAGCGATTGTACTTAGCTAAGCGAGAAGTTTTCAGGTTGGCATTTAGATTTAGGTAAATTTTTCATTTCACAAATTCGTTTTGTGCACTATAATCCTTATCTATTACTAACACTGGTATTGGGTAAGAAAATTGTATTGGTTATGGAATAGTTATTAATGAACAAACGCAGATCCATTTTTCTATCAGCAATCTCTGGTAATATACTGGAATATTATGATTTTACTGTATACGCAGTATTTGCTCTCGCAATTGGCAAAACTTTTTTTCCTGGTGACTCGGAAATTGTTCAAGTTTTAGCAACTCTTGCAGTATTTGCTGTCGGGTTTGTTACTAGGCCTATTGGTGGGATAATATTTGGTTATATCGCGGATAAACATGGTAGGCGAGTTTCATTGATCGTTTCGATGTTAGGTATGACAATACCAACTTTCACTATGGGTTTGATTCCTGCGTATTCAGAAATAGGATATCTGGCTCCTGCTGCATTAGTCTTTATGCGTTTATTACAAGGTTTATGTATTAGCGGAGAAGGAGCTGGAGCGGCAATATTTATTCTTGAGCATTATCAAAATTTAAGACCAGGTTTCACAGCAGGTATAGTCCACGCTTCAAATATAGCTGGAACTTTGCTTGCCACTATAGTTGGCATTATACTAGCCCATTTCTTCCCGTCCTTAGAATTTGCCTGGCGATTTGCTTTCATACTAGGTGGAGTGATGGGGTTAGTTGGTTTTTACTTTAGACTTAGAGTATCTGAAACTCCTATCTTTGAAATGCTTGCAGAAAAAAAGAAGACTCTTAAATCTCCTTTTTTTCAGGTTCTAAAAACCGCGAAAAGCTCGATGTTTATTACTGTATGCCTTGGCGCTAGTGCAAGTAGTGTAGTATATTTAATAAAAACATATATCACTATCTATTATTGTAATATATTACATTTTGATGATACCATAGCTAGATCATACCTTGCTTATTCATCAATTGTTATGATGTGTGCTATGCCGCTTTCAGGCCATATCTCAGACAAAATCGGGCGATTTAATATGATTTCCCTATCCTCAGCAGCAGTAGTTATATTAGCTCTTCCTTGCTTTATGTTGCTTTCATGCGAAAACGCAATAGAACAACTCATTGCACTGACTGTTCTGGCAATACTCGGAGGAATGCTTGCTGGTACTGCTTATATATTCGTTATTTCTCTATTTTCTCCCGATCAAAGATTCTCAGGTGTAGCATTTAGTTATAATCTTGGAATAGCTTTATGTGGTGGAACATCAGCCGGTATTTCGCGCTGGCTTGTTGAGATAACGGGAGTTTATTACTCTCCAGCTTTTTACATAATGCTTACATCTAGTATATTTCTGATAGTAATTTACATAATGCGGGATACTGTTAAACAATTACTTGAAGCGAATCTAAGTCACAATAAATCTCTTTCAAAATTGGCTACTGCGGGGCAAGTGCACGGAGCATATGTAGCACAGAACCACCATGTACATAATGCACGTGAGAATTCAAGCACCGAAGCAACTGCCGCCGCAATTGCCCGCAAAAGTAGAGCCTCAAAAGAGATCTAATAAATGACACGCTACAACCTAGGAATAGTTGCTGAATATTTTGTACTTATATATTATCTAATAAGATTCTACCAACCTCTGCATCACAGGTATAAATCTTATGTTGGAGAAATAGACATAATTATGAAACGCGGAAAATGGCTAGTATTTATTGAAGTCAAAGCTAGAAAACATGGAATACATGATGGTATAGTTTCTGGCAATCAACAACAAAGAATTAGCAAAACTGCAGAATTGTTTATTACAAAAAATCAGAGATATACTGGATATAATATTCGATTTGACTTGGTAATAGTAAAACCATATTGTCTCCCCCAAATAATAAAAAATGCTTGGTAGACTTATGGAAGATAAAAGAGCCCTAACAGCAACCTGGTTTAAATCATTAAGGGATAAGATTTGCTTGGTCTTTGAAGATATAGAAAAAGAATTTGCATTAAATAGGAATAATGTGGAAGCCAGTTCATTTGAACGCAAAGCCTGGAAAAGAGAAGGAGGAGGCGGAGGTGTTATGTCTATCATGCACGGTAATGTTTTTGAAAAAGTAGGCGTTAATATTTCAACTGTACATGGTGAATTCTCCGAGCATATGAGAAAACAAATTCCTGGAGCAGAAGAAAATCCACAATTTTTTGCTACCGGTATTTCATTGGTAGCTCATATGCGCTCACCCCTCGTGCCAGCTGTTCATTTTAATACGCGATATATCGAAACAACAAAGAGTTGGTTTGGTGGTGGTAGCGATTTAACGCCTATGTATGAAGATCAGGACGAAACTAGCAAATATCATCAAGCCTTTAAAGATGCTTGCGATAAACATAATCCAGATTATTATCCTATCTTTAAAAAACAGTGTGACGAATATTTTTATCTAAAACACAGAAATGAGCCAAGAGGTGTTGGTGGCATATTTTATGATTATTTATCTAATGATTTCAATCAAGATTTTGCTTTTACTAAAGACGTGGGTATGACAATACTTCAAACATACCCTGAAATTGTTAAAGCAAAAATGAACCTAGACTGGAGCGCCGAGCAAAGGCAACATCAACTTATAAAGCGTGGAAGGTATGTTGAATTTAATTTACTGTATGATCGTGGAACCGCTTTTGGACTGGCTACAAACGGTAACGTTGAGGCGATTTTAATGTCCCTTCCACCAGAAGTATCGTGGCCTTAAGAGAAAAACTTATGATAAAAGTGGGATTATACGAGCATTACAAAGGTCAGAAATACGAAGTAATCGGTATGTGTCGACATTCAGAAACCTTAGAAGAGCTTGTTATTTACAGAGCACTTTATGGCGACTATAGGCTATGGGTTAGGCTGCATACAATGTTTACAGAAACTGTTACACTAGAAAACACTGAAATTCCAAGATTTAGATTCTTAGGAACTATATTTGAAGAATCGCCGAAGATTTCATAAGTCAACTTCTACTGCAATAATAGAAAATGGTGGGCCCGGCAGGACTTGAACCTGCGACCACTCCGTTATGAGCGGAGCGCTCTAACCAACTGAGCTACAAGCCCTTAATTTATAGTCAATCGAGTAGTGTTATATAACCGATAATGGCAAAAGTCCAGAAAATTTTTCTAGCCCACAACTTAAAACCTCTTCTTCCCTTGCAAAAACTTCATCTTTAAAAAAACATTAATACTGAACTACTGCCTTACTTCTCTCTAGTGAATTCAGTTATGACCCAGGCATGTAGTCATCTCTGACTTAAACCTCGCAGGAATTAGGGACAACTGTACCCTTAATCAATGCTTGACTCAGGATCTCCGGTGACACAGAAAACCCTGAACTAAATTCATGGTTTAAGATAAAGGGGCGGTAAAATGAAGAAGTAAGTAGCACACGTTCAGGATGATGATTGTTAACCCAAGCACAGTCATCCCGGGCTTGACCCGGGATCTTCTTTTCTGTTGCCTGAGATCCTGGGTCAAACATACGAAGCCCAACTAGTTCAGGATTACCATCTATGCCTAACTGCTATTAGAAGTTCACACGCACGTTAACGGAACCATTCACACCAAGATATTTTTTAGCAAACATAGTGTCAGCTGCTACTCCATAATCCATCATCCCGTAGCTCGCTTTTAAGCTAGCACCAAGGTTATAATATGTTTTCTGTAGTTTTGCCTTTTCACTAGGTAATTTCGGAAGACCAGGTATCTTTGCATCAACCTTTGAGCCCTTGCCTATTACATCATGACGAATAGCTCCATGTATTTCTGGAGTAAGAGAAACCTCACCAACTATAAATGGTAAGCCAGTTACCCTCAAACCGCCAACAAGATCAAGCTTATGAGAAGCTCGCTTTGTTACACTCAATAGCTGTGGCCCACTTCCTGTTTCTTGATAACTGCTATCGTTAATTCGACTGTACCCCAAACCAAACATCGGTGTAAGCACTAGTTGATTATTCACAAGATGATTGTACCCACCAATAAGCTCACTGGCAAAGGTCATAGAGCTATACTCACTTGAAGCAATGCTATAAGCAGTTGTTGATATCCTTCGCTGCTCTTTGTTTTTTACTTTACTTGAACCAACACTGAATACTCCTTGTCCAAACCAGTGATTTCCAAATTGATAATTGCTATATGCTGAGAATAACGTTGTACCAACTTTGGTCTTATCACCAGATTTAAAATCTTTGTGTTTAATATCAGTATTCATAGCTGTCACTGCTAAACCAACAATCATTTCCTCACTAGCTCGGGTATCAAAACCAAATGTTCCACCATAACCATCGGATTTGTACCCTGAAGAACTACCTCTCTTCTTCTGGGTGCTTTTCGAATAGAATGGGGTTGCCCAAATTCCATAACGATCAGACTCATCACCAGCTGCTATACCAGAAAGTTCATTAGCACTTACTTTTGTACCCTTTGATTTTGGTGCATCTATGTTTGCGTTACTCCTGTCGTCCGTAGAGGGGTTAGTAAATTGACGCACTTTGCCAGTTGGCAAGGTCGCAGCAGGTGTAAATGATGCTCCTTGAGTTTGACCTACACTTGAAATGTCAGGTGTCGGCACAAATACCGGGGTAAAAGACGCCACATCAAACATTCTTGCATTGATGTGGTCAGTCATTGTTGCCACGTCTTCAAAAGTTGCACCAACTACTTCATTGGCTGTAGTGTTGGCTAGCCTAGCTTGACCGTCAGCTAAAGCAGGCTTATCGACAGAACCATCAGATAGCAAGAATTTGTTAAAAACACTCACAATATCATGTCCTTGTGTGCCCGGTTCAAAGTCTTCAAATGCTTGCGCAACCTCATCTGTTATAACGTCTTCTAAACCTTGGCTTACTGCCGCATTTCTTGAAGCCTCAGCTACTTGAGATTCGTTTGTTAATATTAAACTACCATCAGTGGCTATTTCTTGCCTCCACTTAGCAAAAGCTCCACCATTTTTAGTCACTGTTATACTATTAAGGTTAAGATTTAATGTTCCACCATTCTTCTGAATTAGAGTTACCTTTTGACCATTAACTGGAACAGCAGCCAAAGCATCAACCTCAACAGCTAGAGTACCGTTAAGAGTAATGTTACTGCCAGCACCGGCAACCAAATTCCCTAAATCCACCCCATTTATCGTTGTACTGATAGTTGAATTCCCATTCAATGCCACCGCGCCACCAGTCAACGTTAGATCATGTGCACCAAGAGCGAGTATTGCCCCATTATTAATGGTGGCCGCACCATCAAAAGTTGCGTCTTTTGTTAGGGTAAGTTTACCATTAACAGCGATCGCATCAGCATAAACATTGGCATTTATTGCAGACACTTGACCAACGACAAAATTAGCTTGCGCAAGGCGCACACCAACAGCACCAACATCGGCATTGATACCAGTACCAGCAAAATTAGCAATACCCTTACCAGCACCACCATCTGAAACTAGTCGTGCTGCTAAATTTACAGCACCAAAATTAGCTGTGGATGTAGCAGCAGTAGCAAATTTAATTCGATTTGCATCAATTGCTCCGGTGAATGTCGCATTTCCGTTTGCAAGAATTGATATATCATCCGCATATACAGCACCAACAGTCTTAGCAACATTAAAGTTCAATTCTTTTAGACGGGCTCCCACGCCGCCGACCGAGATAATATCTGCCCCAGCTGCGTTAAAATTAACAGTCCCCTCACCGCCAGTTTTAGTGGTTATATTAGCTGCAAAATTTGCCGTAGTTAGATTCACAGCTCTATCGCCACTTATGTGCAACGCACCAAAATTAGCAATATTCCCAGTAATATTCTGAATTGCATCAACTGTTAATTTACCACCCGCAACAGCTGTGGTAATTGTTGTGGTTCCAAGATCATAACCAGTTGTTATCACACTAGAATTAGCGCTGAAATGTACAGTTTTGCCATTGGTAGTAGGTAAGACCGTTTTAAAATCAACACTCCCAGCCCCATTAAATTCTATTGCAGTAAATTGCTGAATTCCGCCAACAGCACCAGTTACTTCTACATTCCCAGCATTGATAAATTTCAAATTCTGAGCATTACCAGCAGTTCCATCAAGAGAAGTGACAGTTACAGCCCCACCAACTTGTAGTGTTGTGCCAGCGCCAGTTACAGTCACTGCTCCAAGAGCATTACCAGCAGTACCCAGAGCACCGCTAACCGATGAACTACCCAGGAATTTTACAGTTCCAGCTAAACCACCTGTTACGTTAAAACCACCAGTTAGATTGAATCCATCACCAAGTCTTACGGCCCCACCAGCGTGCAACACTTGAACTTCAGTAGTATACGTACCTTGTGTCAAAACGACTATAGCAGCGTTTGCTCCAGCACTAATTTTACCAAGCGTAACCGTTCTAGCCCCACCTAAAGCTAAATTACCACTACCAGCAAAAGTTAATGAGGAATTTGCTCCGTTAGCTATTGTTTCAACGTTGAGATTAGAACCATTTTTAACTGTAAAGGCTCTATTAATATTATTAAAATCAATATTTGTAGCTGTTATTGCAGCAGACTGAGTATTACCAGCAGCTGTAAATTTTAGAGTACTATTTCCACCAAGATTAATTACTTGATCAAAATTAACGGCAGCAGTATTAGTAACTTCAACTTTTTTAGCAAATACACCAGTATCAATGGTCACGTCCTGATCACCTGAGATTAATAAACTTCCCAATCTCACAATGTTTGAAGTACCAATAGTTTGACCTACTTGTTTAGTAATCGTTATGGTTTTACCATTCGTGGCGTTTATTTCCAAATTACCTTGCTCATCAGCAGCTCCGCCCGGTGCTAAGTTTGTTTTCAATTTAAATACGGCATGATTTGCGCCCGTAACGTTGGTTAGCTTTAGTAATGAATTGGCATGCTCAAAAGAAAGTGCCTTACCAGCATCAAGCAAACTAATAGCAGCTTGTCCTTCAGAATCCAAAATCAAAGTACCCCCACCATCAACTGCATCACCAATTTTCGTTGAAGCAACGTCAAAAGCAGTTTTCGTCAGAGAATTTAGTGTTGCTCCATTTCCGACAGTAAGCAAATTAACATTAGTTACATCAATTAAGGCTGTGATTTCAGATGTACCGCCAGTAGCCCTAAACTCTGCAATGTGGTTAGCAACAGTACCAAGAGTTTTAATGACACCTGCTGTTGTTAAGGTTGCCTTCTGACCATCTCCATTAAGAATAACTACACCTTGCCCATTTCCACCTGGATCAATGTGACCTAGCAAAGTGAATGTACGAGCAGCACCATTGGCTGTCAATTTCAATTCAGAATTCGCATTCGCAAATGTCGTAGCACCTACATCCATAGCTCCACCTGGCTTATACTCCAATGCGCTACCGGCAGCAATAGTGGTAAGAGTTGAGCTACCTGCTGATGTATCAGTTGCTAGTAATTTTGCTCCACCTTCAACTGCAAGCAAAGCAGTACCAATTGCCGAATTCAAGGTAACCAACTGATCACCAGTTACACTAATTGATAATAGCTTATTACCACCTGCAATACCAAGAGGTCCACCGGCAATAGTTAATGATGACTTGGTAGCTATAGGAAGTGCTCCATCGTCTCCAGCTGCATTTAATATTATTTTACCTTTGTTAACACCTCCTGGGTCAAGTGCAGCATTAAATGTGGCCGTTACAACCGCACCACCAGTTGCATTGAATTTCAATATAGAATTATTACCACCGAAGGTGATTCCAGCATTAGTTCCCGTTAAATCTATCGCTGCGGTAGCCCCAGTAAACTCTAAGGTTTGACCATTGGCTATGTTCACACTTGAATTGGCATTAGCAATAGTCAGAGTATCAATCAATGCCCCAGCATCTAATTGCGCCTTAGTTTTAAGGCCCGCCACATCAAGCGTTGCTGCTTTGAGCAAACCACCGAACGTTACAACCTTAGCAGCACCAATACCCCCATCACCATTTAATTGAACCAATGTTAGTGCCTTAGTGCCACCAACAGCTAGCGTTACCTCGCCTTCTCCATCAAACTTCAGCGTACCTTTTGATCCTACAGTACTATCAACCGATCCGGTAATAATCTTAGTATCAGCTACAACAACTGTTCCTGCATTATTGGCAAAATCGATGTTACCGGTTAGGTTACTGGAGTTATATCTTCCACCAGCAGTAAATGCCACGTTACCAGTTACCGCGCCTGCTGCAGTAACGATTGCGTTAGCATGACTAATTCTAATTGTGGTAGCTTTTACTGCTGCACCATTACCTAAATTAACTGCACCAGCACCATTTGCATCTATCAATAAAAGTGGATTCACATTACCTATTTTACCATCCACTGTACCAATACCCGCAAACCTCAGCGTACCGTTTGGTCCCCCCACAGTACTATCAACTGTTCCCGTGATGGTTACGTTATCAGCTACAACAACCGTCCCTGCATTATTTACAAAATCGATGTTACCGGTTAGGTTACCATTTAAGTTAAGAATTGAATCATCCAAAATTTGATATTATTAGCAATAATAGCTCCACCTAAAGTCACCTGATTTCCAGCTCCCGCATTAACCTTAACCAAATCTATAGTTCCACCGGCTCCAATTGTTCCGTTATAAATTAAACCATTTCCGGTTAAAGTTAGAGTACCATTGTTAGGGTTTTGAGCGCTAATTGATAAAATACCACCATAAGCATTAGCACCGTCCAATATTAATTCACTTCCATCAAACAAAACTATTGGTAAGCCACCACCAGTGGTTTTTGTAACTTGAGAGATAGTTACTGCTACTCCAGCAGCTGCTGCATCATCAATAATAGTAAAATTGCCAGGAGTATGAGTAGTTGTAAAAATACTTGCAATTGGTAAGCCACCAATACTTCCCGTTGTACCAGTATGGTTTCCAGTATAGGCAAGTCTATCACCACCTGCAAAAACTCCATTAGTAAGGTTGGTACCCGTAGATAACTTAAAATTACCTGCAGCTTGGGTAGTATGCGTAGCCGCTCCGGCATTGCTTGCTCCAACAATCACCGCCAGAGTGGATGCTGTTGTTAACACATTCTTAAAAAAATTCTTCCTATTATTTGCCATAACTTAAAACCCCTAGGTAGCGTAATTATAAAATATTTTGGTTGTGGATAAGCATTTAGCGCTATCCACCGCATTTTAACATAATAGAACTTTAGAGCATGAGGTCAACTACTAATACACCAAATTGATTAGTAAATCTTTATAATTTACCTGTAATATCGTCAGCCTAAACTAGGCTTGATACTAAAAGTCATTTATTATCAATTCTATAAGATTTCTGTAAAGGATATATTCTTAACAACTATTGTTACATAAATATCACTCATGCTAGATCTAGTCATACCGGGCTTGACCCGGTATCTCAGGCAGCGCAGTAAGCCATCCTGAATTTATTGGTCTTCGCATGTCTTCGACCCAGGATCTCAGGCAGTAGAAGAAGATCCTGAATCAAGTTCAGGATGACTGTGTTTTTATCGAGCACAAGGACGACTATTACAAGAAAGACACTATTACAAGCCTTAACCCAATCTTAGTCATACCGGGCTTGACCCGGTATCTCAGGCAGGAAACATGACAGCGTTTTGTCAAAATGATAGTATCTTTTTCTATCAAGTCATCCCGAGTTTGATCCGGGATCTTCTTTTGTTTCCTGAGACGCTGATATCCGCGTTCAGCATGACGGTATCTTGAAATGGATGCTAAACCAAAAGGCAGGACACTTCGTTAAATCAAGTCCTGGATGACCGTGTTTTAAGAATTGCACTACTAGACATTCCATCTAATAAATTTACCACTTCCTTTACTTCCGCTCCAACATCAGCTGCCTGCTTTTTTATGTTTGCAAGTTGCGGGTCACCTTGTGTTATAGCTATTACGTTTGGACAAGTATCGATTACTAACTTACGATAAGCCTCATATCCTTTTAATTCCGGTAACATCAATACATGATCAACAAACCTAATAGAACTTAAGTTTGCAGCCCTTTGCTTTTGATTATGAAATGGCTGGCGGTTCTTATAGTTTATAATGCTCTTATCAGGTTCCAAAGCTACAATTAGATATTCACCTTCTGATTTGGCTTTTTGTAAATATTCAAAATGACCATAGTGAAGTAAATCAAAACACCCCCCGATAAGGACAACCTTTTTCTTGCCACAATCCATCACTTTTTTATGATCATAATTAGATATAATCGCAAAGTTAGTTTTCTTTAATGAATAGGAAGATGTGCACGCTAACAGCATTAGAGAGCACATAACAATTGCAACAATTGAACTGAGGCGAAAATTATAGATTCTCTCTAAATTAGAATAAAGCGCGCCTTGTTGGGCACGCTCTATTTCATTTTCATCTTCATGTTTTTTAGGCAATTTAATCAAACCTAACTTAAGTTATATTCCTTAATAAAAAACGCAAATTATCTAATAGGAACATTGTCAGGAGTTACTATTTTAGTAACAGCTTCAAATAC
>Ga0209702_10008790_pt1 | contig 11571 bp, 15 predicted proteins | sample FRY01_FD_187210 | JGI IMG/M metagenome (GOLD analysis project Ga0209702, IMG submission 187210) | Freshwater microbial communities from Lake Fryxell liftoff mats and glacier meltwater in Antarctica - FRY-01 (SPAdes) (version 2) | ecosystem: Environmental > Aquatic > Freshwater > Ice > Glacier... | reverse complement strand
AATTCCATCTATTTTACTTGACCACGACAACACGCAAAAACAGAGAAGAAAGATATATGGCCATGCAGGAAGTCATAGAGTTCCCAATCATGGACTTGAGTATAGATGCCTAGGTAATTTTTGGCTTAAAAGCCCAAAGCTTGTAGATATTATTTACGACCTTACAAGTTTTGTAGTAAATTTTGTTGAATCTAATGGATACAAAAAGTTCTGGAACTGTAATGGAAATTTCAATCAATTGTCTCTGTGTTTTGGATATGATGTCAAGCTTCTTAGAAAATGCATAAACACTTGTGACAATGATATGGCGAAAAAATTTATGGAAATAGTTGCAAAATACATACCAAAAAGTATCACAAAAAAAATAGAAAGAATAAGTTCAATTGATTTTGATTTTTATAAAGAATGGAATTTAAAACCTATGAGTCTCTCCTAATTTTACGACACATACCAGATACATTGATTTTTCTGCATTTTCTACACTCCCACCCAGATTTAATGCTACGAAAAGCTTCTATTTCAAGTTTAAGTCTTTTATAGTGAATGAAATTCAATGATCTACAATCTTGACAGACCATTTGTTTGTGATTTTTTTTGATGAAAACACCATTTTTCTTTACACGTCCAATTTTCTTTTTTTTATTGTCCCAATAAAAACTCAAAAGACTACTGGGCATTGAAGGAATGGGAAATTTACTTTCTTTTAGAAATTTATATTCTGTGCCATCTGCATGCAATGATGGTGGAACAACGGAACAGACACTTTTGCCACGAAACTCTATTCCGTTAAATTTAGCATGAGTTAAATTTTTGTCAGGACTAATAAAAAGATGGTGAATTGAACGGCTGCTTTTGAAACACGGATGTGGATAATCGCCAATAATATCAATTAAAAACTGGTTTGTATCTTCGGAATCAGCTTCAACATCAACGATAGAACCAAGTAAAATGCCAAGATTTGGGACACCAGAGTAATTTGCGTTTATTCTTTTTCTCCAAAAATCAACATCATATGGGCGATTCCAATTTTTTGAAGATGGAATTTTTGTATTGGGATACATCACTATCGGACACATGCCATGTTGATAATATTTTTCAAAAAAATCAATTATTCGCTCAATCATAATAGTCTCCTAGCGAACATTCTAAAATAAAAGGCATCATATGGCAAGAATATTGATAACAGGCGCAACAGGATTCATCGGTTCTGCTCTTGCCGATAGGCTTTACGACAATGGGCATACTGTTTACGCAACTGGCACAAGCAATGAAAGACAATGTAAAAAACACAAGATGGTAAAAAACGACATATCTGAAATAATGTCTCTTGGTGAAATCGATGTTCTTTTACATCAAGCAGCACACAACGACACAACAGATGAGAATGAAAATAATATGTTTAAATCGAATTGTCTATGGAGTTATCAGCTTTTTGAAGCTTGTGAAAAAATGAAATGCAAAAAAATAATTTACGCAAGCAGTGCATCCGTTTATGGACAAGAAAAAGGTCCAAATGAAGAAGATGACGAATTACATCCAGGAACTGCATATGCAACTAGCAAGGCAATTTTAGAAGATATTGCCCAAGAATTTTCTTCTAAAACCAACATTCCATGCATAGGTTTAAGATACTTTAATGTGTATGGAATAGGCGAAGCTCACAAGAGTAAAAGAGCAAGTATGATATTCAAATTATGTAAAGAAGCAATAGAAAGTAAAAGCGCAACAATATTTGAGTATGGAGAACAAATGCGTGATTGGATTTCTATCGATGACGTAGTTGACTTTAACATAAAATGCATAGAACACAACAAGACAGATATATTTAATGTTGGGACTGGCATTTCTGTATCTATGAATTCAATTGTTAAGACAATATCTAATTCCTTAAGCAAGCCTATATCAACAATATATATAAAAAACCCATATAGCCATTTCTACCAAGAACACACTCAAGCAAGCATAAAAAAGTATAGCTCTAAACTTAATTGGTCGCCAAAAATATCGACATTACAAGGAATCAATGATCTTATAATGCAAATGTTAAAGTAAATTGATTTAATTAACCAACGAATAAACTAAATAACTCTATATTTTGGAACAACTATTTTATACTATAATTTAGATGTATTTTTGAAATGGCTTTCTTTTAAGGTCAACTATTTGATGCAAAACAATTATTATATTTTATTCATGATAATTTGTGTTATTTTCACCATTCAAATTGGTGTTCCTTTGATTCTTGAATATTTCGTAGATAAAGATGAATAATGAAGAATTAATGGAAATAAAAGAAAAACTCTACGATAACGAAAAACATCCTTATGTAAATAATTGCAGAATAATTGCAAAAAAGTTGTTTGAAGAATTACTAAAAACAAAAACAATATTGACTAATGAAAGCATCAATGATGGTGAAAAAATAAAAGTTGAAAAGAACCAAGAAGAGTATATCGCTCAAATTGAAAAACATAATTTTGAACTCAAGTCTTACTGCAAACTACTCGAATTTAAAATTGAGAATCTAAATAAAACAATAGAAGAGTATAAAATTGAAAGGCTTAAATATTGGAATTGATCTAATAATGCACATTGTTTTAAATCATTTGATTTTAGGGTTGATATTTTCAATCATATTAATTACTATTATTTTTTTAATTAGTCCAAATGATGAGACAGAATAATCTTTCCCACAAGAGTGACATTGTGATTACACTAAAAATGCTTCAAACCACCATCAATAACAACCCTAATGCACCTATGCAGTTTATGTTGCCAGATCATAGCTTTATCCCCCCACACTTCCACATCACCGAAATTGGCAAAGTTCAAAAAGATTTCATTGATTGTGGCGGAACTTCTCGTTCGGTTGCTTCTTGCTTGCTGCAAATACTTGTTGCCAATGATACTGACCATAGGCTTAAAACGACCAAGCTTGCAGAGGTCTTTGGCTTTGCAACCAAACTCTTTAATTCCGATGATCTTCCAGTTGAAGTGGAATACGAACAAAATTCTATATCTCAATTCCCAATTGCAGATATCGAGATAACACCTATGGGCCTTTTGTTTGTTTTAGGATCTAAACATACCGCTTGCTTAGCTCCTAATAAATGTGGTATAAACACTTCAAATAAATCAACAAAAAGTTGCTGTTGATCAGAAATAATAAGATGAAACAATGATTATACAAAAATTGCAAAAAGAAGTCATAGATGCTGCTTTTAAGCTTTACAACGCTAAAAGTTCTCTTCGTACTACCGCACAAAATGTGTTGGAATCTCAAAGTGAATATAATATTATTTTTGAAAAATATGAACAAGCATTAAAAGAGCAGAATAAATTTGAACATCAAAGTGTAATAGCTGGTTGCATTACATTGGTTTGTTCGGCTAAAGACATTTCAAGATTGTAATGAATTCAAAAGAATTTGATAGAAAGTTCGATCAAGGAAAAGAAATATTAGATTATTTAGATATTGATAAAAACATGACATTACCACAAGAAAGAACTAGGTCGATAATAAAAACAAGAAAATTCTTGGCAGATTTGGCATTTAATTTAAAGCGTATTCCAAAAGATGTGCGAGAAATGGCAAAAGGATGTTTGCGACATTATCCAACTGATCTTGATATTCAAGAGATGTGCAAAAATTGCTCAGAAATAATGGATATGCAAACTTTCAATTCTATGGTAGAGTGTTTGCGTTGGAATGGTGTAGATGATAGTTTTAAATTGGTAAATAAAATAAAGAAAGAAAGAAAGAAATAATATGTCTAGTCACTATGAAGCTAAAAGTCCCGATGATTGCCTTGGTGTCGATCTTGGAGTTAAAAACATTGCAGTTGATTCAAGTAATGAAACTTTTTCAAATAAAAATGTTGAACAAGTTAGAATCAAGGTGTTGAAATTGCGTGGGGATTTACAAAATAAGAAAACCAAATCAAGTAAAAAGAAGTTGAGAGTAATCAAAGGTAAGGAAGCAAGGTTTAGAGCAAATGTTAATCATTGTGTGAGTAAACATCTCGTTAAAAAAGCCAAAGACACTAATTGTTTTATTGCGTTAGAAGATTTAACCAATATTAACAAAAAGACAACGGTACGGAAGAAACAACGAGCAGAAAGATTAAGTTGGGCATTTTTTCAGTTAAGGCAATTTATTACATACAAGGCAATACTAGCTGGCATCCCTGTTGTTTTAATTGATCCAAGAAACACAAGTAGAACTTGCAGTTCTTGTAATCATTGCGAAAAAGCAAATAGGAAAAGCCAAAGTAAATTTGTATGTAAAAATTGCGGACATCAAGATAATGCCGATTTTAATGCTGCAAAAAATATAAGATTTAAAGGGCTGCATCAATCAGCCTATTGTCGTCCGCTAAGTAGTAAAACTGCTTAGACTTGGAATGACAAGCCCCTCCGTCTTTAGCGGTGGGGTAGTTGACATCTATTTATGGCTGTATTAAAACAAAAAACCCAGTCATTTCTGGCTGGGTTTTTGTTTTTTGTTTACGTAAGTCCTTGTCTAGCAAGGATTTACTCTAAATTATAAAATTTGCGATACTCATGCGTGCATAAAACTTTGCTCCTTCTCGAAGAAGCTTCTTGCCGTACCTTGTTAAAATTCCTTTACGAGGACAGAAGCTCTCTGGGTCGAGAACAACAGGAGTCTGAGTAAGAGGAACATAAGGACAGTAGAAGTAACCAGAGTCGAGGTACGAGTCACCTTTGTAGCCCATGAGCAACTGGTTGCTTTGGAACAATGGATCTTTATACAATCTCCAGCGGTTGTTTACTGTGCCAACATACTGGATGCCTAAGCTGCTGGTGAAGGTTTCACTAGGAGCAGGAGCGAAGCCAGCGGTTGCGGTTTCGAAGATTGAAGCGACTTCAGGTGATGTCACGATGAAGTTAGCGCCACCACGAAGGGTCTTACGATGGATGACGGAGGAGATTTCAACGACTTTCACATAGAGTGATTCGTATTTTTCTTTGATCGTGTCACCTAAGCTCGTGTTGAAGTCCCATGCAGTTACAGTGCCTGCGTTTGTGCGCAGATCTTGTAGAACTTCACGGTCGATTTCAAGGTTAATTTCTTGAGCTAAAACAGCTGTCAGTTCGGCCTCAGCGTCCAAGTTGTGTTGGGATCGAAGATCTTGCTGAGCTTCGTAGCTCCATACTGCCTTGAGTTTTCGGGTCTTGGCACTGATGTCTTCGGATTCAATAACGAGGTTAATTTCAGGAATGTCTTGATTACATTCAAGATTTGACTCGTAACTCATAACGATACTATTTGCGCCTGGATCAGCCGACCAAGTTAAGGTAAGCACGCCAGTAGTAACATTAAGGTTGCCACCATTTACGGTTGGGCTTGGAGATCCAATTGCGGTAAAGGTGAATGATCCAGAAGAAGCTACAACAAATGTGTAAACAGGTGTTGAACCGTCATAAACGGTTCCAGTTACTGTACCTGGTAAGATTGGAGTTCGTTCTACAGTAAAGCTAGAGGTAGTATCGCCACCTGCATCAGTTCTGGTCTCATTTTGTACAAACTGATGAGAATAGAAGATATCAAGGTTAGCAGTACCATCAGCTTTTTGCATTAAGCTGTTTGCATCATCACCTGGGAATCCACCATTATTGTCAGCACCACGAGTTGCACCTTTGTTGGAGCTGTAGCGGAATCGGAGATAATAAACCAAGCCGGTTGGCCCGAGCAATGGTTGCACAGACACGATCTTATTTGCGATCAGCTGTGGGTAAATACGGCGTACCAATGGGATACTGATTCGCTTGAATTGAGCAATATCAGCAGTGTCGGTAGACACTTCATTGATAAGACGTTGATTTTCGAGAAGAACTGCAGTGGCAGCACGAGTGTAACGATCCTCAATACCTGAGAGGAGACCAGTCTTTGCCCAGCGTCCTTCTAACTCTTTTGCTTCGTTAAGGAAGCGTGCGTTAGCGTTCATATTTATACCTTTCTAGTTAGAAATAGCTTTATTGAATTTTCTTGACTCCAGAAAGAATCAAGATTTGTTCTAAGTCTGGATTGCTGACACTATTATCGTTTTCCGAGATAACAATTTCTTTATCAACAATCTTATTGCCTCTCCCCATTACATTCTGTGATCTTTCTGTTCTTGCTCTCTGTTCTGTGATCACTTCAGATTTCCTTCTAGACTCGACCGCCCTTTTTTGCTCAGTGATCAAATTGTTAGCATGGCGGAAGTTTTCATTAAGTTTGGTATTGTCGGTAGAAAGCCTAATATTTCTGGCTTCCATAATTCGAAGCTGTCCTTTGAGTTCACCAACATGTTTGTTGACTTCTTCGAGTTTTTCGGTAGATACATTATTGAATTCATCATCAGACATATATTGACTGGTAAGGTCTACAATTTTGTCTAGAACAACTTTGTTTTCTGAAAGACGTGGGTCGGAAGTAATATCTTTGCGAGCTTGTTCGTAGATTTCTTGGCCTTTGACTTGAAGGAATTGATCGACTTTGTCGACAATGTATTCTTTCATTTCGTGAAGCTTTTTGTCGTACTCTTCGTATAGTTCAACTTCAAGGTTGCCGTTCTTTGACCTTTCGTTTTTGAGCATTTGATAGGCTTCTTCATAGCCTTCTTCAAGTGCACCCTTGTATTCTTCCCCTTGAATATCTAATCGATTGCGTAAGTCAGCAATGATTTCATATGCTTCTTCATAGCCGCTTTCTGCAACAGTTTCAGCTTTCTTGAGTTCGTCAGAAAGTTCCGTGTATGCTTCTTCGAGCTTTTCGTTATATTCCTTTTCAAAATCTAGTTTGGATTGTTCGAGCATCTCATTGATGGTCGAAGCAACTTCCTTTACATCTGATTCTGGCAGGAGTTTCTTGATTGCTTCCATTATCTTTTGCACAGTCTACCTCACTTCTTTAGTGTTTCATTGTTACAAATAATCAAACAATTTTTTTCTTAATCTCATTTGTTTGATCTTGGATTATTCCGCCCAAGCAAGCAATTAACGCTTCTTTGCTAATTCTATGTATGCTTCTATTTTCATTTTTAATAGTTGTTTCCATTGAATTATTTACTGGAGTGTAACTTTCTTGCTTGTTTACAACCTTCTCCTGGAAGGCGGCTTTCGTACTTGGATCGGCAACTGCATCAAATGTCAAAAGCTTGTAGCTTTCGCCAATAACCAGAATACCGTTCTCATCAACCTTACCATTGCCCACACCACGGCTAGAGATACCGACTCTAACTCCGTCATTAATAAGAGCTTTGAGGATTCTTCCGTGTGGTGTGTTCAGAATTTCCCCTTCTCCCATCAAGTTGTTTCCATCCCACCACAACTTAGTGATGACATGTGAAGCTTTTTCGAAATGAATAATTGAATCTGTGGGATGATCAAGTTCTCCGACTAAGCCACGAGAATCAATTATAGGTAAAAGTTTTTTTACATTTGCGTCAAGTACTTCATATGGGTACATTCTTTTATTCATGTTTACAGCGCAGGCTTCTTGAAATTTTCCCCTAAACTTAATGAGTCCTTTTTCTGTTGACTCATTAAGGCTAAGAACAAATCCGCCATTATTGCAGCAATCCACAAGAAGCATTTTACTTTCGTTCACACATCCTCCTTATTCGACTGGGGGGGCGATTTGGGCCTTTGGGTGTAATGGATTCTGCAGATTAGGCCAAGTGTCATTGGACTGGAATGTTCCAATTTCATCATTGTCTTTATCAACGCCCTTTTCGCCCTTCATAGTGAAGTTAAAAGGTTCTGGGATATATGGGTTTGAAAGCGATGGCCAAGTGTGGTCGCTACTATCATTACCAAATGCATTGTTTTGAAGTTCATCTTCGCCACCAAAATCTTTTCCATCACTTACTGGTGCTCGATCAACTCCGTATTCGTCTCTTCCGTTGAATTTGGATGGGGTTGCATCTGATTGTTTTGCATTCCAAGCAGACATAGGATGTTCGCCAGTTGCAGATATGTGTACATCAGAATCTTTCCATTCGCCAGAATTCTCTAAGTTCGCTTCAACCATATCGCTGATATATTCTGCGATTGATTCAGCAAGATCAAGGCTTGGAATTTCTGTTTTGCTAAGAACTGCTTCGCAATCTGACATCATGCTTGCGGTTTCGATCTTAACTGCTTCGTCTCCAATTTCAGATGCAACTTTGTGCATTTCATGAAGAGCCTTATAAAGGTCTGAAAATACCTTAAGGTCGATATTTTCGCTTTCATCTAGATGTCTGTAGAGTTTTTCTGCAACATCTTGAAATTCCCTATAAGAATCTTCGCAGTCTCTGCATTCGGATGTGATGTCACCTTTAACACCAGCAGCCTTGCCAATTTTTCTAACGCTATCAGCATATGCATTATGAGCAGTTCTAAGAATAGCTTCTGCGATGAATTGGCATGTACTGTCGTCATAGTTTCGTACATTTGCTGTTTCTAAGGCTTCGCCAACCATTGCAGTCAACTCATCTTGAGTAAGATAAATTATATTGGAAAATCTAGAAACCATATTTTCTAAAGCTTCTTCTAATGCTGAGTTATTAGAGGTATTGTTATGCCTTTTGATTTCGGCAACAGCTTTAACAAATCCTTGATCTTCGTTGATTGATTTTGCTTTACCACGTAAGACTTTTAGATCTGTATCAATGGTTTTCCATTGGAAACTTAGTATCTTGCCTTCGTTTCTTTTGTTCATGCTAGGGATAGCAATTGCTACGATATTGCCATTTTTGTCAGGTTGTACAACTGATTCGGTTAGCATTGGGCCGTATTCTTTGTATTCAACATATCCCATAACATTATCTGCAAGTGCTGCCCATTCTTTCATATTTTTTACAGCACGAACATATGTTCTCCATCTTGGGTTCTTCGTAGAACCAAGTTTCTTAGCAGCGGTATTTCGCTTTCTCTTATTTGCCATTTTTGCGCCTTTGGAAAGACGTTTTTGACTCATTCTCCTTGCACGGACACGTTTAGCAACAAGAGTTCTTGATTGTTTTTTATGGAAAAGACGGCTTCTTTTACCAGTTGGTTTAGATACAGAAACTTTAAATTTTATGCTTTCGTTTATTTGTCTTTTAACAGATGGCATAGAGAAGTACTCGTCAAATTTATTGTCTGCAAAATCATCTTTTCCTTCGATGATTGCGTCTACCATCTCAGAAATAGTTTTTCTAGCTTGTCTTTTAGACGATTCTTCATCGATAACAAGTTCTTTGATGTTTTCAAAGATGACTTTGTCGTCTTCAATTTTATAAACCGCATGAATGTAGTTGTCGTCATTGGTTTTATAGGTTGCATCGCTTTCGCCAAAGCAATGAAGTTCTACATCGATTCCTAAAGTTTTGCTTAGCAGGTCTTCTGCCAATATGAGTTCTTCCTCAACTCTGCTGAGGGAACTTTCTTGTAAAATCTTAAACGCTTCGAAAGATATAAGTTTTCTTTTCATATACATCAACTCCCTGTGCCTATAGGTTGTAATTGATTTGGCACGATATTCGTTGCCTTCATTATCCTATATATTGTCTGTATTAAATATTTTTATAATAAAATGAATATTTTAAGATTTACATATGAAAGTTTACTGAGCTCATATAGATAAATCATATGAAAACATTTCAAGAATTCTCAGAGAGTGTTGCGACAGACCTTGGGCAAAAAATAGTTGGAAAAGGAATGAGTAAGGTACGTGGAAACACTCTTGCTCACTTACTTAAGGCTGTCAGAATAGCAATTGCTGAAGATTCGTCGTTTATAAAAAGATTAATTGCGTTCTTAGGTGCAGAAGGTTCTGCAGTCCAAGATGAACTTAGTAAAGCAAACATGGATCAGCTTAATGATGATGCATTTATGTCAAATCTTAGGACTGCTGCTAAGACAGGACTTAGCAAGGGAAATAATGACTCTGAGGTAGCTCCCAATCATTCAGACATGCCTACATAATTGGTTAGTTATTTTATCAGCCAATTGTAATCGCAATATTTATTTTCAATATCAGAAAAACTAGGCAATTGAAAAGTTATGTTTCTAATTGTGCTATAGGTGTTGTATTTTTCTTGTAATTTGCACATCATAACATCAACTATTGATGGTGAAATTTTTAAATTTTCAATTAATTCTGCAAAAACATAATCTTTTAAAATTAAACAATGTGTTGTGTAAGAAGATCGGAGTTTAATTACATATTCATTGATTTTATAAGGTGGTGGTAGGCCTTCATGAGTTCTGTGATTTGCTCCAAAATACAAAATTTCCCAATCATCTGGTATATTTTCTATGTATAATTTTAGATTATCATTGAAATTATCTAAAAAAACACAATCATCTTCTATCATCATGATATTGTTTGTTTTATTTTTTAAGAAATCTTCATATATCCTCAAGTAAGTGTTAAGTAAACCATAGTTTCCTGCACTTAATGATGTGGGATTTGGAATGGTGCTTCCATCGACTGCTTCAAACAAATTAAAGTCAATGCAATTTATTTTAGCTAATTCATTTAATATATGTTTCTTTTTATTTTCTCTTTTTTTTTAAATTTAAAACATATATTGATTTTGTTATATCGTTTAGCGTCATATTAACCTCTCACATTATAATATGACTCTTCTGTTATTTTATAATTTTGACTCAAAGACAAAAGTTTTTGTAAGAAATCATAATCTTCACCATCTCTATTGCAATCAAATAAGAGGTTTTTAAATTTATTTTTATAGCAAAATGATATTCCAACATTGCCAAAAATAAGATCTTTACTTCCTGGTGCAGGGATGATCAATCCGTGTGAATATCGCATTCTCCAAACCACAAAATCATTATTTGAATATTTTTTAAATAAATCGTTAACATAATTCGGCTGTACAGTATCATCGTCATCTAAAAAACCAATCCATTCTGTTCTAACTAATTTTATTCCTTCATTTCTAACTAGCCCTGCTTGGCCATTAGCTAAACGAGTTCCAGTTTTTTTTATCTTTATAGTTCTGATTCTGTGATCTTTAAAAGTGATTTTTTCAACACCATCAAATATTATTATGCATTTCCAATTGGGATTTGTTTGTTTGATTAAAGATTCTATGGAATTAGATAAAGTCATTCTACCAATCGAAGGTACAATAAATGTTATATTTGATTTTATAGTTTCTAATTTTAACATTTTTTTTCAATTACTTAAAACCAATAGTTTTTTGCCTTTTGCATATTTTCAGTAGTTATGGTGTATCCTGTTGAATCGAAAACTACACAGTCAATCATGCATTTTGGGCACAATGCTGTTTCTCCATTGTCCGTGTAGTATTTAACATCAGAAGCATTGAAAACATTGACGCAATGATAACATCCTCCAATACTTGAATTAGATTGAAGATGTTTGTTTCTAAACGCCATATGAACAAGCTGTGATATATCTATCATATTAACTCATTGTACTATCGTCACGATCTTCATGATCTTGTTCGATTCCGTATCCTTTTATTTCAAAGTTATATTTCTTTAAGTCTTCACTATTTGCTTTTGGTATTTCATCAGTTGCTGAACCTATTTTTTCTTCAGGTTCTT
>Ga0209702_10008787_pt1 | contig 11576 bp, 8 predicted proteins | sample FRY01_FD_187210 | JGI IMG/M metagenome (GOLD analysis project Ga0209702, IMG submission 187210) | Freshwater microbial communities from Lake Fryxell liftoff mats and glacier meltwater in Antarctica - FRY-01 (SPAdes) (version 2) | ecosystem: Environmental > Aquatic > Freshwater > Ice > Glacier... | reverse complement strand
CGCCTGGTGCTATGACAATGATGCTATTGCAGAATCATTGGACTATGTTGCGTTATCAGATAAGACCAAAGCTGAAACCAGAGCTCTTTGGGCCAAGTAAGGACTATAAGCACAAAAAACGCATCCCGGGGGATGCGTTTTACATTGTGGGACCGTTACTGTTTTTGAACCCCACAGTGCCGCCTGTTTGCTTGTTTTTTTTAAAGTGCTTCAGCTAGGACCTCGTTTCCTGTGTGCACTACAACGTTTATTGAACGTTAGTATGAATCCACTTCCAATACTCTTCTGTTGTCATTGTGTTTTCCTTTCTTTTCAAAAACAAAAAACCCTGGGTGTTTAGTCCAGGGTCCTTGAAGTTTTGCGATGTTAAGTTATTTACTTACACATCCCAACCCTCTCGGACCGGCGTAAACACAGGTGACTGGCCCAGCCATAGGCTGCAGCGACCTATTGAGGAATGCTGCTGTGTCTTGGATGAGTTAGTTGTGTTCATAATGTTATTTAGTCTCAAATTAAAATAGTATAAGTTTTATAAAATGGAGGAGCGTCAGGGAGTCGAACCCTGTGGACCACTTTCGTGATCCTACTGATTAGCAATCAGCTGCATTACCGTCCTGCCCACGCTCCGTGTTATCTCTTGCTATGTGTATAGTATAACAAATTATTGATTTTACGTCAACCTCAAAGTACATCGAGCGGCATATCGGGTTCGAACCGATGACCTCTAACTTGGAAGGATAGCATTCCACCAACTGACCTAACACCGCTCAATGTACTCTGTCACCATTAAACTTGACATACTACTTATTATACACTGCATGTCAGGGTGAATTTGGTAGCGGAGCCAGGATTTGAACCTGGGATGGCAATGGCTTATGAGACCACGCTGGTGACCGGACCCTCTCCGCGTTAATTTTGGTGGGAATGGTCGGACTCGAACCGACACATCTTTCGACGCTAGAACCTAAATCTAGTGCGGCTGCCAATTACGCCACATTCCCAATTAACTCTAAAAATATATTGCCAGAATAATATCTCTCTTTAAATCTTGGCTCCGCACCTAGCTTCAAGGATTAACAGTCCTCTGCCCACACCGTGTTTGCTTCTGCGGAATACGTTCTACTTATACTGACTTTTTATTCCATTAAAAATATGTGAAAGTGTTGCTATACTTTGTCTGAATCCACCAGCCAGCCCAAGGTAAGAACATCGTGCAGCCATGCAAATACTGGGTAGTTATACTCTAATGTCCATACGCCATTTGTGTTACACTCGTGACTCTGATAAGCATTTCCATCTGGTTCTTGGTATATTCCCAAGTACTTTAGTTTTTCCTTGCCCATATCAAACATTGTTATATAATTTATAACAGCACGTTTTCCGGTAAACTGCAATGCTAATTTATTAGTTTTATTTAAATTTGTAATTTCAAATCTAAAAATTCCTGTGGTTGTTATATTACTGATTAGCAACCCGTTGTTTAACATTAAAAATTCGCCATCAACTATGTCTACAGATAATTCAATTATATTCATAATACATGTCTTTTAACAATGGATATAGATCTAAAAACTTTTTTTCACTAAGTGGAGCCATGGCATTTATTTTTTTAACAAATTCGTGCCTGATATTGTCAATGTCATCTGTCTCGTCCTGTTCTAATAATCCTATTATATACTCGATATGCAACGCAATTAAATTATGCAAGTTAGATGCATTTCTATTGTTTACATCTCCGTAACCAGTAACTGCTTGGCTTAACAAATCTTTGTATTTTAATTTAAGTTTGTCTGCTACAACTTTTTTATATTCAGTCGGCAGTACATTGATCTGCAAATATTTTGGTTCGTGTAAAAAATTATGATCAATGACCACATTGTGTTTTATTGCAAAATCTATCAATGTATCATAATGCTCAACTGACAGTGCCTGCGGCACAGTACGTAACGCTATGCTGGTATTGTATGGCTTATTTTTTATATATTTTTCTATGTTATTTTTAATTAATGCGGTATTCCCGCCTAATCTTAAAAAATCATTTGTGTCATGTAAATTTTCAACACTAAGCTCAATCTGTGCTCCTTTAAATTTTGAAAGTTTTTCAAAAATTGATTCTTTGTATATTGTTGCATTGCTTACAAATGTTAGATAAAAATTAGTATTACCAGTTTCAATACACCAATCTAATAATTCTTCAAATTTGTCACTGTACAACGGTTCTCCGCCCATAATGTGTAATGACAACAGACTTGTGTTATTGCGTATTAATTCTAAAAAAGAATCCCATTTTGTTTGATCAGCAGTCCAATCTAATAAAGTCGGGACATCATTGCTTATGATGTTTAATTTTTTAAGGTTATGTGTTAACTTTGTACTGTTGTATGGTTGACAGAATCTGCAACTTAGGTTGCAAATATTGTTAAAACTAACATGTATAAAAGCAGGTTTGATTGTGTCCGTGGAATCAATTCGGTGTACTGCAACACTTTGTTTCAGACTTTCGTTAAAAAACTTTTGATGGATTCCTGCTTGAAAATTTCGTCGGATCCTGAATGAATTCATTTTGGTTTTTTGAGACTCATAACAAATTGCACAAGCATCTAGTTTTTCGCCATTCAGCATTTTGCTCCTAATGCTGGTTACTGTATCACTTTTGTTGTACCATTTGACCAAATCAACAACACCATCATCTACCTGCTCAATTGCTTGACAGCATCTTACTGTGCCGCTCGAATCTATGCGAATTTCGTACCACGGCGCAATACAAAAGGTAGAACAGTTGGGTCGGTTAAAGTCCATAATTTTTAAAATATTTTATTAAATGGGGGTATTCTGCAGAAAAACTAGTGCCAAGTAACAAATCATGTTGTAGAGTTCTGTTTACAAAATCAATTATCGACTTTTCATCTTTTTCTTCTTTTTTCAGTAGCATTTCTTTAACTCTGCTGTGTGCAATCCTAACAGTTGGATGAGTAGTATTTTCATATTTTTTATAAACTGTCTCGTACAATTGTGACCTATAATCTTCCGGTAATACATGCACTTGTAACTCATAATTGAACACATAATTAGCAACAAGTACCAAGTTGTGTTCTATGCAATAGTCTAAAATAGTATAAAATTTGTCTATGCTGTAAACTTGCATGGTTGCATGTAATCCAAATTGAAAGCTGTCAGATGAGTATGCACAAAATTTTTCTAAATTTTCTTTTATAGTTTCAAAATCACTACCAACACGTATATAATTATTATTTTTATGAAAGCATTCAATACTGATATCTATAAAACAAGATTTAAATCTTTTCAGTTTTTCCATAGTGCTTTTGTCAAACACTGTACCATTGGTAGTGATTATTAATCTTAATTCTGTCCTGTCTTTGATAATATCTAAAATTTCATAAAACTCAGGTTGCAAAAATGGTTCCCCACCGTTTATTTGCAAAAATTCCAAACTCTTGTTAGATAGTATGAATTGTTTAAAATTCTCCCATTTGTTTTTGTCCTTTGACCATCCACTGACATTAAAAGTTCCGTTCAGGGCTTTTGCTAAGGTACTGCTATACTGTGGTTGACAATGTCTGCAAGCTAGATTACACTCATTGTTGAACATAACTAATATTTGTACTGGTAAAATAGCATCACTTTTTAATCTAAAGTAAGACGGACTTTGTTTAAGACTTTCATCAAAGTGCAGATCGTGTATTGCGCTTTTGAAATTTTGTGTCTTCCTGTGTGCTCCAATGCCAACTGTGTCATTTGTACATCTACTGCAAAATTTAGAAAACGAACCAGTGAGAAATGAATTTCTTACTTCTGTAAAATCTTCACTGGTATTGTAATCTTTAGCAAGGTCAAATGTTTCAGAAATTTTTCCACCGTCGGTGGCTCTGATACAATTTGTTATATTACCCTCGGTTCCGATACGTAATTGGGTCCACGGTGCAATGCAAAAATTTTCAGGCCGTATGTTCCATTCTTTAGATTTAATCATTGCTGTCCCAATCGTAAGTTTTAAACTTTTCACAAATACTCTCAACTACATCATTATATGATAATAATGGCTGTCCTTGAATCCAAAAATCATGATTTAATTTTAATATTTTTGTATTTGTAGTAAAGTGTTGTTCATTTAATGAACTAACAAAATCATTTGTGAATAATTTTGAAAAGTCTAGTTTTTGGTGCTGTTGCGACTGTATTTTATCTGCCATTCTATTGATTGCTATTTTTTTGGAAAAAGCAAACCAAAATTCTGATGCATCCATAAATCTTTCTTGTAAGCACAGATTGTAAACATGAGTTGCTATATTTCCGGTATCTCTCTTAACCGTTAATCTTTGAAGCCACATCTGTCTTTGAATCATTCTGTTAAGCACTTGCGTGTCATTGACAATTATATTTAATACTTTATTATCACCTAGTTCGTGAAATAAATGTGTACTAATAAATTCAAAAGGAATATCAGCAATTGCTTGATGTAAAGAAATTTTACCAGATTGTATTTGTTTTTCTTTGTGTTTTATTGTGCACTCAGTTACTGGTGCAATCACAACTTTTGTGTGGCAAAACTGATTGGTGTCAACCAAGTTAATCCCATTGCAACTAGCAGTGAACATGTCGCCTGCGCTGCCGCCAAGGTAACTTACAAAAGTGGTCATAATTAATTTAAAGGGGTATTAGATTGCGTTTGACAATTCTGTGATTTTAAAATCAACAGTATTATTGCTATATTTACCTGTTAATTATGTTGGTGTGCCCAAATGGACTCGAACTCCCGATTCTCCGTTATTTGGGTTGGTTGGACCTCTGGGATTTGAACCCAGACCTTAAGAATTATGAGTTCTCGGCACTGCCATTATGCTAAAGTCCAATTTCTTTTTTAGAGTCGAATGCTCTAATCAACTGAGCTACAGGCACTTATTTAATGATTACTTTTCTACAAATGCCCGTTCAATTACATATTGTCCGGGCTCTCGTAGACTTCCCTCTTTCATGTTGTGCTGTTTACACCACTCAGCAACCTGTTGGTTAAACTCTATGTTGCCACACAGCATAACTTTATCTTGTACTGTATCAATTGGCAATTCACCTGTTGCCAACTGAGTTGTGATACGCCGATCTCCTCGACCTGTGATGATGGTTTTATAGTCCAGCAATTCTGCTACCATTTCATGCAGTTCGCCATCTTGTGGATGGCCTTTGAATGCAGTTGACAAGTCTGCGTGGTAGGCCAAATCCTCGCCGTGTCGTACACTGTGTACAATATGGATCTTGCTCCAGGTTTCCAGTGTTTCTAAGTCTCTGATTAAACTCATAAACGGAGCAAGACCGGTACCGGTTGACAGTAACCACAATTCACCACCCTTTAGCAGCGCATCGTTTCTTAATGTGCCAGTGGACTTGGGTGCAATTACAATTTCGTTGCCAACTGCAATATGTTGTAGCCGACTTGTTAATGCACCGTTGGGAATTTTAATACTTAAAAATTCTAATTCTTCACTCCAGGGCGGGCTTATCACGCTGTATGCACGAAGAAGGTTTTTACCATCAACCGTTAAGCCAATCATAACAAACTCTCCTGCATGAAACTTGAAGCTCTGGCTCCTTGTGGTCTTAAAACTAAAAGTTCTATTGCTCCAGTGATGCACCCACGTTACTTGTTCTGTCAGCATATCCTATTTACCTGTTAGTTGTTCTGGTGCAAGTGGTGGGATTCGAACCCACAAGCCATTTAGGCGATTGATTTTAAATCAATTATGTATACCGTTCCATCACACTCGCCATGTGTACTTTTGCATAATATAAAAATACTTGGTGGGTCCTGACGGGCCGTTACAGTCCACAATCATTCTATGACTGACTGTTACGGGGGCCCGGTAACCACCATAATCCCCTCCATTTGAATCAAGTACCGTTATGTATTTTGCCATGAGTCGCCCAAGTGGTTGAGTTGTTGGTCACCATACATAAACACCGGCGTTAAATTTAACGCTAATCGATCTTGTGGTTTTGAAACTGAAAGTACTGGCACTACAGTGGTGTAACCATGTTACTTTTTCTATTGGCATGATGTGTTATGAAACTGTTTTTCTGACAGATCAGTAACTGCATCCCAATGTTTTTTTATTATAGTGTAGTACTCAGGAAACACCAATCCAAACTGCTGTATTCTGTATATGTCCTGTCGTTTCATCCAGATAATAAACTGCTGCCACAATACAGGATCGTATTTACAATATTGCATGTGCCCGCGTATGTCGTCGTTTTGAATTGTTGCAAGCAGTTGCGGTTTAATATCGTCGGGTACATTGTGCACAGCAAGATAAGCTGGACTATTAACCATACTGATATAGTATTCTCCTATGTTTTCTGTAATCCAAGCCAGTAACTTGTCAGCAGACATAACATTCATCAAGCTAATGGTTACTGCGCCCATTGTGTAAACTTCGCATGCGAGAGAATTTTTTAAATCGCAGATTTCCTTAATAATCTCAGTTGTCTGCGACCAGTTTCCTGGCCATCTGAGATATTCAAACTCGTCACCAATACCGTCTATACTCATTGAGATCTCTAAACGTTTAAATTTGTCCCATACTCTCTTGAACCTTGCCGGAGGTCTAACGGAACAATTTGTGCTATAAAATAATGTGATGTTTTTGCTCAATCCTTGCTCAACCAAGTGTTCAAGTAGAGCCAACTGAGTCATGTTAAGAAACGGTTCGCCGCCAAAAAAGTCTATCTTTTCTAAATTTCCGGCAATATTAAAATACTGCGAGAAATCCATGTGTTTGGGCGGCAGTACTGGAATGAATCTGTTGTGGATTTTGGTAGCATCTTTTCCAGACATGGTTGTTTTATAAGTTTCGCCATAATACAAACCTTCTTTAGTGTACGTATTGCTATCCCACCCTGCGCACGATCTACAAGCAAGGTTGCACACGTTACTGACTTTGAACACCGCAGTTTTGGGACCTGCCAACCACTGTTGTGTTTTAATAAAGTCTTCATAGTCGTTGGGGAAATATTCCAGCTGACGCTGTCGCAAACTCTTTTTGCCAGAATCCTCTTCTGCCCAACATCTATGGCATTCAGCAGAACGTTGGCCTTTTATAAACTCGCCACGTAGTTTGTTAAGTTCAGCACTATCCCACCTCTCCTCTGGAGTAAGGGCGCCGTGCAACCATTCACCAGCACCAAATGCACATGGACTGTTCTTGCCATATGGATTTTGCCGTATACTCTGAAACGGTGCAATGCAAAAATTAGCTGGCATTTCGTTTGGAATAAGTTTGGCTAACTGTTGTTTGTTTAATGGCATATCTTGTTCAGTATCGTTTGTAATAAGTTTGTTTAATGGCATATCTTGTTCAGTATTGTTTGTAAAAACTACCTTGGCCTAACTCCGTATTACTAACAGCCCACAAAGCCTGCGGCACAGTTATGTATGCCGTTCCATCACACTCGCAAAACATTCTGGTACCTCGTGACAGAAACTCAGAACCCGCTTCGGCGGGTTTCTTTTTGATGTTGCTAAAATACAACAGAAATCTGGTTGACAAGTGGTCCAGATTGTTGTATAATTGATACTTAGACAACAAAAGGCCATTAATGAATCGTACTAAAAAAGGTAGCCGTAGTTGGTTTGCCGAAAATCTTAAAGAAACATTACATCCTTCATTGAGAAGCTATGTTGATGTAAAGCAGTATTGTGACAGCAGTACCGATTCTAAAGTATTCGGAGTATATCTGCGCCACGAAATGAATCAGCAGGTTCGTGTAAAAATTGGTAAAGGTGTTGTTTATTTTTACAACGGCAGATCCATTTGTACACGCGACCATTTGAGCGCAACAGAAAATCCACTTGAAACAGAAGTGTTCATTCCTTGTGTTAGCGAAGAAGCAGCCCTTACATTAGAAGACACTTTGCATCGTTACTTTGGAAAAATTGAAGGCGTACACGGCGCGGTTGAATCCGTATTTGAGATCATTGATGCTCGTTGGAAAGCTCCGGCAGTTAACAGCGAAGGATCAGCAGGTGGAACTGAGAACTTTGATTTTAGTGATATCTGGGAATCACGGATTGAAGTGTTTACCGGTGCAGTAGCCAAAGTGACTACTCAAAAAAATGTAAACGTTACTAACTTTGCAACCATAGCTCGCAAAAATAGCCAAGTGAAGGGCAGTGACACTATGGTTGAGTGGTTGCAGGCAGGTGGCGACATGAGCGATTATTATCTGCTTATGAAACCTCGAGCAGGTAAGAATACTACATTGTTCTTTGGTATTGCCAAGTACATTGACTCATTAAAGGCAAACCAGTCTACAAAGAAAATCATCATTGACTTTATTAGTCTATGGCCCAGCGCATTCGAAGGTGCCAAGAAAGACCTAGCCAACTTCTACTACATGGAAGGTGTTACCCTGGCAGGTGTAGACACGAGTGATGATGACTGGCAATATAAATTAGATCTACTGTTGAATGATCACGAAGTTGATGCAGTATTCCGATTCGCAAGTATGCAAAGTATCGACATGAGTGTTGCGGTAGAGTATAACGACGATGAAGATCGTGAAGGCGCAGAGATTACATTTGAATCTGCAAAATGTGAATACTTTAAAAGGAACCCAGCAGACATCTGTGTGATCGACGAAAGTGATCACGGCATGCGAACACAGCGCAGTAAGGATGCATTGACATTGTTTGGCTACGCTCGACGCATCTGGATGAGCGGTACAGACCTGTATGCATTGCGTCATGAAGTCCGCCCGGGCAATCACTTCTTGTATGACATATTTGACGAGATCAGAGATATTAATAATGCCAGCATCAAGATGCCTAAGATGCGTAAGCATAGTCTATTAGCCAAGACTCTTCCGTTAGAAGACCTTGATATTAACACTATGGATGAGCAAGAAATTACTCGCAAACTTGTAGCAGTATTTGAAACTACCAAAGTCGGCAAATGGAAGTTTGATCGAGTCTCTAGTCGGTTTGTTGATGCTAAAGGTAACAAGATACAATTTGTCAAGTTCGGCGAAGTAAATCGTCTGTGGAACATGATTTACTTTTGGGAAAATAACAAAGGCCATCGCGCACCAGAAGATCATCGCAACATCTTCTGCTGTATGCCTAGCGTGGCAAGTTGTTTAGCATTGTACAATCATATCCTAGATAAAGAAATTGAATGCGATCATGTGCCGCTGACTGCAAATACATTTGCCAGTGCCAATCGAATTGAAAAGCAAGTTAACGATGCAATGGTAGGTAAGAAGACTATCTTCCTTACAGTTGGTCGCATGTTGCGCGGAGCCAAAGCACCGTGGAGTGCTGTAGTTCGTTTCGATGCGTACAGTGACTTTAAGATTGGATTGCAACTTGAACTACGTGGACAAAATACAACTGAAGATTGGTTTGATGTCTATGACGCTAACATGTTCCGCTCTAGTGTTATGCAATATGATCTTATCCGTAGTCGTACTAACGGCGGTAAGATTGACAGCACAGGACGTACATTACACAGCCTGATTCCTATGTTCCGCAAGGGAGAGTTTGATAGTGAAGAAACCACTTGGGATGACATCCAAGAAGATTACTTTGCAGGTAATGTAGTAGAAGGCATGAAGCGCCGGAACTTGTTAGATCGTGTTGGTCTTACTAATGCGCAAGCCCTATTGGATAAGGTGTCTACGTCTAGCACTGCTGCCAAATCAAACAAAGATGCACGTGAAGGCAAGGCAGGATCAAGTACGCGACCAAGCGGTTTGGCCAAGGGTGAAAAAGATCCAATGGAAGAATTGATTAAAAAGGGTATGACTATTTCGAGTATGTTGCCAATCCTATTAGAGATTACTGATTATAAGTATACCGAAATTGACGAGCTGTTGGCAAATGTTCCAGATGATGTATTTGACTCTTGGTTGAAAGACAAGTGCCTTGACAACAAATAACAATTAATGTATAATATCATTAACATATTTGAAAGTTAGTAATGAATCTCAATAAACTACTCGTTAAACAATTATTTGTTGAAGAGCTTATTAATGAGCAATTACAGATTGCATCTAAAAAGATGCAACAAGCCAATTTTGATTTCTCTCAATTTAGTAATCCTGCCAAGCAGGATGTTAATGTGCCGGAATGGATGGCTGACAGAGAAACTCAAAAGATTACAACTGCTAAAGATATAGTTGACTTCTCAGTGGGAGATGGTCAGCTCATTATATCGTTTCTAAAGACACATACAGTCAACAGTATTACTATTTGCGATAGTAAATTGATCAACTTGCATACTACTGCTAGCCGAATTAAAAAGCATGATCAAACTATTAAAGTTATAAGTATACTATACACAGATATAAGTGACTTAGGAAGAAAAATTATGAATACTAAACCAGCGCCGTCGTTTGATTGTGTACTAACTAATCCACCTTTCCAAGGCAAGGGCAATCCGTTACACTTACAATTTTTATCGATGGCATATAATCTAAGCAGTAGATATGTATTGTTTGTACAGCCAAGTACATACCTTGTTGATCAAAAGAAAGAGAATGAATACTACCAAGACACGCGAAATCTAATTAAAGATCATTTGGTTAGTACGACACTGTACACTAAGGATATCTTTGATAATGCTCAATTGAACACTGGCGTGGCTGCTATTATTGTTGATAAATCTTCTACAGTAAACTCATATGATGTTGAATACTACAATCTAAAGAAAGTTGTAACATATGATAGCATTGAAGAAATTAATAACTTTGCCAGCAAAGACATCTTTCATAGCATTAAGAAAAAGGTACTAGCAGCCGCGAAGAAGAGAAACATTTTTAACGATGTTGAAAGTACTGGCGACTTCTGTGTTCCAATTCCTAAATTGCAACGTTATCGCTTCTTGCCTGCTCGAGCAACTGTTGTGTTATCAAAAGACTACACAGACGATCATGCTGCCTACTATGCTAGTCAAGATTTAGCAGATGCTGCCTTTAATCATTTAAAGACGCCGCTGGCTATTCTTGCATTGCATATCTACAAGTTAGATATGAACTTGGCTAGTGGAAGGAATATGAGAAGTGTTCCATCTTTTACTACAGTTAAAGAGTTTAAAGATGCTGAGAATGTAATTGGGTTAACACAAGACGAAAAAGATTGGTGCGCTAATATCTATAAAAATAGTACAGACTATATTAAATTCTCATGAAGTTACAAGATGTGATTTCACATGTTAGAGATAGAAACTATCTAAGCGAGATAGATAGGGATTATGTACGAGTTAAAGCAACTGGTGAAGTGTTCACACCTTTAAATGTTATTACAAAAAAATTAAATGATTTAGAATCTTATGATCCTCTCATTTTTAAAGATGTAACTAAGACTTTTTTAGAACCTAGTTGTGGCGATGGTAACTTTCTTAGCGAAGTACTAATTCGTAAAATAGAAAATGGCAGCCCCTTTGAACAGGCACTCCAAACCGTCTACGGTGTTGACCTGATGCAGGACAATGTGGAACTGTGTCGTGAACGATTGCTCTGCGGTCGAGAAGACCTTAGATCTATTGTAGAACAGAATATTGTCTGTG
>Ga0209702_10008786_pt1 | contig 11578 bp, 9 predicted proteins | sample FRY01_FD_187210 | JGI IMG/M metagenome (GOLD analysis project Ga0209702, IMG submission 187210) | Freshwater microbial communities from Lake Fryxell liftoff mats and glacier meltwater in Antarctica - FRY-01 (SPAdes) (version 2) | ecosystem: Environmental > Aquatic > Freshwater > Ice > Glacier... | reverse complement strand
CCGTAGGTGCGGAAGGTACGAAGGCACTCGCAGGACAAGCTTGGAAACGGGCTCGCGTGGTATCGTGGCGCAAAGTGTTGGACATGTTGCAAGTGGCTGAACGCCATGTTTTGTGCGTCCAAATGTCCGGGTTTTCAAAAAAAACCCGTGTCTCCCTTTTGCACATGGACTGCGAAAATGATATGGGCGTGTATTGGAACCGCGTGTGCAATGCTATCCGTTGTCTTGCAAATAAGTATATAGGGCTTTGTGTTCGAGGGGGCAGACACTCTGTGCACATGTCGCTGCCCCTGCACCAGAGATCTGACAGCACCAATGACGACTACCCGTACGTCAGGTTACACCCGGACTTTGACAGCTACGTTATGTGGCTCGTTTTCTCTTCTCACACCGAATTCAAAACACGAGAGTGGTGCGAGTGGGCGCTTGTGTTTTGGCCACAATTGTACGTCGACACCGTGCAGGACTTTGTGTATGTGGAAAGTGATGCGATGGAAAATTCCGCGGCGTGGAACCAGCTGTGTGAAGCTCACAAGAACATCATCGGCACACTTTTCGGCCACACGCCAGCTGGTTACCCCCGCTGGGTCGAGTCGGCAAAGGCGTGTCTGCAGGGGTTGTGCCGGAACCGCATCTACGTGCAGACCCAATTTAATCAAGAGTGTATGATGTTGCAGTTGCTGCACCATATCAACGAATCCAACCGCATTACATCACAGTACAACGCTCGTGTTCGCCCCGCTGAAGTGAAGATGCCCTTGATCCCATGGAAATTTTTGCCAGACCCGGAATTTGCCAATGCGCCGTGGTGTGTTGCATAGCGCGCTGACTCTGTTGCAGTGACTGTTGCAGTGTGGCACAATGTGTTACAGTGTAGTGCAGTGTGCTGCGTGGTAGTCGATTTACAAGTACCGAAGTTGTGTACAGACCTAGATTGGATTTCTCCTTAATGACCCCTTTTAAATTAAAACCCGTCCCTCCCCTGTGCACATACGATGTGTGCACTTCGAATGGACAGTGTTGTTGGTTCTGTGCATAGAACCGTGAGTGTTTCTGCGGACAGCGCGACCTGGTGTTATTTTCCAAGCCAATTTCGTTGTTGAATTCGGGAAACAAATTATATATAAGTGGCACGGGAGTCTTCCGGACGTCGGCGAACATGTCGAGGGTTCTGCCAGTGGATGCAAAGTCTATGCACTAATCAACGCGCGCGGGGACACGCTGGAGACACCCTCTTGGGTCCACCAGCGATCGAGCTCCAGCTCCAACAATCATTGACATTGTGTTTTGACCAAATGATGAAATACAAAGAAGAACCTTTTTTTCTCTACGCCATGAAGGCGATGATGTACACTGCAGCAAGCCGCTATGGGGACGACAGTATAGATGCACGACAGCAAATGCGACGTGCCCGTGCGCTATTGGAAAACTTCGACTGGCATAACTTCTGCGCGCAACTTGAACTATACCTCGAAAATCCCACGTCTTTTCGCGTTGCCCGATAGGGACATCTGATCGTGACAACACGATGTCGAGCAGACATACCAACACGATGCGACAGTGTAAACGTGTAGAACGCTATAATAAATCTATGCAGTCTTCACACACACGGCCCGAAGCAATTTTTTGTGTGAAGGCGTATGCGTGGTACGCACTAGGGCACGGCACGCAGCAATACTTTTCCACGAAAACCCAATGCAGTTTGTCGTTTATTGTATGAATTGTGTGCCACATCAAGCACTTTTCATACTCGACCGCAACTGCGTTGTGCATGACGTGACGCATCCCAGTATATAATGTGTGACAATGTGGTCATCGACTGCGTTTGTACAAGATCGCACACAGTTGGCCCCTCCAACATATATGTCGATGCCGCCCGCCAAGCCTTCTCCGCACACATGCTATCGCGGTGTACGAATGCATGACTTTTTTTATTGCATGGCGGTACTGCGTTGTTGGATATTCCTCGTGGATGAATATAATTATGACGATTTGGCGGTTGCAGTGTGCACGGTGACATCGTGCATGATTGTCGAACTCATCTGCCCGGCGTGCTACAGTCTGTGCTCGCTGGGAGTGCCGGTGATGCTGGCGGTGCACGCCATAACCGTGCATGAAAATGCCATGATTACGGCGTGGCAAGTAGTGCTCTTGATGCCGATGACGGTCTTCTTCATCGGCATACCAATGTCCATCTGTTTGCACCGTTACTTTTCGCATGAGGCGTTTGCTACCTCCCGGGTGGTGCAGTTGGTGCTCGCCATCACATCCACCCTGGCATACCAGGGCGGCCCACTTTGGTGGGCAAGCTTGCACATTCGGCACCACAAGAATTGCGACAAAGAGGACGACCCGCACTCCCTCGTGCGTGAGGGCTTCTGGTACGCTTTCCTCGGCTGGATGGTGTGTCCGGCCAACTACCGGGTGGATTATTCGACTCTTCCGGCAGCGCACCGCACGCTTGAGATCCGATGTGTGCAGAAATTGCACATGCTGTTCCCGGTGCTACTCTGTTTGATTGCGCGGCACTCCTTCGGATACGGCGTGATGCTGTGGAGTGTGCTAGTGCCGATGCTGCTGTGTCGTCTTATCACTTGCCTGTTCAACTTGGAATTCCATCCGGTCGAGAGCGAGCGCAATTGCAAGGCGATCGACGACGACCGCTTTTTGGCAAAAATCGTAGGTGAAAGCTGTCACAAGGATCACCACGCGAATCCGCGACGGAGTCGGCGGCCCGACTGGGATCTTTCACACCGCGCCACCTTGTCGTGGATGCAGGCACTTGGGTTGGTTTGGGATTGTCGCTGAATGCCGAGCATCAAGAGAGACGGAGATCGCCACCCCCGCGGTCTAGGATTGCATTACGTATATAAGCATGCATTGATGGTGCCACCACCACCTCGACATAAATGTCGTTCCTCGAAATATTCCGTGCGGCCAAAAAGGCCGAACTGTCCAAGAGTTCCAACCACGTCAAGGACGTCGTAAGCGACGTTGCAAGCGAAGTTGCAAGCCTGGTCGCACAAATGCAGAACATCGCACTACAATGTGGCCCGGCAGACATTCATCCGCAAGTGCCCGTCGACTGCGACGACTGTATGGAGCGTGAAGACTGCATGGAGTGCGAAAGTGTAAGCATGGCCGCCTGCAGTCGCGCAAGGACACCCCTGGAGCAGGCACGATTGACTATAGGATGTGAAACTGGTGACTTTGGCGGCTTGAAATCTGCGGCTGCGTCGTACGCTTCTGTAGTGAACCGTCATTTCCTCACGCCAGAAGGCAGACTGGCCATGATGAAGGCGTACGAAGACGCCATCACCAGCGAGGAGTTTGCGCAACTGCGCACTGAATACTGCGCCGACGACGCCGGAATCGTGGGGTTTTTGCTGGGCATGCACCGTCTTGTGGACGAGGAGTGCCACCCGGAGGCGTAAGCTGTCTCGCCCTTGGATCACGAGTATGATTGCATCGCTACCAACGGCATCCTCGGCAGTGTGTCGAATATGGCCAAAAAGGGAAGGTCCGGTATCAAATCAGCTGTAGGGACCGTCGGCGGTCAAAGTTTGGAGTTGGCCACCGTGGCTCTCGGCGCCTTTCGCTAAATCCTGCCCGGAATAGCATCTCAACGATATGCCCCAAAACATCTATAAAAGCCTAATTTCGGGCAAGAAACAATCCCAATACACACCAGGAAACACCCCCCACGTTTTGTGATGTCGGCGGTGAGTTTTCCGAGTGACAGCGACAAGACAAACATAGTGGAAGGTCGGCACATGTTTGACGCTTCGCGCTCCATGCTGGCCACGAGCAATGATAAGTTCCTGGAGTTCCTTGCTAACAAATTGGAGTTTATCAAAGGCAACGACGATGAACAAGAACGAACGGTGATGGTGCAGAAGGATCGTTGGCTCAGTGCCATCTTCGCCCGTTTCCACCGTGAAGCCAGCGGCTTCTGCACGCATGACACGCCGCCATTGTACGTGACGAAGGCGACACAGTTCACGCGTGCCGAGTGCGAAGTATGTGGGGATTTCTTCTGCTGCAGCCGCAACTTCAAAGGACGCCACCTGATGTGTGTGCCGTGCGAGGACAAAACTACCAGCAACAAGCGCAAGTTGGATGCCCAAGCAGAGCAGCCGACAGGGTCCAAGCGTGCCGCCGTTGTCGCCACTACGGAAAATAACAACGGAGCAGGTTCCTCCAGCGAGGAGGACTCGGATTAGCCGGCTCCTGCTGCAGTACCACCACAACCACTGTGTACAAGAATGAGAGGGCGGTTCAAGTGGAGGGTGTGCCGGACAAATGCGGCTGATTTGAGTTTATTGCTTTTAAATTGATATTCAATAAAGCACTTTTACAGTTGCGATGTCATTTCTTTGTCAAAATGGTCATGCCCGAGACGACGGTGCCGTCGCATGAGGAGCACGAGTGCGTGGCGTGTCAACTGCAATGTAGAAAGCCTATGATATACTTTGTGGTCGAACCGGCATGAGGAGTGGAATATCGCATGGGTATCACGCCGATGTGCAACTGTGGGTGTGTGCCTGTGTGGTCGAGGTGGGCAATGTGCTGCGCACAAAACTCGAAATCGCACGACGAGGTCGGTCCGTGTACCACGTTGAGGGTATTTTGTAACATGTGCGTTTTTGTGAAAATAACCAATGCATCAGCGCAACCGACAGGAATGTCGCGCAACAGTAGTTCGTCGTCAAGCACTCGAAACAGCGTATTGTGTCCATCCTTCATGCACAACACCAGTGCCCACGGGGTACTAGCGTGTTTTTCTTCTGCCGCCAGATCCCCGACGTCATTGTAATGCTTCAAAGCATGCAACAGATGGTATACGTTTTTCGTTTCCATCATATCGACCAGCTCTTGCTTGTGTTGGGTATCTCCAAGAAGATATCGCAACCACCGAGTGCGGCTAATGCTACCACCGTCCACCACGCGCATTCGGATAAGACCATTTTCTAGCACCAAACTTCCCACTGTGGTGGTGTGGCACGGACGGTCGGGAGAGCACATGGCAGACAGGAGGGGTGTGGTGCATGCGAGGTGGCCAGTGTATTGTTTATATACACGAGATGGGTGTCTGTATGAATTATGTGTGTTTCCGCTGTGAGTTCGAGCTGCCGAAGACCAGAAACGTGACTGCGTGAATTCTGTGGCCGCATGACAGGCGGCGGCTCCTATGTGAAATTGCTTACGGGAAATAAAAAATCATCTTCGCCTATCAACAGGCGCCAGATATCAATGGTGTATTTGTGCACCACATGCCGAATCGCCTCTTCGCGTCCAGTTGGGGTATCCACGCACACGCGCTCCTGGTCGTCGAGAGCAAACTGCCACAGGACACTTTCGAAATACATTCGCACTATACGGCTCTCCGAGTTCTGTTTGATGTGCATGACGGTCAGAATTTGTGGAATAGCACGGAGCTTGAAAACGTGTCGCAACGCTATTGTATCCTCAGTCTTATCAAGGGCAGTGAACATGTAAACGATCAACGTACACACGGTTGCCAAATACGATTCCACGCCACCTAATAAATCCAGCTGCATATTTGCAAGTACCAGACTCGAAATTGACCGGTCTTGAGTGTACCACAGCACCGGGTCCAAACCGGCAGGATCGGCGTCACACAATTCGGGTAATGCGTCCATGATCGTTTGTTGTGTGTTGAATAATATGGGTCCTGCAGCGTCCATGACAGAACGCAGTGTCGATATGACATTCGCCGCATACCTGGCATACCCAGCATCAGCTGTCAGTACTCGCAGAAGCTTAAGTACACTATGTACCATGGTATGTTTTGAGTGCTCCACCGTCAGTGTTTCAAGGGCACGTTGCACTCCACCCAGTTCTATAATCCTGCTTCTGGCCTCTGGGGTGTGGTTGCACAAGTTTGATAGTATGATGTACAACAAAGTTAGAAGTGCACAGTCATGTGGTCGTCTCTTTATGACCGCTAGCATGATGCCAATAGGGCTGTCTGCATGCATCATGCTCACAGTCCCTTCACACATGAAAGCGCGGCGAACATAGTTGATTTCGGTTTCCCCGTTGTAGTTCGATACAGAAATCTCCTCCAGCAGGCCGGCAGCGGACATTAGAAATTCCTCGTGCGTGTAAATGGTAATGTAGTACATGATAAGTACAACCATGTCTTTGCTTGCCAGCAGATTTCCCTGACGATGGTCGTCAAAACATACTACAGTAAGGATCTTCATGACATTGCAGTGGGTTGTAGCGCTTTGCGTGGGACCGTCCATAATTCCGAATGGGGTATCATCTTGCAGCAAGCTCTGCAAGATGCCAATACCACCATCCGTTTCTACGATCATGCTGCTCGTGTCTCTGTGCGTGGAGACAATGTGGTGTAACAAGCCGGTGATGGATTCAACCGCGTCCGGGTATTCTTTTGTTTGAACAAGCACACGCACAAGCAAATTCACATGATCGAGGTGGTCCACTTCCAAGGTGGAGTCGCTGCTCTCTTCACATAGTCGATAGACTATCTTGCAACACAATTCGCCAAGAACGGGGAAAGGGCGAAAGGTCTGCCGGAAGGACAGCTGTCGCAGCTGTGCGAAGGCTCCGCCGATGCACGCATACTGCCGCATATATTCGTACCCGAGCAATTTGCAATTCGACAGCAAAAACAGCAATCGATAGCACATCACCAACAGGCTATCGCAAGCACCACGTTCTTCTACGAACAATGGCGTTGCTCCGCTTGATGCATCCATGCTCTCGACACGATCGAGCAACGCAATTGTTTGCATGAATTCATCAATGTGATCGATACGATTCACAAAAGCGATTGTTTGCATCAAAAACGCCACCAAATCTACGTCTTTGATGGCGGCCACGATGGCACTGCCGCCATGCGTACACGCGTTATACACGGCAAGCAAACACTTCACCAGCGCGTCGATTTTCGCGGTGTCTATATTCGAGAGACTATGATTGCGGCTCACTTCTTCGAATACCTTGTTCGCCATAACAACCGTGAGCACGATGCCATCAGCAGCAACGAAACTTACAGTGTTCGCGTGTGCGGTGGTGTCATCTGAAAAAATGCAGTAGTATCGCGGCGAGGGCACATCGATTTGTCGGCGGCGCGATGTCATGGTCAGGTCTTTGAAGACCATAGAAGCAAATTGTCGCACCTCGGGGATATTACACGATTCCCTTACGGCGAACAAAAGAACTAGCATGGGTGTGTATTGCGCGCGCGTCTTCTCGTCGAAGTTGTCACGTATTTCCCGCAGCAGTACTGTGATCGCCTGTGGTCGGTTTCCACAAGTGTATTCTTCTTCGGACGCGTGTGGTTTGTCCATGCTTTCAACGCGAGCAGCTATGGCGGCAGTTGCAACGTTCAATTTGCATGTGTGCACCATGCGTTTGAATATTGAATTGCACAGCACAACCCAGCCGCGACAAATGGTGCCCTGTTTTGTTGTACAACATGTGATGATGGCACTAAGCACGTCACCTTGTGTATCCATTCCCTGAGCACCAAGACGTGGTTTCCAATGTATGGTGCACGATGCTTCCGTGTATGTGCCATGAGTACTTATATACTAATTTGGAGTCTGTACCACTGAACAATTTCCATTTTGTGTTTGGACTCATTTTCTCGTACTCAACACCTGCGCAACACCTGGTCCACACCCAACATTGACATTTATCGTATGTCGCTGCTGATCTCGCATAAATATTGAAGGCGCATTCATGCCTACCCAAAATGCCGATGTCAGCCATCTTCTCGTCTCTGTTGTCAACAATTTGTCCGACTGACACGTCCGTCGCAAATGCTCTGCACCACCATCCCTTTCTCGGGGTTTTATGGTCCGGCCACATGTCTTCCCTTAGTCGTACCAGATCTTGGTTGGTGATGAGAAATTGGAATAGGTTGAGCGATGATGATGTTCCTAGCTCCAAAAGCTCATAGATGCGACTCCTTGTAGGTGTTCAAAAATGGGATTGAACAAGAAAATATACGTTTTCACCTGGAACGGGTTGCTTCCCAAAAAAGAAACATATGGATCAATATAAACAGTGATTTCACTTGCGAAAGCAATCAGACACAAAATCTGATACATGTCACGCGACTTTGCGGCAGATGCCGCGGAAATAGTAGGGTTGCGCTTGGAGGACGGCGTGCGGACTGAAGACACGCATGCACGCTTGGTTGCGGAACTGGGACAAAATGGTGGTCGCCTCCGGGTTGTCGACATCATTGTCGCACAGAGCGCAGCGTCGGAAGCTTCTATAGCGGGTATGCGCGACAATCGTGACTACTCTCTCCTTCACCTTGCTGTGCAGCACGATTCCGACTTGCGCGTCGTACAGTGCTTGGTAGCGGCATTCCCCACTCTGCTTGCGCAACAAGACGCTTCCGGACTTAACGCATTGCAGATTTCTCTACGTCTGCAAGATCCCTCCCGTCTCCCTTACCGCCATCGGATGCTGCAACTCGAAGCCAAATACGGGGCTCAATGTCTGATGAACGTCATGACGCTGCAAAATTTGTGTCTTGCTGGTTGCGCAATGCGCAACGACCGTGAATGTCGGGTGTCCACATTGATACCCATCACGCCATACGCCACATTTGACAACGATATCTACGTGCTCATCCACGAGGCCTTGGGTGGCAGTTGTGCTGTTGCTACAAACGACAACTTGCTGCAGAATGCCCGCGAGGTTTCGCTGTTCCTTGCGCAACAAATGGCGATGGCGCACGGCAGTCGGGCGTTTGATGGCGGTTGTCTGCTGCCACTGCTGTCATGGACGACGTCACCGGAGTTGGTTCGGTGCGTTGCAACACATACCTCTGCGGAAGCGTGGGACTCAGTTAGTCCCGCACGGACTCCGCTGCTCGTGGCATTGCAGCAGATGACACAAGACACTCCGAGCAACACCGCAATCGTGCGGATTTTGCTGCACTGGCGCCCTGGCGACTTATTTGTGCTGTATAACAGACAATCGCCAGTGAATGTGGCATGCGGGAGTACAAACGGCAGAAACACACCACTACTGTTTGCGCTGCTGTTGGCGCAGCCAGGCGACGTCGTAAACACACTGGACGAAAACAGCCGCACCCCGCTGCATCGTGCTGTTTTGGACTGGAAACTGCACCGCGGGTGTGTGGAGACGATGGTATCTAGAGCAACGCATGCTACATTGCTCGGGCCACAGCAGTCTTTATGCACGTTTGACACGGCAGAAACTCCGCTCGACCTGAGCACAATGTTCATTGATTCACACCTCAAGTATTACGGCACAAGCATCATCGAGACGCTCGTGCATGCCTGTCCAGAGGCTGTGGCCCAACCATCCAATCTTACCAATCTGACGCCCTTGCACAGACTAGTCAATTATTGCTGCAGCAACCCTCGTTTGGTATCGTTGGAAAACTACCGTGCTGCGCTGCGACTGGTGCATCTGTTCGTCGCGGCCTGCCCGGCTGCGCTCTTTGTGAAATCTATTCAAGGTGAGACTTTATCCGACATCGCCATGGCAATCAACCGTCGAGACAGCGATCCTCGGGCGGCTGAAATTGTCCAAGTGATGCAGTCGCTTGCGGCACAGCACGCTTCGTCGCGGTGTAGCTTGCCGACCGATGTAGAGCGAGAGATAGAGTGAGAGATAGAGAGAGATATATAGAGAGATATAGAGAGACATATGTATAGTGAGAGAGAGCACCGCCGAGACCGTCACCGTTTGATCGTCGCGGTGTAGCTTGCCGACCGATGTAATTGTTGCGACGATGTCGGCGAATCCGCAGCGTGCAGTGCCGGAAAAACACGGTCATACTATTCGTCAACACCAATAAAACCATTGGCATTTGTAGCATGCAAGTTGTCTGTGATGGCGTAGAGTTGCGTGTGTCTGCGTTCGGAACTATTTTAAGAAGAAGATGCGCAGGAATTCAGCAGTGCAAACGGAAGTATGCCGAGGGTCAGGGTCAGCTTCGTATTCGTGGTGCTGTGTCTGTGCACTTGCCTGTTCGTGCTCTTTTTTGCCCTGCACCAACTTCCGAGCAGTCAACTTTTGGGCCGGTCGCATCGTTTTGTAAAAGAAGCACCAGCGGCCACAGCGAAGAGAGCGGCAAAAGGTCCACCACCGACAAGCGGTGTACGGGATGGTCTCGGTGCAGTCGAGGCGGCAGTAACAATTCATAATCACACAGACGGCAACACCATAAGCACCCTGAGTTGCGTCGTGCTGGCAAATCTCTTTACCACTTTCATCGACTCGAGAGTGGACGCTCGAAAGGTGGCAGCGCAAGAAGCGTCGCTCGAGAGCTTGCAGCGTTTGCGAGCGCACGGAATACAGCCGTGGCTCTTTACCAAGTCTACATACTGGGCGGCCAGGGCGGAGGCCCGCCAGATCCAGACCGTGCGAGTCTTTGACACAAATTCGCACGGGACCCCCGTGTTGCGTGGTATGTTTTTACACGTCGAGTCGGCCACACGTTCGCATGCGCGTATAGCGTGTAACCTTAGTCGACACATAGTGTTGGACGCATACATTAACGGAGACATTGTTCTTACCGCCGGTTTCGCTGCAACGCTGCGGGTGGCAGTGAAATGGTATGAGGGGCGACAGAAACACGGCAACTCTGCTGGAATGTTATTGACGGGTCGCCGCACCAATGTAGACTATAAGGCCACCGACACTTTGCACTCGGACGCCGCCACCATTGAAAAGTCGAAACTTGGGCATCTCTTTCAAACAGATGCATTGGACTACTTTGTATATGCACGCGGCACCCGCAACTGGACCAATATGCCAGCCTTTGTCGTGGGCAGGGTGGCGTACGATAACTGGTTGGTGGACAACAGCTTTCACGACAAACACATCGGTGCTTGCTGTGCACGCGTGCGCCCTGTGCACAATGGCTTGGAGTGTATGCTTGTGGTGCGTGTTTTGTGGTATTCTCGAGCTGCAGGTGTATTTGGGTGGTTTGTAACTGTGTTTGCGTGTTGGCAGAGCTCATCGACGTTACACAGACGGTGCTTGCCTTGCATTTGACAGCAAGCGACGGCAACTATGCAGGCCACCTGCCACACGCCGACCACAGTCACAACAAAATTGCCAGCAACCCTGCCACTCGCAAGACCGTCGGAGCACACGAATGGGACCATGGTACTTCCAGTCACGCTCGTCTCTTCAGCAGTCACGTGGACGGGCACATTGTTGTTCAGCCACGGGTGAAGAGATGAGTGGAAAAAAAAATTCACGCACAGACACCCAGCATACCGGCCCGAGATGCACCTATTGCTAATACGCGCGGCGGTGCGTACTATGTGCACCGCCAAACTGTTGCGCGAGTACGACCACGGCATGTTTCGGCAGGAACCAACACTGCCGCCACGACTTGACGGTGATATTCATTTGCTAGAGTTCAATAGCGACAGGTTTTACGCGGCAGATTGGTTTTTCAAGCTGCTCAATGAACTGCAAGAGGCACACGACAAAAATCCGCAGGGATTGGGTGGCGGCTTTATTCACAGCAAAACACTGTTGCTAGAGGCGTGGCACCAGCATCGCCTGTTCGGATTGTGCA
>Ga0209702_10008785_pt1 | contig 11580 bp, 11 predicted proteins | sample FRY01_FD_187210 | JGI IMG/M metagenome (GOLD analysis project Ga0209702, IMG submission 187210) | Freshwater microbial communities from Lake Fryxell liftoff mats and glacier meltwater in Antarctica - FRY-01 (SPAdes) (version 2) | ecosystem: Environmental > Aquatic > Freshwater > Ice > Glacier... | reverse complement strand
AGGGCAGTGTTCAAGTATCGGTTTTTAAAGACCGAGTTGAAGTGTCTAATCCGGGTGCGCTTCCTCCAGAATTGGAATTGAATGATCTGAGTGTTCCACATGCTTCTTATCCGCACAATGCACTTCTGGCTTCATGTATGTTTCTTACGGGTGATATTGAGCGTTTTGGCACAGGCACGCTCGACATTTTCAAACTGACCAAAGCACAAGGTCTTGCTACTCCAGTATTTAGTGCCGATGAAGGTTTCAAAGTTGTTCTATGGAGACCTTCAGTTAATACCGCACATGATACCGCACATGATACCGCACATGATACCGCACATGATGAGGTCATTTACCTACAGATAGACGAGCTGCCACACCGTGTAGTGTTCGTGTTGGACAGGGAACTGAGCAGAACCGATATTATGGAGAAATTAGAACTGACCCACCGACAGAACTTCATGCTCAGTTATCTGAATCCTGCCTTGGAAAGCGACCTGATTGAGATGACCATGCCCGATAAGCCCACAAGCAAGAATCAGAAATATAGATTGACTAAGAAAGGTCTATTGCTTCAAAAGACTCTGAAACGGATTGAATAAGAGATGAAAGAATATAAAATCATGATAGTAGATAGTGTAGTAATGTGGGAAATAAAGGTTAGTTTGTAATAACGATTAAGTAAAACAGATTATGAATATTGAATTCAAAACAGGAGAGAATGAATTCGAGCTACTAACGGTATTTCGAATAAATACGGAGCAGAACCATTTCGAATTAATGACTAAGGATAACGAGTCATGGATGAAATTGAGCTTAGAGGGCAACTCATTTGTGATTCAGGAGCAGGATGATCGCATTACGGAAGAGACGGAAGATATTCGAACCAAACTGAATCAACTGGTGCTTCAGGTGATTGAGGCAGAGCAATCAGGAACGGATATTAACGCAACAGACTCTCAGGAGACAGTACAGCCATTTGACCCTGAAGACATTAAGGTTCATGCAAAGCAGTTCAGTCTTAGGCTTATTACGGACATGATAGATGATGAGGATATTGATCTATCTCCAGATTTTCAACGGAATCTGGTCTGGAATAGCTTCCAAAAGTCACGATTGATTGAATCTATTCTGTTAAGAATTCCTTTACCGATGTTCTATTTTTCAGAAGATGACGAAGGCCGAATTACCATCGTGGATGGTCTTCAGCGAATATCCACCATCAAGGATTTTATGGACAATAAGTTTCGCTTAAGAAACTTGGAATATTTACATGATAGCTGTGATGGCCGTTACTTCAAAGATGAAGGAACGAAGGAAGGACTTGACCCTAAATATTTACGCTGGTTTAATCAAACCCAATTTTCTGTCAACGTTATTGACCCTTCTTCTCCTGCAAAAGTGAAGTACGACATCTTTAGAAGGATTAACACAGGGGGCAAACCATTGAACAATCAGGAAATCAGAAATTGTCTGGCAGGAACTGGGCTAAGAGATACCTTAAGAAAAATGGCCGAATTGAACGAGTTTAAATCTGCTACGGACTATAGCATCCGATCAACCAGAATGGAAGACCAAGAAGTGGCACTTCGTTTCATCTTATTTCGGAGGTATTTGGAGCAAAACAACATGTCGGATTATAATGGTTCTATGGACAATGCTCTTGATTCTTTAACAGAGGAGTTGTACAAAACTCCACAGTCAGACTTAGAACATTATGTGGACTTGTATAGAACAGCCATGATGAATGCGAAGTACTTATTGGGACAGAAGCATGCGTTTCGAAAAATTAGAAGATTCGATATACAGCCAAATGCTTATAAACAACTCATCAATAAAGCACTTTTTGTTTCTCTTTCAGTAATGTTTTCTCAGTATGATCATGATTCGATACAATCTAAAAATGATGAACTGCAACTATTAGAGCCCCTTGCAGGTGCGATTGAAGACGATAGCACGTTACTCAACTATTTGTCTTACGGCACAAATGGGCGAAGCAATATTCTTTATGCTTTTGAAAAAGTTCAATACTTAATTAGCGAAAACCTTACACTGAACTAATGGAAAAACTACTGATACAAAATTTCAAGTGTTTTCAGAAAGTTGAAATTCCTCTTAACCGACTTACCGTATTCGCGGGAGCAAATGGTAATGGAAAAAGCACGGCTATTCAGGCTTTGCTTTTTTTGAGAAGGACTGTTGAGCATTGTTCAAAATGGGAAAATGACCATTATGAATATACAGAAACCAATGGCCTCAAGGTTGAACTTAATGGGGCTTACTGTTTAGCCTTTGGAGACAGTTCAAGCATCAGTAATCGGGTAAAAGAAGAAGCCGTTGTCCATTTGGGAATTCAGAATGATGCTGGGAGATTTCGAGTTAGCTATGCAATAGAATCCTCCCAACTTTGGCTTGAACCGATTATAGTAGAAGGAAGCGAATCCTTGAAGGATTCAGGATTATTCACTCAGGAGTTTTATTACTTGAATGCAGAAAGAATTGGCCCAAGAATCAGTCAATCTATCCAATTCTTTGATTATCCAAATACGGGCTTTCAAGGCGAATTTGTTGCCCAATTGATTGGAGACACTGAGTTTTCTTACAAATTTAAGGTGGCTAAGTCACGTTGGTTCGAGGGGCTGAATAATCCCCGACTTGAACAACAGGTTAATGCTTGGCTCGACTACCTAATGCCTGGCGTATCCATATCCGCTAAGTACGACACTTCAACAGGAACGGCACAGGTTAGGGTGGTAAATCATTATACTAGAGGGGAATCTGTCATCGCGCCTAACATTGGGTTTGGAATTAGCTATGTATTGCCCATCCTAGTAACAGGGTTGATTGCCAAGGAAGGCAGCTTCATGGTCGTTGAAAATCCAGAAGCGCATTTACACCCATCTGCCCAGTCAAGAATCGGTCGGTTTTTATCAATGGTTGCTGCATCTGGGGTCAAAGTGATTGTAGAAACACATAGTGACCACGTGGTAAACGGTATTCAGGTTGCCGCAGCCTCACCCACCATATCTCCTGATTTGGTGAGTATAAATTTCTTTAGTCAAAATGAAGAAATGACTCAACCTAACGTGCAAACAATATCGATTAACGAAATAGGTGAACTTTCAAATTGGCCTTCCGGCTTTTTTGACCAAACTCAGGTTGATTTCGCGCAACTTCATAAGCTTCGAAAAAAATGAGACATCTATTTCTAGCTAACAGTACTGCTGATCATCTCACTTTTGAGAATTACAAAATTGGCTTGATAGAGTTAAATGCAGTAGATCGGATTGTGACAGATCAGTTCAATAAAAGCCCAGATGCCATTAATTCCGCCAATTACGCAAACCTATATCAACAGTACAGTCAGGAAAATCAGCTACTGGCTACCTTTATTGAGCAACTCACTACCTGTGAGAGTACGATTAGTACCGAAGAAGATGCCAACACATTTTGCAAATCAAAAATCAATGGCTTTTTAGGAATTGACTTCTCCGCTTGTGACCTTCCAAAAGGAAAGTCTGTCATTGATCAAACCAGTTATGAACTATGGAGTTTTACTCATTCAACTTCTTTGGAGCGGCTTGATAGCGTTGTTGGAATGAACAATAAGTCCGGGAATTTTGCGAGAGATTTTTTGCAATTATCTGAAGTATGCCAAGAATCAATAATTGATCTGTTTCAAAGAGCAAGGGACCGAGGATTCGCAACCCCGTTTTATCCTGACACAAAAATCATTAAAGATGTTACCCAAAGCAGTTTCAAATTTCATATTCGGGAATTGAGGGTGTATACTCCTGTAGCGCTCCGTGTATATCTCCATGAAACGGAAGACCGTGTTTACTTAGGTGGGATTTCGTTCAAATCATCGGTTAATCAATCACAGGACATCGTTAAGATGTATCGGAGGATTAACAAACAAATCCAAGATGCCATCACAAACTAACGAACAAGCCTTAGAATCTGCCATTGAAAAAGCCTTAACAGGCACTTGCTTGGAGGAGCTTAAAGTAGCTGGCAATTCAGTGCAGGAAGTGCAGGCATTGTACCGCACAAGTAATGGCTATTACATAGGCGACACAAACGATTTCAATCCTAAATACGCCATAGACGAAGCGCGCTTTTGGCACTTTTTAGAGAAAACCCAAAAGGAAGAACTCGAAAAACTGCAACGCGCTTCAGATTGGAAACTGAAAATACTTGAACGCTACGATCGTATGGTCAAGAAGTATGGCGTTCTGCGTTTACTGCGTAAAGGTCTAGAGGTAGACGCTGCGCATTTCACTTTGCTTTATCAACTACCAATGGCAAGTAGCAGCCAAGCGGTAAAGGTCAATTTTGAGAAAAATGAGTTTAGCGTTACGCGTCAAATACATTATAACCTAGACAACCCACGCGAGGAAATAGACATGGTGATTTTTGTCAATGGTTTGGCCATTGCCACCCTAGAACTCAAAAATCAATGGACGGGACAAAACGCCAAGGTGCATGGCATCAAGCAATACAAATACGATAGGGACATTCGTCAACCGCTGCTCAATTTTGGGCGTGCCATCGTTCACTTTACGGTAGATACAGATGAAGTGTACATGTGTACAAAATTGGATGGCAGCAAGTCTTTCTTCCTGCCCTTCAACAAAGGACATAAAGATGGCAAGGGTAATCCTCCTAATGCATTCGGGCATAAATCAGCCTATCTGTGGGAGGAGGTATTTACCAAAGAAAGCTTGGCCAATATCATTCAGCATTTCGTGCGTTTTGATGGTAAGTCAACAGATGCACTTAGCAAGCGAACCTTATTCTTTCCACGTTACCAACAAATGGATGTGGTGCGTAAAATAATTGACCATGCTTCTAAAAACGGTGTTGGTCATACGTATTTGATTCAGCACTCTGCGGGTTCAGGCAAATCCAATTCCATCACCTGGGCTTCCTATCAACTTATAGAAACCTATCCTGAAAGAGAAGGATTGCCCGGTTCCAAGGGCATCCAGAATCCATTATTCGATTCGGTTATTGTAGTAACGGATAGAAGATTACTGGATAAGCAGCTGCGAGAGAACATCAAAGAGTTTTCAGAAGTCAAGAATATTGTAGCACCAGCCTATTCGTCCAAAGAGCTGAAAGAAAGTTTGGAGCAGGGCAAAAAAATCATCATCACTACGATTCAGAAGTTCCCATTCATTGTAGATGGTATTGCAGACCTCAGCGATAAGCGTTTTGCAGTTATCATAGATGAAGCGCACAGTTCGCAAAGCGGAACAGCGGCCGGAAAAATGAATCAAGCCATGGGCGTGGGAGCCAATGAGGAAGAGGAAGAAGATGCCCAAGACAAAATTTTAAAAGCCATGCAAGCCCGTAAGATGAAGGGCAATGCATCTTATTTGGCATTTACGGCTACTCCTAAAAACGCAACATTAGAGCGTTTCGGCATTAAACAGGAAGATGGTTCTTTCAAACCATTCCATCTGTACGCTATGAAGCAAGCTATTGAAGAAGGCTTTATCCTGGATGTATTAGCCAACTACACTACCTACAAAAGTTATTATGAAATAGAGAAGTCTATTGAGGACAATCCGCTTTTCGACACCAAAAAGGCGCAGAAGAAATTACGAGCCTATGTAGAACGTGATAAGCGTACCATCGCTACTAAGGCCGAGATTATGATGGAACATTTTATCTCGAAAGTGTACAACACCAAAAAGCTGAAAGGCAAGGCCAAAGGCATGGTGATAACGCAGAATATTGAATCGGCTATCCGTTATTATTTGTCCATCAAGAGCATTCTGAATGAGAAGGGTAATCCTTTCAATATTGCCGTTGCATTTTCGGGTAAGAAAACGGTTGATGGTGTGGAATACACCGAAGCAACCCTGAATGGCTTTGCTGAAAAAGATACTCGAGATAAGTTTGATTCAGATGCATATCGCTTATTGGTTGTGGCCAACAAATACCTCACAGGATTTGACCAACCCAAGCTTTGCACCATGTATGTAGATAAAAAACTACAGGGCGTATTGGCTGTTCAGGCATTGAGTAGATTGAATCGTTCTGCCGATAAATTGGGCAAGAAAACAGAAGACCTGTTTGTATTGGATTTCTTCAATCAGGTGGACGACATCAAAAACTCTTTTGACCCATTCTATACCTCTACCTCGCTAAGTAGTGCCACAGACGTAAATGTGCTACACGAATTAAAAGGAACGCTGGATGAAGTGGGTGTTTATGAATGGACAGAAGTAGAATCATTCGTAGAAAAATACTTTGAAGGCGTAGATGCTCAACAGCTAAGCCCAATAATTGATGTTGCGGCCGATCGGTTCAACCAAGAATTGGAATTGGAGGATCTGGCAAAAACAGATTTTAAGATCAAGGCCAAACAGTTCGTGAAGATCTACGGCCAAATGGCATCCATCATGCCGTATGAAGTATTGGATTGGGAGAAACTATTTTGGTTTTTAAAGTTCCTCGTTCCAAAACTGATTGTTCGAACCAAAGAAGATGAACTGATTGATGAGCTGTTGGAGTCAGTTGATCTATCAACCTACGGTTTGGAACGCACCAAGATCAATCACACGATTGGTTTGGATGATTCGGAAACCGAATTAGACCCACAAAACCCAAATCCGAGAGGTCATCATGGAGGTGAAGAAGAGTTAGACCCACTGGATGAAATCATCAGAACGTTTAATGAAAGATGGTTTCATGGCTGGGACGCTACGCCAGAAGACCAAAGAGTCAAATTCGTAACCTTATCTAAACACATTCAAGCCCATCCAGACTATCAATCTAAAGTGGCCGAGAATAAGGATGTGCAGAACAGAGACTTGGCATTCAAGAAAATATTGGATGACGTGATGGGCCAACAAAGGAAAAAAGAGTTAGACCTATATAAACTCTATGCGAAAGACGACTCCTTCTATCAAGCCTTTTTTGATACCATGAAACGAATGATTGATAATCCAAGATTAGGGCAGAAGGCAAAATGAGGTGGATAGCTATTGAAGCCTATCGGGCTATACAATACTAGATCAACTGCTTTACGAGATTTTGGAATTACACATATCTCTAGCCCTACTCGGAGTATTCTGCATTTGATAGAGCGGTCACAATATGAATATTAACCCATCCGATTTCCACCGATACGTCTTTTCTATTTAAAGGGAATTGCATGTAATGCGCCTCTATGATTCCCCTGACCAGAAAACAGGAAAAAATTTTCAAGACTGAGCAAATTCGCAAAACCAATTCCTTTTTAGAGACTCAATCCTTAGGTAGTTCCTCATCCGAGTCCTCAGGGATTTCCTCTGTATAAGGATTTGAGTTTGCGTAGACAATGGCAAACAATAGCGCCAGTAGTCCTAGACTGATAAATACTGTTCCCCACGGAAACATATTTTTAGGTTGAGGAATTGGAGTTAGCGGATTAAAATGGAATTGAATTTCGTTCATGATTGTGATTTTACAGATGATAGAATACAGTCAAGCATATCGACCGGGTGACTGATTGTCTTTTTGGAAATCGTTCCGTCTTTTTCTCGAAAACTTAAAGATTGACCTTTATGCTTTTTGTAAATCGAATCTATTCGCTGCTCGTATTCTTCCAGTTTGAAAAGCACGTTATCCTTGTCTTGAATAGCTTGACGAAGACGGAATCGAAGCATTTTAACGTCATCTTGCATGTGCCTGTTCTCCAAGATTGTTTCCATGTATTCACTCAATGACATTCCAGCTTCTTCAGCTTCCTGTGTGATTTCCCATTTCAAATCTGGGTGCCCCTTGCACCCTATAATTACTTTTCTCATTTTTTCTGCGCTCATGTTGTTTGTTTTAGTTTATTCTGATTCTAGGAAAGAGATGAAATCCTTCCTTATGAAATACACACGTTTGCCCAACCGCTTCGGTTTAGGAATGGTGCCGTCTTTCTCCCATTGGTTTAGAGTGGGTAGAGATATGTCGAGCATTTTGGAAACCTCGTCTCTTGACATTACAGGAGAAGTATCTCCTGAAACGGAGTTGGATTGTAATTCGTCTTTGATAGCCTGACGTATCAAAGTCTCAAGGATTTCCTTGAGGTCGTTTTTGTCTAATAGGGAAAGGTTTTCCATCGCGTCTCAATTAAGAACGACAAAGGAGATTAAAACGTTTAATGGTGACTAGGTGAACTTAGGTGACATTTATAGTGTCACCTATTTTCTGATAGCTTGTACGAGCTCTTCGTTGTTTCTCCAATCCAAGCTTGGATGGCTCCCTTTTTCTGCCAAGTCAGTGAATTTTTTGTAGACGGTAGATGTAGAGTTTTCTCCAAATACCCCTGGTAAGAATCTGTAGGCAAGGTTAATCAGCTCCTTCTGTGTGATCTTTTTTCTGTCTGGGGACTTATGTATTTGGAAATTATGGAGGAATTCTCGGAAGAAATAAACTAGTTGTTCGAGTGTGACATACACAAAAAGCTCTGATTCATTTTGAGGATTGCCAATGCCGAACCAATTCCAGAGTAAGAAATTGATTGAGTTTTCTGGCATAAATGGAGTTCCATCATCAAACTGTGAGTTTAATAGAAGCCCAAAATATTTTTTCAGTAAGGTTTCATCGCAACCAGCGTATTTCGCTTGTGTTTGACCAGAAGCCATACGATTGATATTCTGTCCTGTTTGCGGGTCGAATTTGTATTCATAAAACTTGGTCAATTCCTCCTCTGTAAACAGATCCATCTGCTTTCGATTCCAAGCGATTAGCTCATTGACAATATCGTCTCTCTTTAGTGCCATGGTTTCACAAATTTGGTAGGTGACGTGATAATCTAGATATTGAATGAAATCAATTTTCAGTTTTACTCGTGAGTTGACCTTTTCCCGCGAAGGATTCATTACGCAATGGACTAAATGAAAATCTAAAAATCGAGAGCATTGCCACGGCTCAAGAAGAAAAAGATTGTAGGCCAGAAATCGGTAATAAATGTCAGACTTGCTATTTGGTTTCACGATAAGGTATCCTTGCTCATCACCATTGAGATATTTCTTCCAATCAATTTTGCTTGGAATACAATAGTGAAGTATTTCCGTCTTTATGTTGTATAAATGTTTCTGCTTCTCGGATTCATCAATTTCTGGTTGATTCAGGAAAAACTTCTTTGTCTGTCGATAGGTCTCAATCATACAAAGTTCGAAATTGTGCTTGCCAGAAACTTCACCAATACGTTTTTCAATAGTTGGGTTTGGTGTCCGCCACCCTATTGTCTCTTCTGTAAGAAAAGTTTCTGGATCAATTGGTTTCTCTTTCATGTTGTGGAGATTTACAGTTTCTACCCAAAAATTTTGCCAGTCTAGATGCTTTACTTTTAGAACGAAAAGACAATAGAAAAGTTTGTGTGCTACATGTGAGATAAAAGAATTTCAGTTCAAAGAACTTTTATCGCAGAATGTTGACTAATAAAGACTTATGAATAAGTCAGAAATTCCTATCGCGGTCGCTTGTTCGACCTGATTATTTCAGTTATAAAAGTGCGGCATAACGCACTATTAGTTCTGTTAACACCTATTTTTTAGGCAAAACCGATAAATAGTGCGACATAGCGCACTATCCATGGGAATTACCTACAATACATGTATATTTGACACAAATAGTGCGCTTTAACGCCCCAAATCAAATGCAAAAAAAAATCTAAACCGAAAGTGTTTTTGGTTCTAAATGGTCGATCACATGGAGTATAAACATCTTATAACCACGATTAAGAAAAGACGCGAAATGCTTCAAGTTACACAGGAGGTCTTGGCAGAACTTGCTGCTGTTTCTGTACGCCAGCTAAAGCAGTTTGAAAGTGGAAAAGGCAATCCAACATTACAGACCCTTACGAAAATAGGTAATGCACTGGGTATGGAATTAACCTTTCAGGTCAAACGAACTGACACGAACACATGAGAAAAGCAGCAGTACTGTACAAACGGCAAGAAGCTGGTACTCTTACACAATTTGATGATGGCAGCTTCATTTTCAGGTACAATGACGAGTGGTTCAATGCGCCTGACAAACCCGCTATTAGCCTAACTCTTCCTAAAACACAACAGGAATACACGTCAAAGCACTTATTTCCATGCTTCTACAATATGCTTCCTGAGGGTTCCAATAAGCAAGTAGTGTGCTACGAGACAAGGATTGACCCAAAAGACCATTTTGGGTTGTTGATGACCACAGCCAAATACGATAGTATTGGCGCCATCACCGTTCAAAAATTGAAAGAGACATGAGTTTACCGGATATTAAATATTGTCCTGGTACCCTTAAAAAAGGGTACTCAGTATATAGTAATACTGCACTAAAACGTGTTTTTCATGGTAAAAAGGTAAGCCACATCTTGCCCTATAATTCACCAAAGACCGATGAGGTTACTGATTCCAAATTCAATGACAACCGCAAGCGGATGTCAATCTCAGGAGTTCAGGAAAAGTTCTCGGTACTTCTGGAAAAGAACAAGCTCCGATTGATCAATGAGGGTGAGTTAGGAGAATACATACTGAAGCCCATACCAAATGCGGGTAAATACCCTGAAGAGATGCCAGCAAATGAGCATTTAACGATGCAGATTGCCCGACAAGTATTTGGGATAGAAACCGCTGAAAACGCGATGATATTTTTCCAAAATGGAGATCCCGCATACATAACCAAACGCTTTGACAGCAGAAACGATGGCAGTAAATGGGCGCAGGAGGATTTTGCATCATTAGCTGGACTAACACCAGCAACCCATGGCGGAGACTATAAATATCAAGGGAATTACCTCGATGTGTTCAGTATTCTTAAAAGGCATGTGCCAGCATATGACATTGAGGCAATAAAACTGTTTAGAATCATCCTGTTCAACTACCTATTTTCCAATGGAGATGCACATTTCAAGAACTTTTCTTTGATAGAAACTCCCCTTGGAGATTATAAACTAAGCCCTGCGTATGACCTGTTGAACAGCAGAATCCATATCGAGGATAAAGATTTTGCATTGGAAGATGGTTTACTTCCGCGTAATGAAGCCCAAGGAAGAGTAACCGAACATTTTTACAGACTGGGAGAACTTGCCAGCATTGACAAAAAGCAAGTGGAGAAGGTGTTTAATTCCCTGACCTCCAACAGTGATAACGTTTATGAGCTAATTGAAGGATCTTATCTTTCCGAAAGTAAGAAAAGGAACTATCGTCAAGCATACGAAACGCGTCTAAATAAACTGCTAAGGGAGTGAGGTGCGATACGTTGAATATGTCATTATAGAACAGTTCTATTTATAGCTAGGTTAAACGTGGCTTAACCATGATTTTCGATTTAAATCATGTTCGTACGGTAGAAACTAGATTAACAGCGCAATCCATATTCTCCCGGTAATAAAAATTTGGTGAATTAGCCATGTGTTATTTCAATTTACGTTTTGAAACAACGATATAGCAGAACTCAGAGCGCCACGTAGGTCTTAACTTGCAATAAAATTAGTAACTATTCAGCCAAAATAAAATTCGTAAAAGACTTGGATCTTAAAAATGATTGTCGGATCTTGTGGCTGTTATCGAGAAAGACCAGATCATATTACGATTACTTGACCGCCTGGAGGCTTCGGAT
>Ga0209702_10008781_pt1 | contig 11583 bp, 9 predicted proteins | sample FRY01_FD_187210 | JGI IMG/M metagenome (GOLD analysis project Ga0209702, IMG submission 187210) | Freshwater microbial communities from Lake Fryxell liftoff mats and glacier meltwater in Antarctica - FRY-01 (SPAdes) (version 2) | ecosystem: Environmental > Aquatic > Freshwater > Ice > Glacier... | reverse complement strand
TGCCACAAGGGACCATGGGGACGTCAATGATGACCGACGAACGCGTCAATGACGTCCGACGAAGGCGCCACAAGGGACCATGGGGCCAATGACAACCGACGAACGCGTCAATGACGACCGACGAAGGCGTCACAAGGGACCATGGGGCCAATGACGACCGACGAACGTGGCACAAGAGGACAGGGTGGCAAAGGAGAACGACGAAGGCGTCAATGATGACCGACGAAGGCGTCACAAGCGACCATGGGGGCGATGACGAACGCGTCAATGGCAACCGACGAACACAAGGGGGCAGGTGCCTATGACAACCGACGAACGCGCCGATGACGGCGAACGACGAACACGTCACAAGCGGACAGGGTGGACGAAGGCGCCACAAGGGGACAGGATGACAATGACGACCGACGAACGCGTCAATGACGACCGACGAAGGCGCCACAAGGGGGCAGAATGACAATGACGACCGACGAACACGGCAAAAGGCGACGAACACGTCAATGACGAAGGCGCCCGGGGGGAGACGAAATGAATCCAAAAGGATCGCAGGAGGCATCTGCATCCGAGGCGTCTGCTGACTTGACCCGCCACCCGCGCCAGTAGTTGGTGTTGCCGTTGCTCTTGGGACCCATCGGGCCGATCGCGGCGATCATCTGCTGCTTGAAATACTTCTTCTTGTCGGGAGGACAGTCCTCGGTGCAGCAGAAGACCTTGTACTCGTCGTGCAGCTCCTTGAGACTCACTAGATCGCTCGGCTGTCCCGTGCGCTCGATACGGCGGCTCGCAAAAGCATGCAAAGGCATCAAACGAACCGGAGATGGGGAGGACGGCTCATCACTCTCTTCGTCGTCATCACTGTCGCCGTCTCTTTTCAGGCCGGTCAACTTTTCGACAACCTTGTCGACCAGGTCCGACCTCTTGATGTACTCAAACGATGACGCCAGAGTGTCTACAACGGCACACGCAATGTCGATCACGTCCACTGAGTGCTCGAGCTCGTTGGTGTAGTGTTCAACGCCCCCGTTCGAGCCGACGTGGTACCGCTTCAACGCGACCTTGACCACATCCTCGATGACCTTACCGTTGAGTGTCGGGAGCTTGTACACCATCCGCGCACCCTGAGCGCTTCCGGTGTTGAGCTGCGACTCTCGCTTCTTCGGGTCGATCGCCTTTCCGATCTTGTGCGTGTTGCATGACAGCTCTGATGCATCCTTGTACACGTAGACGTGGTCGAGCTTAGGAACCTCCTCGTACGTCTTGGTCTTCAAACGAGAGAGCTCGGCGACTGCGTCATCCTTCTCCTTCTCGGCGAGCGCGAGGGCGGTTGTGTGCGCCTCAGAGGCGAGGGCTTTCTCCTTTGCGGCGAGGGCAATACGGTTCTCCAACTCGTATTTTCCAGCCAGACGGATCTCGCGGATGACCTGTGTGACCCACTTTTGGAAATGACGGGCGAACGGCTTGCGCGACATTCCGAGCAGCCGAATGAGACCCAACTCGGTCAAGAACAACGTTGTTTGCGACCCACCACGGCTGTGTGCAGTATGCACACCCTTCTCGTCTTCGTCGAAGTCCCTCATAGTGGAGCGAATCTCAGAGATGCCAAGCAACTCCCCGATTTGGTTCGCCTGAAACAACGGATCCTCCGCTGTGCCTTGAATGTTGATGGCGACACCGTCACAAAGCCCAAGCCCAACATCGGAGAACGCACGCACGATGTCCATGGAGATGTGGCTATGAACGACTGGACCTTCTTATGTGTCAACCCCGCCCTCGTCATGTCTTAGCGTACACCAACACACACCCGGAGCCTCCATGCAACCTCATGCGACCTCGCTTCGCGGCATCCCATGTAATCCCATGGAGACTCCGGGAATGAAGCATCAAAGCCGAGTCAATACGTTAAACTGGATATCCATCCGTCGAATCCCATGTCCGCGATCAGAATGGGCGGAATCTAGTAGTTTGCACGCGGGTGTATGTCTTCTCCACAGTACGATTGTTATAGTCTGCTGACTTGACCCGCCACCCGCGCCAGTAGTTGGTGTTGCCGTTGCTCTTGGGACCCATCGGGCCGATCGCGGCGATCATCTGCTGCTTGAAATACTTCTTCTTGTCGGGAGGACAGTCCTCGGTGCAGCAGAAGACCTTGTACTCGTCGTGCAACTCCTTGAGACTCACTAGGTCGCTCGGCTGTCCCGTGCGCTCGAGGACCCTAGAGACGAAAGGTTGGATCGTGCTCTCGCGAGCGATTCGAGAACGATCGAGGGAGCTGCGTCGAGGGAAGAGGTGAAGTGCATGTCCGAAGGGCAAGCCTCAGAAGCTCGGATCAGCGCCATGCGCGCCGCAGCCGCGGCCATCACCTCGCGCATCAGGTGAATGCGCCACTTGGGGAAATGCCGAGAGATCGTACCCTTGCAGGGGTAACGGTGCTCGGACTCGTCGACCTGACGGGGGTCGGAGACGAACGTCGACCCGTACGGGATGGCGCGGATTCGACGCGCCATGCCGCCGTCCATGTCGTCGAACTCGGGGATCTTGTTGCACAGGACGTGCAGCGTGCCGTTGAACACGAACGTCTGCTTCTTGCCGTGGAGGGCGCGCGTAGACTGCTCGTCGCCGCCGGTCAGCTCCTTGATCATGCTGCCGCTGAACTTCAGTTGAGACGAAGGCTCGGAGATGACCACAACGCGACGCCCCTTCATTCGGCGCCGACGGGGTGGTGATCGAGGCCCGATTCAAAACTGTCGACTGGCACTTCATGAAGAGACCCCCGAGAGCGCTCTGGATCAGCTCGAAGAGCTTCGACTTGCCGTTGGCGCCAGTGATGTTGTAGTGGATCACAATCACTTGGCGGTTCTCGTTGAGAATAGACGACGCAAGGAGGTCAATCACGTACCCACGGATCTCGGGGGCCGAGCTGAAAATCTGCAGCATGAAGCGCTCGTACCCCTCTTTTCCGTCGTCAGAGGCGCCGACGGACACCTCAAGGTCCTCGTTGGCGTACCCGGTCGTCAACGTCTGGTACAGAGCGCGCGCGGCGCCGTCGCGGAGAAGACGGTCGCACCCAAAGTCGTAGACGCCGTCCGTGAACGCGACGCAGAACGGAGCTGTGTCCAGCTTGGAAGCTGTGATCCCAGAGCCCTTTGTCTCCATCACGCGGCTTGTCACCAGGCGCTTGACGACGTTCGAGGCGACAGCGGGAGTGCGAAGCTGCTCGAAGACCCGCACGACATCGCTGAGGTGATCCTCCGCCTCGCGCATCGCCTCGCTCAACGCCTCGGCGCCCAGGGACGTCGCCAAGGCGCCGGACAAGGCGGAGCGCAGGCGCTTCAACAAAGCCTTGCAGGCGCTGATCACCATGCGGTCCATGCGCTCCGTCAGGACAGTCAGCGCATGGTACACCTCGTGGTGATCCTTGCTCTCAACCAACGACCAGACGCCGCTCTCAGAAGACATGTACAGGTCGGTGCCGTCAGACTTCGGGAATGCGAGCATCGTAGAAAGCTCGCCCTCCTCCAAGGCCAACACCATCTCCGCCATGTCCGTCGCAGAGCTGCGGCGGTGGTAAGCGCGGTCCAACAGCTGCACGCGCCACTTCGGGGAGTGGATCACCTCGTAGTAAGCGTCGTACATCTGGCGAAGAGTCATCGGATCAGGAGGCGCGGGGGCGTGCAGGGACATGCGACTGCATTGCACGTCCTCTCTGTCGACGGGGGACTCTGGCTCCACCATCATCTTGCTCAGCCAATCGGAAGCGCCGGGAGGGGGGAGCCGACGCGAAACTCCGCCGCTCCCGCGACCGCAGCGACCGCCGCGACTGCCGCTGGTGACAGAGGAAGAAGGTGCTGAAGCGCTCGGGCTCTGAACCCAACTCTTGAGACGACTCCCGTTCCAGGAGTCGACGCCGTCGTCGTTGTTCAAAGGCATGATGCTAGCACTCGTCCACAACACACGACGTTTATGCCCTTTCGGACGTGGGCGAAAGTGAAGAACGCGTCACAAGCGACGAAAGCGGCAATGAAGGATGCAAACGAACGCGGCATGAGTGGCCCGGGGGGCTATGACGACCGACGAAAGCGGCAAAAGGCGACGAACATGTCACAAGAGGACATGGTCAAAGGCGACGAACACGTCAATGACGACGAACGCGGCACTATGCGGCGAGATTTCACAAGAGGACAGGGGGCGTCAACGCCGATCAATGGCATTTTGGTCAAGCTTTTGCTTTCGCGTAAGCCTTGCTGAAGAGAGCCCCCGCAAGGGGCTCTCCCCCAGCGGGGATCACGCTAAAGAGAAAAGGTTCAAGAGAGCTTCACGTACCTTGCAGACTTCTTGCCGTTGCGCTCGACCATGCGCTTCGTAGCGCGTGCGCCGGTCTTGCTGTTGCGGTACACCGTGCGCTTAGAACCGTCCTTCAGAGTAGTCTGGCGACCGGTGGAGACCCATGTGGAAGAGGGAAGGGGGTTCTTCGTGTGAGCCTTCTTTGATCTGGCGCGACCTGAGGACTTGCCGCCTCGGTATTCCAGCGCATCTGCTGTATTTGGAAGACCTTTTGGAACATCTGGAAAATCACCGATGTAGTCCTTACGTGCAGTAATAGCAATCATGGCATTATCGGCTTCATTCCTCCGGGTCAGTATATGTCTTAGTTCGTTTCTGAGTCCGTTCATCTTTTTTTCATCAACTGGCTTAGCCATCTCCTCTCTAATATTTTCTATATTCTCGTTAAGGGCCTTCACTTCCAGTTCAAGCTCATAAATCGTCTCGGGCATCGGCAACGTACCAGAACACTCTGCTGTGTTGTGTAACAATGGCTGCAAAAAAAATACAGATGACCTCAGACAATGTCGACGAACAAAAGTGCATTATGGAAGCTTCCATGACGACTTGTCACGACGGCGCGAAGGTCGGATGAGTGTTGTAATACCTCGTGGGGGGGGCATCAGGGGTGTCAGCCGGGATGAACCCCATGCTCTTCGCCTGCAAGTCCCTAGTCCCTTGTGGTTGCAAGTGATTGTTCTCCGTCCTCAGGGGGCTGACCTCGTGTGCACATGTGCACAAGTCTCTTCGTTGCCAACTGATGCCTAGCAACTCACCGATGCGGTCCGCCTGGAACAACGGGTCGTCGTTTGTTAATGGTGCCTTGGGCGAGACCTGAGGCGATGCTGCTTGAAGCAATGCTCCAGGTCGGAAACACGTCCCAGCGACGCAAGCAAGCCTGGCCAACGTCCTCTCCAAAATCCCTTGTTTATGGGTCCGCCGTGAAGGCCACCTTGTCGTACGCGTTGCACCCCACACCACCTGGTTGGATGAACGTCGCCGTGCGGCCCTTGGCTTCCATGACGACGCGGAGCACCGTCTTCCACGCTCGCTTGCTGTCCATCGCCTTGTCGACTCCGCGGCGGAACTCGTCGTTGTCGGCGACAGCGCTGATGTACCACAGCCAGAACCGAGACATGAGCTCTTTCTCGGTCACCCACGCGTAGTAGCGGCGGCCTGCAAACTCGGCGGTGCGCACGGGGCGGAAGTTGATGTTCGCCTCGACGAAGTCACGGGCCTTGATCACCCGAGCATCCTCAGCTTCAGAAGAAGAGCTCGAACTGCCGCCGTCATCGTCGTCAGAGCCAGAATCTTCATCGCCCATGGACACCCTCAGCTGGATCAAACATTTCTTGTAGAGGTCTCGCCGTGTGATGTACTCAAACGACGACGCCATCGTGTCCATGACCGTGCACGCTAGGTCGATCACGTCGACCGAGTGGTCAATACTGCAGCTGTAGTGCTCGACGCCGCCAAGGGTCGCGATGTGGTAACGCTTCAACGCGACCCGGCACATGTCCTCGACGATCTTGGCGTTGTGTGTAAAGCGCGTGTAGATCATCCTCGACCCCTGAGCGCTGCCTGTGTTGAGCTGAGCCTCGCGCTTCTTGGCGTCGATGGACCGCCCGATCTTGTGAGTGTTCGACGACAGCTCGGCGATCTCCTTGTTGACGTAGATCGTGTCCAGCCTAGGCAACTCTTCGTACGTCTTGGAGCGGAACGCCGCAAGCTCGGCGTCCTTGGAGGCGAGGGCAGAGTCACGAACTGCGAGCTCGGCGACAGCGTCGTCCTTCTCCTTCGCGGCGAGGGCAAGGGCGGTCTCATGCTCTTGGGACGCCAAGGATGCCTGGACGAGACGGTTCTCTAGTTCGTACTTGCCGGCCAGACGGATCTCCCGCACAACCTTTGCGACCCACTTTTGGAATGGGCGGGCTATTGGCTTGCGGGACAACCCAAGCAGGCGGATCAGTCCCACTTCGGTCAAGAAGAGCACGGTTTGCCGACGCCCGATGGCGTCAGTAGTACTGACGGCATCTTTCTCATCTGCATCGAAGTCCTTGATGGTCTCCCGAATGTTGATCAAACCCAGCATTTCTCCAATCTGGTTGGCCTGAAACAACGGGTCATCCGCCGTGCCTTGGATGTTGATGGCCACGCCGTGTGAGAGGCCGGAGTCCGAAAATGCTCGTACGATGTCCATGGTGGTGCGGGAATGGAACGGCATACCCTTTTATGTGTAGGAGTCCGGCTTGTGCCTGTACTACCGGCACGAACCTCATCTTCATCAAAACTCTGTATAGTGTCTCTGATTTTGAGCACCTCACCGATATGGTCTGCCCGGCAAGGGTCGGAAACACGTCCCAGCGAAGCAAGAAAGCCTGGCCAACGCGCCGAAATCCTGGTCCTCTCCAAAATCCCTTGTTTAGGGTAGCCCGGCCGTCGGCACATTTTCGATTTTTCGGTTTCGTTTCTTGTGAAAAATTTTGTGTAAAATATTTTTCTCTCAATCATCAATTTCTCTTCTTACAAGGACAATCGGCCCCCCCGCAAGGATTTTCGGCACCCAGATCAGGGACTTTCTGGTTACAGATCAGGCGTTCGCTCTAGGGAATCATCATTTTCGGGTCCGCCGCGAAGGCGACCTTGTCGTACGCGTTGCACCCCACACCACCAGGCTGGATGAACGCTGCCTTGCGACCCTTGGCTTCCATGACGACGCGGAGCACCGTCTTCCACGCCCGCTTGCTGTCCATCGCCTTGTCGACTCCGCGGCGGAACTCGGCGTTGTCTGCGTCGGCGCCGCTGTACCACAGCCAGAACCGGGACATGAGTTCTTTCTCGGTCACCCACGCGTAGTAGCGCCGCCCTGCAAACTCGGCGGCGCGCACGGGGCTGAAGTTGATGTTCGCCTCGACGAAGTCGCGTGCCTTGATCACACGAGGGTCGGAGGACTCGAGGAGCTTGTCGACCATCTCGCTCACGCACGCAGGCTCCCGGGACAACCCGCCGTCCTGGAGTCCTCGCCCGTACGCCTCGATGAGCAACTGCATGTGCGCGGTCCTCGCTTCCGTGTTGAGACGCTCCTTGAACCCGTTCTCCAAGATAGGGAACACGTAGGGGTCGACGTCCTCCTCGTTGGCATCCGAGGCGTCCGATGCATCCGAGGCATCCGAGGCATCCGAGGCGTCCGAGGCGTCCGAGGCGACGACGGGGAGGTCGCACAAAGGCTTGAACAGAGACCGCATCTTCAGCACCTTCATCCGCTTGACCATCGGACGGTCCGTCGCGTCGATGGCAGGGAAGTTGGACTCGTTGCACGCGATGACGATCAGGGACTCCCAAAGGTAGTCCTTCACCTCGCTCGAGTGCAAGAGCCGACCGCGGATGCGCGAGTCTCCGCTCGTCAGGTCCTTGATGCGCCGGATGTCCAGGCGCTTCTTCGAGTCGGCGCCGCTGGGCTCGTCGAAGAAAGCGAGCCGCTTGCCGGCGTACGCCAGGAAGTTGGCGGCAGCGCCGTTGCCGTTGGCGCTCGCGGACTCGTACAGGAAGTCGCGCTCCGTGAACGCGTGCAAGTTCCCGAAGAGGTGCTCGATCGCACGCATCACCGTCGTCTTGCCGTTGGAACCGTCGCGCTCGTCCGAGAGCACCAGGAAGCGCTTGGCCTGCTCGGAGCTGAACAACGCGTACGCCACGATGCGCAGAAAGTACTCGCGCTCCTCGGGCACGGGAAAGACCTCGGAGTAGAACTTGTCGACGAAGGATCGGAGCTCGGGGGTGGGAGAGAGGAACGCGTAGCCGATCGTGCAGGACACGAAGTCGGACTTGGCGAGAGGGCGGAGCACGCCGGGAGGACTGCGAGCGTCGAGCATGCCGTTGTCGAACGCGACGTGCCCGTCCGGAAGCTTGTCCAGACGCTCGAGGAACCCGGGGGACTTAAGCTCGACGGCGAGGCTCTTGAGAACCTTGATGGGGCCGTCGCAAGACTTCAGGTACTCGCGGTCGCCGACGGACAGCACGCCGTGAAGACGACCGCCCTCGCGGGCGGCGGACCGCAAGAAGCACGCGGCCTCGTTGATCGTGCACCTCACCCACAGACCGGACGCGGAGTCGAACGTGTAGAACGTGCTGTCGTTCACGGCCACGACGTCGGACGCGACGGTTGTCGCACGCAACGCGCCGATGAAGTCAGAGTCGGCGGTGCGGTGGTCGGCGACAGGTGGAACGGAGTTGTAGTTGACGATGACGTTGTTGTTGTTGCCGACGATAGCCCAGCCCAGGTTCATGTTCGAAAGAGTACGCTGGACGCTCTCGTTGTAAGCTTCGACCATGAACGCGAGGTGCCCCTTGTTCGTCACCTGGTGAGGACGAGCGTCCGGAAGGCTCACGCGGGCGACCATCTCGCTGCTAGGCCGGTCGAGGTTGCACAAGCGGACCTCGGCGCCGCGCTCGGAGGCCCGGAACACAGCGTTGCGGGCAGAAGGACGCGTCACCGTCCACGTCTGGTCGGAAGGGATCGTCGAGTGCACACGACACAGGTCTCGCCTGACCTCGAGGCCGACATCCTTGTTCAGGTGGCCGTCGTGAACCACCGTGCCGTCCTCGAGAGTCACGACGGCGCGAAGGTCAGCGAGGTCCAGGCTGACGACGCAACGGTCGCAGCGGCCCGACGAAGGCGGCAATGACGACCGACGAAGGCGTCACAAGGGGACATGGTGACGCCAATGACGACCGACGAACGCGTCAATGACGACCGACGAAGGCGTCACAAGGGGACATGGTGACGCCAATGACGACCGACGAACGCGGCAATGACGACCGACGAACGCGGCAATGACGTCTGACGAACGCGGCAATGACGTCCGACGAAGGCGCCACAAGCGGCCACAGTGGCGATGACGAACGACGAACGCGGCACAAGACGACATGGCGCCAATGACGACGAACGCGTCACAAGGCGACGAACACGCCACAACAACCAATGATCACCGACGAACGCGTCGATGATGACCGACGAAAGGGCGTCAATGACACTGCGGACGTGCATAGGCCCGCGAGAGGGAACATGCAACTGCAATCACGAGAGGGGACCAACCTGCGGCGACTCTGAAGGAAGGAGTTCTTGGCATCAGGGGTGGAGTGGCGGGGTGGAGTGGGTCATGCTAGCGTAGTTGCATGCCGGATTGAAAGATGACGTTTCGAATGGTTGAACCGCCCCAGTATCCTGCCCGGAGTCGATGGAGTGGGTGGAGTGCCTGTTCAGCAAATCCAACAGCAGCTCACAATTTTGGATGATGATGAATTTTTTTATTAAGTCCGCCTACGCTAGACCCTATAAAACACCCACTCCACCCACTCCACCACTCCACTTCAACATAGACACTGACCCCCGTCGTTCCAAACCAATGCGATGAAAATGTCCGGTGATATGCACCCACTCCAACACCCACTCCACATTCCACTCCACCTAGCTAGAAAGGGCGTCGTCGTCTTCAGCGTCGTCCAGGCACTTTCGAACCAACAAGAGCCCGACGGCGACGAGGATCTTCTTCCTGTTGAGTCTGGCGTACGCCGAGCAACACTTGCGAGGCGACACGACCCAGCCGAGGCAAGCCTTGCACACGTTCTTCTCTTCGACGACAAACCCCAACATCTCCAGCGTCTTCTTGTCCAACACTTCAGGACTCCGGACGCTCGCGTGGCGCTCCTTCATGTAACCAGAGTAGGCTGATTGGAAAGCCGCCACAGCAGTTCCCGCCTCGGGATCTCGGACCGTGTACACCACCTCGAAGCCGACGACCGCATCCTCGTCCTCCGGACCGAGGGACAGGAAGCGCCGGACGTGGCTCGTCGCGGCAAGGGATGTTCCACGGTGGACGTGGCTTGTGTCCTCGTTACCCATGTCATCATCGACTGAGGAGTCGTCCTCGTCCAACGTGTCCAGCATATCGTCGATCTTGTCTCGGACGCGGCGGAGAAGGTTATCACGCGTGATGTACTCGAACGACGACGCCATCGTGTCCATGACCGTGCACGCTAGGTCGATCACGTCGACCGAGTGGTCAATACTGCAGCTGTAGTGCTCGACGCCGCCAAGGGTCGCGATGTGGTAACGCTTCAGCGCGACCCGGCACATGTCCTCGACGATCTTGGCGTTGTGGGTCGAGCGCGTGTAGATCATCCTCGACCCCTGAGCGCTGCCGGTGTTGAGCTGAGCCTCGCGCTTCTTGGCGTCGATGGACCGCCCGATCTTGTGAGTGTTCGTCGACAACTCGGCGATCTCCTTGTTGACGTAGATCGTGTCCAGCCTAGGCAACTCCTCGTACGTCTTGGAGCGGAACGCCGCAAGCTCGGCGTCCTTGGCGGCGAGGGCGTCGTCCTTATCCTTTGCGGCGAGGGCAAGGGCGGTTTCATGCTCTTGGGTTGTAAGCTGAGCACGTGCCTCCGAATCGGCGATGGTTTTTTGTAGTTGTTGTTCGAGCTCAAACTTCCCATTCAACCGGATCTCCTTCAACACCATGGCCACCCACTTTTGGAATGGGCGAGCAAAAGGCTTGCGAGACAATCCTAACAGGCGGTAGAGGCCTAGCTCCGTGAGGCACATCACTTGTTGGGACCCTCCAGGGGTGTAAACCCGGCTTACACCCTTTTCATCTCGATCAAAGTCTTTGATTGTCATACGAACGTTCGTCATTCCAAGTAATTCCCCAACCTGGTTGGCTTGGAACAATGGCTCTTCGGGCGTTCCGTGGATATTGATCTCCACACCGTTTGACAATCCCACATCCCTAAAAGAGCGTACAAGGTCCATTTACAACACATTTCGTGTTCCCTTTATACCTGTTCTCTGAGGGCAGAAACAACGTCATCCAATCAGGTCGGGGAATTGCTCGGAATTGTTAGACTATACAGGGGGTCGATGATGATGAAAAGGTCGCCGGTAGTATCGCACCCTTGGTGGGCAGCAACAATCACTCTTCCTCACTGAGCTGGAGCTGTACCGCCTGTTAGGAATGTCCCTCAAGCCCTTCGCTCACCCGTTTCATAAGTGGGAAAGGAAAGGTTTTGAAGGAGATCAGCTCATGTGCTTGGTCAAGTCGTGCCTCCGAATCCGTTAGGTAGTACCGGCACGAACCTCATGATACACCCGTGCTAACTAGTTCTGGAAACGCGAGGCTTCCGTCATTCACTAAGTTGGCGCTGGCTTACTAACTAGGGCGTACGCCCGCGTCCGGTTCGTCATCCTCTCGTTGCCTTCTCTTTCGCTCC
>Ga0209702_10008779_pt1 | contig 11584 bp, 8 predicted proteins | sample FRY01_FD_187210 | JGI IMG/M metagenome (GOLD analysis project Ga0209702, IMG submission 187210) | Freshwater microbial communities from Lake Fryxell liftoff mats and glacier meltwater in Antarctica - FRY-01 (SPAdes) (version 2) | ecosystem: Environmental > Aquatic > Freshwater > Ice > Glacier... | reverse complement strand
TAAAGCCTTTGCGTGGAATCAATTAAATGAACCCCCAATGATAGATAAAGATATTGAGTCTGTTGTTAAAAGTGTACGGGCATATGCAGAAAGTAATCCTGAGCCAACATTACCTAAGAACTATCAACGATTCAAATCTGCAGTGGACGCATTAATTAATATACCCGGGGAAAAATATCCTGAGCTTGAAATGGCGCTTAACCACAGCAAAGAACCTTGTGATTTTAAAGACGAGAATAGATGGGTACGAGGCATAGCCGACTTAGTAATTATTGATGGGATTGATGCATTCGTAATAGATTACAAAACAGGGAGTAATAAATATCCTGACCCCAAACAATTAAGACTAATGGCGCTGATGATATTTACTCATTTTCCTGAAGTGCAGAAAGTTAAGGGTGGCTTGATGTTCATTATGAAAAACAGTTTTCTAGCAGAGGAATACCATAGAAAAGATATGGACAAGTCGTGGAAAATGTTTGAACAACCTTTAAAAAGACTCGAGACAAGCTATGATTACGATCAATGGACTGCCAACCCTACTCCTTTATGTGGGTGGTGCCCAGTAAAATCTTGTGAATTTTGGAAACCAAGGAGATACTAATGATAAAGAATTGTATTGTTTGTAATACAAAGTTTGAGACTAATCACCCGAACTATTTAACGTGTTCTTATAAATGCAATAAAATTAACAAAGTAATTAAACGGTACGCGAGAACTAATAATAATTGGCACGCTTATTTTAAGCAATTATTATCTAAAAAATCTAATTCAGATTTAACCGTCGAGGATTTAATAAAGCTATTGATTAGGCAACAGGGGCGGTGCGCTTTATCAGGGGAAGACTTAACATGCATTCATAAGAGAGGTAAAGTTATACAAACAAACGCAAGTATTGATAGAATAAACGCGGGAGGAGCGTATAATATGACTAATATACAGTTAGTGTGTAGGGCGCTTAATTCATTCAGAGGGGCTTCACAACTTAACGATTTTATAAACTGGTGTAAAAAGGTGGCAATCAAATGGCATATACAAAATCCCCAAGACCCTACAAGAGGGAGTGGGAACTAGAACAAAAGCGTGGTGAGAAAAAATCTCGGGCAACGAGAGCTAGAATACGAAGAAAAGTAGACGCTACAAGCCCTGACAAAAATGGTAACGGTAAAGCAGACAAACGAGAGGGTAAAGATATTGCCCACAATAAAGCTTTATCTAAAGGTGGTAAGAATAGTGACGGAATAACTATTCAATCCGCATCCAAGAATCGTTCATTTAAACGAAACTCTGCTAAGAAGCTAGTATCAGAGACAAGTACAAGGGAAAGAAAAAAAGTTAAAAAAAGAGTTGTATAAAAAAAGTAAGTAGTAGATAATAGTTCTCCAAGTTAAACAAACATACAGTTAGGAAGTTAATGGAAGTGATACATGACAAGGCTCTGAAGCTATTGTTGCCAGTAAATACAGCGACATTAATAACAGACCACATAGAGAAAAGTGAAATTTTAGATACTAAAGACGAGGTATCTACTCTTGTAGTTTATTGGGGGCTCGATGAGATGACCCAACTAAATAAACTTATCCGCTTCAAAACCAATCTTCCATCACCTATCACTAGAGATTATGCATGGCCAGGCTTATTTAAACCCTTCGATCACCAACGCGTAACCTCTGAATTCCTTAGCATTAATGAGAAAGCCTTTTGTTTTAACGAAGCAGGCACAGGCAAAACTTCGTCTGTACTTTGGGCGGCTGACTATCTTATGAACCAGGGTAAGATAAAAAAAGTCTTAATTATATGCCCTCTTTCTATTATGCAATCCGCTTGGCAAGGTGATGTATTTAATACATGCATGCACAGAACCTCTGCCATATGCCATGGTAGCTCTGTTAAACGAAAGAAAATCATTGAAGGAAACTATGACTTCACCATCATTAATTACGATGGGGTAGGTGTTGTTAGAGAAGACATTAGAGAGGCTAACTTTGATCTCATTGTTGTTGACGAGTGTAACGCTTACAAATCTCATACTACCGCGCGCTGGAAAACATTGAAGAAAATAATTAAGGACGATACCAAGGTATGGATGATGACTGGTACCCCTGCATCACAATCTCCCATGGACGCGTTTGGTTTAGCTAAATTAATATGTCCCGATAGTGTACCTAAGTTGTCTGCTGCATGGCGAGAGAAAGTAATGTACCAAGTCTCACGATTTAAGTGGATCCCTAGACCAACGGCAAAAGACTTAGTATATAAAGCGCTGAAACCTGCCATTAGATTCGCCAAAGATGAGTGTTTAGATTTACCTGAAGTTATGTACCAGACGCGCATGGTGCCTTTGACTCCACAAGTAGAGAAATTCTACAAGCAACTAAAATCACAAATGATTATTGCAACAGGAGATGAGTCGGTGACCGCCGTTAATGCCGCCGCAGGATTAAATAAACTACTACAAATATCAGGAGGGGCTGTTTATTCCGACGACAAAACTACTATTAAGTTTGATGTATCACCTAGATTAAATGCTCTGATGGAAGTTTTAGACCAGACGGAACACAAGGTTATTATCTTTGTTCCCTATACCCACACCATAAAATTTCTATCAGAGTTTTTAACAAGTAACAATGTTAACAACGAAGTTATTAATGGGGCTGTCTCCGCAAACGCTAGAGCCAGTATCATTAGCAGGTTTCAATCGGAAGAAGACCCTCGTGTTCTTGTAATACAACCTCAAGCCGCATCACACGGAGTAACGCTCACCGCTGCAGATACTGTAGTGTTTTGGTCACCCGTCATGTCAGTTGAGGTTTATTTACAATGTATTGCGAGGATTGACCGCGTAGGACAAGTTAATAAAATGACTGTGGTTCACCTACAAGGTTCTGACGTTGAAAAAAGAGTGTATGCGATGTTACAAGGTAAAGTCGATCAGCATACTAAGTTAGTTGATTTATATCGTGAGGAGTTAGAATCATGAGTGATGCAGTAGAAGAAACTCTAGAAGTCGAAGTCCCTGTAGTTAAGGTGCAATTAGATGAGTTAGTTAATACCTATCTAAAAATCCGAAACAAAAAGGATGAGCTCGCTAGAGAGTTTCAAGCAAAAGAACAAGAGCTAAAGAATGACCTTGCCCAACTTGAGCAAGTGATGCTTAATTCTTGTAATGAAGTAAGTGCGGATAGCATTAAAACTTCAAGTGGTACGATTATAAAAACCCTTAGAGAGAACTATGTGTGTTCTGACTGGGGTAATTTTAAGGACTTTGTATTAGAAAACGAAGCCGTTGAATTACTTCAACAACGTATACACCAAGCAAACTTTAAAGAATTTTTATCTAGTCGCACCGAAGACGGATTACCTCCAGGCATTAGTTCTATGAGGGAATTCAGTATAGTAGTACGTAAACCAACCAGTAAATAAGGAGAAACACTATGGCTCAACAGCCTAATATTATTACAACACCTAAAGGGCTTGCACTATACCCTTGGTTATCTACACCTGACACTAAGTATTCCGAAGAAGGTGAATATAAAGTTAACCTAGTATTATCCAAGGAAGACGCTCAACCCATCGTGGATGAGATTAATAGAATCTTCGCAGAAAACTTAGCTGCAGAGACAAAGAAACAAGGGAAAGAGATTAAGACCGCTAACCCGCCTTACGCTGACCAGCTTAATGATGCAGGGCAACCCACGGGTAACGTGATCTTTAGATTCAAATCTAAGGCAGCTTACAAGCCTTCTATTTTTGATGCTAAGGGCACTACCATGATAGAAAGTAATATATGGGGTGGCTCAGAAATAAGAGTCAACGGAACTATCGCTCCTTATTTTACGAGTCTGGTAGGCGCAGGTATAGCTCTTAGACTTAGAGCCGTGCAAGTGATTAAACTTGTAGAAGGTAGCGGAGAGGGTGCATCTCGATTTGGATTTGATGAAACTGCGGGATACGTTCATAACGCTCCAGACGCAGGGGCAGAAGTTTTTGAAGAAGGTGGCGCACCTAGCCCTATTATGGAGGCCACACCTGCCGGTAAAGCGGGAGCAATCGCTAGGAATCCAGATCAGGTATTTATGGGAAATGCCGCTAATGTCGTACCTGTAGCCGAACCTGAAATAGTTAAGGTAGTTTCCTCTAATGAAGGCGGGAAAGATATTGCCGATCTTGTAACTAAATGGGGGGCGAAAGATTAATCATGGACAAACTTAAAGCCATACTAAAAGACAACCCTAACATAGGATTAGATGAAGATACGATAGCAGTTGCTAACAGTAATTTCGCTAATCAAACTAAACGTATTTCTCTGAGAGGGGGGGTGTTTAGGAAAATAGTTGGGGGTAAAGAAGTCAGTGCGGCCGAAGCCTATATTATGAATGTAATAATAGTTAAGATGGCACATACGTCATCAAGAGTATATTATGAAGATTCGTATGAAGAAGGCAAAAAAGTGAGTCCTGTATGTTGGTCTAACGATTCTGTAAAACCCGATCCTGAAGTTAGTAAACCTCAATCTGAGTCCTGTCACACCTGTCCTAATAGTGTGCGGGGTTCAGGTTCTGGGGGGTTAGGTACTTCCTGTAAGCTATCTTGGAGAGTGGCTATTGTTTTAGCTAATGACCCCAAGGGAGATGTACTACAGCTAGTGCTACCTGCTAACTCATGTTTTGGTAAAGAAGAAGAAAGTAAGTGGCCTTTTAAGGCGTACATTCAGATGCTTGCCGACAATAAGGTAAGCGCAGGAAGAGTCGTTACCAAGATGCAATTCGATGCGAACTCTCATAAACCCAGAGTTTTATTTTCTCCTGTTGAAGCAGTGGATGACGATACGTTAGTGGTCGTTAAGACACAAGCAGAAGGGCAAGCCGCTCAAAGCGCAATTCATTTAAGCGTGTATCAATCGGACGATGCTCCTGCACCAGAGCCAGTAAAATTCGGAGTTTTTATAGAGGAAGAGGGAACTAGCTTAAAGAGCACTGAAGCAAATGAGAACATTAGTAAAATAGTAAATAAATGGAGGAAATAATGCCACGACCTTATAGTAATGAATTTGTATTGGGGTTACACCATGCAGATGACAGTAAAGATGGAGTTAAGTTAGCGAAGTTATGTTTAAAAGTAAATCTACCTATTAAGTATGTGGCCGATGGATTTGATGTATCACGGCGTACTATCCATAGTTGGTTTAGAGGGAGCCTAATAAGAAAAAACAATGTTGAGAAGATACAAAGATTCACAGCATTAATAGAGCAAGGTTTAGCCGATGGGCGATTGCCCGCAGTTAATTTAGCTGATGCTAAGAATTTTATTGATTCCGAAGTTAGACCCTTGCTGTGAGCGCCGACTTTTATAGCAAACTGTTGCCCCAGAAAGGTACCTACTGCGTAGCTGTTTTACCTCCGGGTGAAGGCCAACACATGCGCCATATCTTTGTAGATACTATTGGTGAGCTTGTAGACACGATTGAAGCTAAGAAGGATAAGAATCATGTCTTTATAGGCATGGCTAATTTTGATGGACATAGCAGAAAAAACGCTATTAGCTTACGTTCTTTCTTTGTAGATTTAGATGTAGGAGACACTAAGGACTTTAGTAGCAAGCAGGAAGCGCTTGACGCCTTAGAAAACTTTATACAATCACAGGATTTACCACCCCCAGTTAAGGTAGATAGTGGGAACGGTATTCATGCTTACTGGCTTTTAGACACGGACGTCCCTGTTGACGAGTGGAAACTTTACGCGGAGAAATTTAAGCAGTTGTGTTTATCTAAAGGGTTACACATTGACCCGTCTGTTACCGCAGATAGGGCTCGAATTCTTAGGTGCCCTGACACATTTAACTTTAAGTCTGACCCCCCTACCCCTACTAAAATACTTGACCAAAACACTCAAGTATATCAATTTGAAATGTTTAAAGAGTTTTTAGGGGCGGTTGAGAAATCATTTGAGGAAATACTAAAGGTTAAATCTACTGAGATAAGTAGGCAGATAAACGGGCAGAACAACTACGCCACTAAATTTGAGATAATAGCAAACAAAAGTTTAGACGAATCATCTACTGAGGGGTGCTTGCAGATTAGGCACATCATTAGAAATAGGCAGACATTGTCAGAGCCTGAGTGGTATGCGGGGTTGTCTATAGCCCAACATTGTGTAGACCGAGATGAAGCTATCCACGCGTTATCAAAGGATCACCCCGATTACAATAGGGAAGACACAGAGAAAAAAGCTAATCAGACTCAAAACATGCCTCAATCATGTGAGGTATTTGATTCATTAAACCCCGGTATATGTGAGAACTGTAGCCACTACAGAAAGATAACAAACCCGTTAATTCTAGGAAAAGTATTTATTGCGTCACCAGTTTCTAAGAATCCTCTTCAGTCTACTGTGGTAGCGTTAGCTGATGGCACGTCTTCGGTGACTACCCTACTTCAAGGTTTACCTCCGGAGCTTGCGGCTGAGGGTTTTAAACGCGCGACTAATGGAGGTATTGTATTTAAACCTAAGCCTGTGTTTGATGAGAGCGGAGACTTGATTGAGCAGAAAGAACAAGTAGTAACAACGTATGATTTATACCCTCTTAAGAGAATCTATAGCCCATACGAAGGTGACTGCATGATGATGAAAACCGACGTGCCCAACGATAAACCCAGAGAATTTATGGTGCCGTTTAGCATGATATATGATGGCAATGAACTGAGAAAACAAATAGCTTCAGCGGGGGTTCTGTTTAGCCCTCAAACTAACCAATGGAAACTAATTATGAATTACTTATATACGTGGGGTCAGTATCTACTGGCTACAGACTCGGCAGAGAATATGCGGACACAAATGGGCTGGACTCCAGATTACGATGCTTTTGTTATAGGCAACTTAGAGATAAACAAACAAGGGGAAGAAGTTAGTAGTCCTACATCGCCTATGTGCAAAAACATTTCAGTACACCTAAAACGATCTGGAAGCTACGATAAATGGAAAGGAGCGGCGAATAAATTAAACCTTCCTGGGTTTGAAGTCCATGCATTTGTAATGTTGTCGGGACTTGCCTCTACTCTTATGTGTCGTACGTCTACGTCAGGGGTTGCTATCTCTCTTACAGGAGATACAGGAGCAGGTAAAACAGGAGCCTTGTATGCCGCGCTTAGTATGTGGGGTCACCCTAAAGATATGTCTGTATTAGAATCTACCGATAACGGAACTACGGGAAGGTTCTTAGGGCTACATAATATTCCGCTCGGACTGGACGAAGTAGGCAACATGCACGGAAAGCTACTCTCCCAACTAATACACAAAATATCTCAGGGTAAAGCCAAGATTAGAATGCAAGGCTCAATCAATGCCGAGCGTGAACATGAATACTCTGCGTCTTTAGTAGGGATATTTACCACTAACCATTCTATATACGACAAGCTATCTACTTTGAAGAAAGACCCTAATGGTGAGATAGCTCGACTTATAGAATTTTATTTACATAAGCCCCAACAAATCAAAGACACACCTGCTCTAGGAAGAGAGATTTTTAATACGTTTATGCATCATCATGGCTGGGCAGGCCCCGAGTTTATTAAGTCATTGATGACTTACGACGCTGAGTATATCCTTGCCCGTATTAGTCATTGGGTAGATAGATACAAATCTGACTTTGGAGATGATACGGCATTTCGTTTCTATGAGAATCTAGTGGCAACTAGCATGGTTGCCGGCGAGATAGCAGCTAAAATTGATATTGTTCAGATTGACCTCGAGAGAGTTTACAAAAAAGTTATTTCTGAAATGATAGACATACGAGATAACGTAGTAAAAGTTAATGATGTTAACTACATTAGTTTGATAGGAGAATTTATATCTCAGAACAATAACGCTATCCTAGAATTGCATGAAGGCAAGCTAATTAAAGAGCCATACAATGCCTTAGTTATTAGGTTAGATACCGACAAGAAAGAGCTGTGTATTGTTAGGTCAGTCTTTAGGAAGTTTTTAATTGAGGACAATAATGTGTCACCTAAACAGTTCTTATTTCAGCTTAGAGACCTGGGGGTTAAGGTAGAAACAAAACGTAAGAAGATGGCAGCTAACTGGAAGCCTGGGTTAGATGAATTTAATCTTGATGCCTATATTATAGACACAAGCACCATACCTAAAGATATTATTAAGGAGATTGATCCTGGGCTTGTATGAAGAAGTTGAATGGGTTTTCCCCTTTGAAAACATGGTCATCGGGGAAAGTTTTTTTATTCCTACGCTAAAGACATCTCACATGATATACATGATTGAGACGGGCGCTAAAAGAGTGGGAGTAAGAATTAAAGCTTATGTAACATCCAAAGATAATCACTTAGGCGTTAGAGTGTGGAGAGTACGTTAGTCTATGTCAGTCGATCCCGCAGGAGATAACCCAGGAATATTTACTTTACCGTTTTCTATGTCATAAAAAGGGTTATTACCATATATTCTTCTTCTTATATTGGTTATTTGATGTAATATTCCAAGTTCTTGTTTATCCAACAGTTCTAATTCTCTTTGTTTTTTCTCGCTAGAGTAATGATCGCGAGTCTGATTATAAATGTTATTTCGGGCTTGTCTTACTACAGCAAGTCTTTTTTCTATAATGTTTAAAGATATAGCAGCGGCTTTTAATTCTCTGTTTATGCCTTTGTCTAAGTATTCTTGAGCTAATTTTCTGTCATCGAAATTATTTTTATCGTATGCATCGAATGTAGCTACTACTTGGTCGGCGCGTGTTTTAAATTCGTAGTAGTCACTAATCAGTCTATTATTTCGGTCGCTACTTATAAAAGCACTTCCGCCAGGAAAGCTTGCTAGGTAATCTCTTATATCTTTCGCCGGTTTATTTTTATTATTTGATTCGAATTCGTATTTGTCTATAAGCGAATCTACTAATGCGAACACTATAGCTCCTGTGTATCCTGTATACTGTCTAAAAAAGTAATCCACGTGAATAGGAGCCGTTCCTGTAATTGCACCTATTTTTTTAGCCGCTTCAGAAGTGCCGGGATTTGTTTGGAATTGTGAAGGTAATTCTTCTAACCGTTCAGGCACGATTGGTCTGCCCGTCCTAGAATCTTCATTATAATTTATATTTACCAGAGGTCGCACTAGCTGGGGTATTAAATTTAATTGTACTATTTCTTTTGCGTTTCTTTTAAGGCTGTCCCAGAACTTTAAACTATCTTGCGATTCTGCAATCACAGTGTTATATACTTGTTCAGGTATTACTTTTCCTATATAAGTAAAGAAATCTGGGCGTAAAGTAAGATGAAAGCCATCATCTCCTATAATAAACCTTCTATCTCTAATTTTGTTATCTAGTTGGGCATAATTTCTTCTCATTTCGCGGAGATATTCATTGAGTTCTTTAGATGGTTTAACACCAATAGTATTTCCTAGGGTCTCTAACATTTTATCGTCGTCATCATCCTGAAGTAGCATATAAACAAAAGCTACACCCGCTGTTTGGGCCCATGTAAGCATAAAATTAATAATAGCTTCTCGCCTTGCTGTAGGAGTCACTCCCCCTTGTCGAGAATAAAGTCCTTGTATTACTTTGCCTTGTACAGATAGTGCTTGTAATGCCGCGCCAAAGAAAGGAATATATTGCCGACCCGCAGTTATGAACTGATTATCCCCTGCTCTCCTAAAGTTAATTAATTCAAATGCCATTTCTAGGGCTCTTCTATGACTCTTGTTTTCAAACAAAGCTTGATTATAAACTGCCTGCCTTACTGAGTTATCCGAAGCCATAGCAATTCTACTTAAAAGACCTCCTAAAGATAATCTTACATTACCTACTTTGATAGCCCCTTCTTCGGTTATGCCGGTAGGTATATTAGTTCCTGGAATACGACTAAGTCTTCTTATAAGAGCATTATAAAAACCCGGTGTATTAATGTCTCTATCTATAGCATTATCGTTTTGTACAAAGGCCAATCCTCCTGTCGCCCCTAATTTATTTAGCTTTTTATGGGTTCTACTTATGCCTAGTATAGTTGCAGGAAACTCATACATTACTCTTAGAGGTATCATAAAAGCACCATACCTCAAACCCGAAGCATACATAGCGCTATACATATCTTGTATAAATGTTTGTGAGAGTCCAAACACAGGGTTTTTTACAATGTTGTCCCTTAACATTGTCGATGCATTGGCCCACATATTAGTCCCTGTTAACATAGCTTGCGCGGCTCCATTAATAGCTTTAGCATACATCACATAGGAATACTCATATAATTGTTTTCTCTGTTTTCCGTCAGGACCAATTTCACTAACTTCTACCGAATTTTCTTCAAAACCTTTTGTTTTCTGGGCAACAGGCCTTACAATTAAATTGTCTTCCGGTTGAAACTCTAAAGCGGTTCTTATTTTTTGTAACGCAGTTTTATTTGCTATTCCATGTGTAATACCCACTTGTACAAACCTTTCCATATTCTGAAACACATTGTTTACCGGTTGAAGAGACCCTTTCCTAGGGACAAATAACCCTCTACCACTTTTAGTTCCTTTTAGAACAGGTCTGGGTAAGCTTGTTTGGCCTTCCCTATATAGTGGCACAAATACATCTTCGTACATTTCGTTTATAGCCTCTTTATCTATGCCTACAGTTTGGGCATAGTTGTCATATTGTTCTTGGCCTATTACTTCATTCTCCAGTAAAAACTTAAGTACATTATTTTTCACCCCTATCCAAACATCTTGTATTTCTTGCAATTCTGGATATCGATTGAATCGTTCTATAAGGCTATCTACTTCTGCGCTAGTCTCCGCAACTAAAATATATCCTCTCATTATTTCTTTTGCTTTTTCTACTTTCCCCTGTCTTACTAAGCTTCTAGCTTCTTGCTCAAGTCGGTCATTATTATTTATAATTACTTTTAGTTGTTTAGCAATTAATGCCTGGCTGATAAATTCCTCAGCTATTTTAATATCCTCGGCGCTAAGTATTGAGAATTCACCTTTTTTAATATGTTTATTAGCAAATTTCTCAACAAGTTTATTTACTTTGCGCATGCTAAATTCATTTTTTATTACTTCAAATTTCTCTGTGGCTTTATCAAAAATTATTCCGCCAAACTCTCTAAAAGCACTAGCTAACGTCTCCGCATGAACTGCTTGAGCTATAGATATTTTTGCTAACGTATCTTCTATGAATTTTTGAGCTTCTTTAACGGGTTGTAATTTACTTGCTTTTATTATTTCTTTTTTCAGTCTATTATAGAGAGCAATATCATAACCAAATACACCATTCTGGAAAGCCCGAAGTTTTCCTCCTACAGAAGGAAGATTCCATTTAAAATCATTACTATTAAAAAATGGGTCTGCTGGGTCAGTTACTTTTTTATTGTCTTTGCGAGCTTTTTCTTTTTCTTTTTGTTTATTACTTTTAGCATCTTCTACTTCTTGTTTTATATTTTGTTTTTCTGCAGGTTTATCTACTCTAGAGAACTGAATGTCTTGTGACACTTCAGGGTTAACATTAAAATCTATCATTTCTCTAATAGCAGCTTCATTTTCAGGCTCTATAGAAATTATATTATCTATAACAGTATTTTCTTCAAATTCAAATC
>Ga0209702_10008778_pt1 | contig 11584 bp, 11 predicted proteins | sample FRY01_FD_187210 | JGI IMG/M metagenome (GOLD analysis project Ga0209702, IMG submission 187210) | Freshwater microbial communities from Lake Fryxell liftoff mats and glacier meltwater in Antarctica - FRY-01 (SPAdes) (version 2) | ecosystem: Environmental > Aquatic > Freshwater > Ice > Glacier... | reverse complement strand
CTGTGTCACTCTTTATCTCAAAGTAGAGAAACTATTTTGGCGGATCGAACGATTCCACACAGGACACCGGATCGGTGTACCATCCAATACCCGTGAAGAAACACCCACGCGCGTCTTGCTGCTTGGGTGTTTTTCTTTCTACAGTTCAACCTCTCGGCCATTGTGCCACCACATCTTGAATCGTCGCCAAGCGAATCGGAAAGGGCGACTCATCCACGAAAGGATCGGAGAATGGACGCAGTTGCGAGCCGTATCATCAAAGCCCGACAATACGCTGCTGAACGGGATCAGCGTATTCATATCACTCGGTTTGAAGTGCAGATCGACGGCGAAAATTCCAACCACCAAGTCAGCTACAACCGGGGCGAATGGGGTTGTGACTGTGAAGAATTTGTGCGTCGGGGCATCTGCGCCCACGCGATGGCAATGGAAGAGATTCTGGGCGATGCCGTGCAACCGGCTATGATACCAGCCACATAAAAGTCTATAACAACCGAATAGAGAGAGAGCGTCGGATACATATCCGACGCTCTTTTGTTTAGGCTGTGCTATCCTCCTGCCCCAATGATTTCGAACCTATCCAGCCCTGTGCGATAATAGGCGGCGGTGGACCATCAACTTCTTGGACTGGGCATGAAGCGTCAACACATCCAACTTCTGATCGGCTTTGGCATCAGCGCCATATTCATCTACTATCTGCTGCCCGGCCTGAAACTGGACGAAGTAGGGGGCGCGCTGGCTTCGGCCAACTATTGGTGGATTCTACCGGGCATCGCCGTCTATTTTGTGGGGCTGGGCGCACGCACCTGGCGCTGGCACTTTATGCTGCGTCACCTGAAATCGGTGCCCTTGCGCCGCCTCTTTCCCGTCGTTTGCATCGGCTACTTTGGCAATAACGTCTACCCCTTCCGCGCCGGCGAGGTCATCCGCTCTTATGTGCTGAAGCGCAAAGAGGGCATCCCCATGGCGTCCAGCCTGACGACGGTCATCATCGAGCGCATCTTTGACGGGCTGGTGATGCTGCTCTTTGTCTTTTTGGCGCTGCCCTTTGCGCCCATTCCTGCTGCTTACCGCCAGTTTGTGGTGATACTGACGGTTCTGCTGGTGCTGGCAACGGCGGTTTTTATTTGGATGGCAAGCCAGCCCGCACGAATGGCCCGGCTCTACGGCTGGTTTGCCGCCCGCCTTTTGCCTGGCTCCATCCGCACCCGCGCGGATGAGATATTCCAGCGCTTTATGGAAGGCATTCAGAGCCTGAGCAGCCCGCGGGATGTCGGGATGATCTTCGTGACCAGTGTGGCTGTGTGGCTGATGGAGACGGTGAAATATTGGTTTGTAATGCACGCCTTCCCTTTCGACGTCAGCTTTTTGGCGCTGATGCTGATGAACGGTATTGTCAATCTGGCGACGACACTCCCCTCCGCGCCCGGTTATGTGGGCACATTCGACACGCCGGGCATCGAAACCCTCGTCGCCTACGGCGTGGGCCGAGACTTGGCCGCGGCCTACACGGCTGTGCTGCACGTGGCCCTGTGGGTCCCTGTGACAGCCGTGGGCGCATACTTTTTCTGGCGGGAACAGTTGACGTGGAGAGATTTTGGTGTGGCGAAGGAAGAAGCGACGACGGCAGACGGCAGACCGCGGACGGCAGACAAACGTTGAGGGCGTTTCGCCGTCTGTCGTCTGCGGTCTGCCGTCCACTATAGCACTCTTTTTCAACGGAGAACGAACGCATGAAAAACATCGCAGTGGCCGGAACCGGCTATGTCGGCCTGGTCACAGGGACCTGTTTTGCCAATCTGGGCAACAAAATCATCTGCATCGACATCAGCGAAGAGAAGATCGCGATGCTCAAACGGGGCGAAACGCCCATCTATGAGCCGGGGCTGAGTGAACTGATCCAGCGCAATGTGAAGGCGGGACGGCTCCACTTCACCACCAGTTACGAAGAAGCCCTGGCCGATGCGGACTTCGTTTTTATCTGTGTGGGCACGCCCAGCGGTGTGGATGGCGAGGCCGATCTGCGCTATGTACGGATGGCCGCCGAGACGATTGCCGAAACGATGGACCACCCGCTGATCGTCGTCAACAAAAGTACTGTCCCCGTGGGCACGGGCGACTGGGTGGCCGATATTATCAGCCGCAAGCAGCCCACACCCATCGACTTTGCGGTGGTCAGTTGCCCGGAATTTCTGAAGGAAGGCTCGGCTCTCGCTGATTTCACAAATCCCGACCGGGTGGTGCTGGGCAGCCTGAACTCGGACGCTGCGGACAAAGTAGCCCAGCTTCACTTACCCCTGCGTGCGCCGATACTCGTCACCGATCTGCGCACGGCGGAGATGATAAAATATGCCAGCAACGCCTTTCTGGCGACCCGCATCAGCTTTATCAACGAAATCGCCACCATCTGCGAAAAGCTGGGCGCGGACGTGCGCGAAGTGGCCGCTGGGATGGGCTATGACAAACGCATCGGCCCCCACTTTCTCAATGCGGGGTTGGGCTATGGCGGAAGCTGCTTCCCCAAAGATGTGAAGGCGCTGGAACATATGGCGCTTGTGCAGGGCAGCCATCCGTCTCTGTTGCGGGCGGTGATGGAGATCAACCGGGACGCCCGGCGCTGGGCGGTGATTACCCTGCGCAATCTGCTGGGCGGTAACCTGACAGATAAACGTATCGGCCTGCTGGGGCTGGCCTTCAAACCCAACACCGACGATCTGCGCGAGGCTCCGGCCATGGAAATCGGCCATCTATTGATGAACGAAGGCGCGCACGTTAGCGGCTATGACCCGGTGGCGATGGCCCACGCGGGCAAACTGAACCCCCGACTGCGGCTGGCGGAGGATGTCTACGATCTGGCCCAGGGCGCAGACGCACTGCTCGTCGTGACTGAATGGGACGAGTTCAAACATTTGGATATGAAACGCATCAAAGAAGTGATGGCCCAGCCGATTTTGGTCGATGGGCGCAACATTTATTCACCTGAACAGATGACAGCGCTGGGCTTTACTTACCGGGCAGTAGGCAGAGGAAACGGGACAAATGGCGACAACAACTGAGAACGGTTTGACAATAACGACGCTGGACAACGGGCTGCGGGTGATTTTGCAGGAGACCCATCAGGCCCCGGTCGCCAGCTTTTGGGTCTTCTACCGGGTGGGCAGCCGCAACGAAACGGCTGGCCTCACCGGCATCAGCCATTGGGTCGAGCATATGCTCTTCAAAGGCAGCGAACGCTATCCCCAGGGCGAGTTTGACAAAGTGGTGGCGCGCGCGGGCGGGCAGTTCAACGGGATGACCTGGCAGGACTGGACCACCTATTTCGAGACCTTTCCGTCGGATCGCATCGAACTGGCTCTGGACGTGGAGAGCGATCGCATGGCGAACGCGATCTTCGACCCGGAAGAGATTGAACCGGAGCGGACCGTCATTATTAGTGAGCGGGAAGGCAGCGAGAATAGCTACCACTGGCTGCTGGACACGGAAGTGCAGGCTGCGGCCTTCCAGGCCCACAGCTACCAGCACCCGATCATCGGCTGGCGCGAAGACCTGCTGACGATGAACCGGGAGGACCTCTACGCCCATTACCGCACTTTTTACACGCCCAACAACGCCACCGCCGTGGCCGTGGGTGATTTCGACACTGCCGAAATGCTGGCAAAGATTGAGCAGTACTTTGGCAGCCTGGCCCGCGGCCCAGAACTCTCGCCCCTGCGCGTGAAGGAGCCGGCCCAACTGGCCGAACGGCGCATTATTCTGCGCGGCGCAGATCGCACCAGCAGTCTGCAAATGGCCTTCCCCGGCCCCAACGCCTGCCACGCCGACTTCTTTCCCCTGACTGTGCTGGACGCGATTCTGGGCGGGGCGAAGGGGATGGGCCTCTTCGGCGGCAGTTCGTCCAACCGCAGCAACCGGCTCTACCGGGCGCTGGTGGACAAGGAGCTGGCCGTGGGCGTGGGCTGCGGTTTTATGCCCACTATCGACCCCTACCTCTTCTCCTTCCGGGCCACGTTGGCAAAGGATATCACCCACCAGCAGGTGGAAGACGCTATCTGGGCCGAGATTAAGAAGGTGCAGAGCGACGGCGTGACCGAAGCTGAATTGGAAAAGGCCATCAAACAGACCAAAGCCCAGTTTGCCTATAGCAGCGAAAGCGTGACCAACCAGGCCTATTGGCTCGGCTTCAGCGATATGATTGCCGACACGGATTGGTTCGCTGGCTGGCTGGAGAATCTGGTCGCTGTCAGCGCCGCCGATGTGCAACGGGTGGCCCAGGAATGGTTCAGCCGCAACCGTCAGACAGTGGGCTGGTATCTGCCGGAGGGGTAGAGAGAACGACTTTCAGCCTGAATAGACCCGAAGATGCGTGAAACGTGAGATCAGTGGTTTCTCACGTTTCACGCAGTAAGGCGACTCAAAAAAATAAAGTATCCACAGATTTTAGAGATTTTCACAGATTGCCCCTTTACCATCTGTGAAAATCTGCGCCATCTGTGGATACCTATTTCTTTGGAATAGCCTAAATGCCCTGCACGACAGCTCGGACACCCAATGTTTCTTTCCCACCTCACCCTCGAACATTTCCGCAATTACCCCGCCCTCTCCCACGATTTCGCCGCGCCTTTTACGCTGATTCAGGGGCGCAACGCCCAGGGCAAAACGAATCTGCTGGAAGCTATTCATTATTTAGCGACGAGCAAATCCAGCCACGCCCGCACGGAAAAGGAAGTGGTGGGCTGGAGTGCAGAAGGCGAGCCGATCCCCTACAGCCGCATCCGGGGCGTTGTGCAGCAGAAGGCGGGGGAAGTGGAATTGGAAATACTGCTCTCCTCTCGCAGCCGGGACGACGCCAACTTTGCCAAGCAGGTGCGGGTCAATGGGGTCAACCGGCGCAGCATCGATCTCATCGGCAACCTGCGCGCCGTCCTTTTTCTGCCGGAAGATGTGGTATTGGTCTCCGGCAGCCCCGGCGAACGCCGCCGCTATCTGGACATCGCTCTCTGCCAGATTGACCGCAATTATACCCAGCACCTCTCCCGCTATCAGAAGGTGACTTTCCAGCGCAATAGCCTGCTCCGCCAGATGCGGGAGAAGAACGCCAACTATCGCGACCCCGGCGTCATTGCCCAATTGCGCTTCTGGGACGAGCAATTGGTGGAACACGGCGCGTTTGTCCTGGCCCGTCGCTATGGGTTTATGGCCCGTCTGGACCCTGCGGCCCGTACACTGCACAGCGAACTCTCCGCGGGTTTGGAACATCTGCAACTGGTCTACCGGCCCAGCTTTGACCCCGGCTTTCTGGGCGAGCCGGATTACCGCCGCCTCGCCAACGGCGACGTGACATCCCAGACAGGCCGCCTGCCAGATTCTCCCCTCACCCTCGCCGCCCTGCAGGAAACTTTTCAGAAAAAACTCGACAGCCGTCGCAGCCGGGAACTGGCCGCAGGCGCGACGCTCTATGGCCCCCACCGGGACGATATGGCCTTTCTGGTCAACGAGCGGGATTTGCGCACATATGGCAGCCGGGGACAACAGCGCACGGGCGCGCTGGCGCTGAAACTGGCCGAAGTGCAGGCGATGACTGCGGAGACAGGCGAGACGCCGATTCTGCTGCTGGACGATGTGATGAGCGAACTGGACGCCCAGCGCCGGGCCACGCTCCTGGCCGCGCTGGACGGCGTCTCCCAGGCTGTTATCACCACCACCGATTGGGATGACTTCTCGCCCGATTTCCGCGCCCAAGCCCAGCGTCTGCACGTGGATGGGGGCGTGCTTCGCCTGCAAGAATAGGATCGGACGCGGTGGAACGCTCGGTCGCTTGCTGGAATCAGCCTCCCGCGCGCCCCTCCACAATCCCAATCTCCGCCGCGGACAGCCCGTACAATTCGTAGACCAGCCGGTCGATCTGGCGATCCGTGGCGTCGATCTGCCGTTGCAGGAGTTCCCGGCTGTGGGGCAGACTGGTCGCCGCCAGTTGCTTGTGCAGATCGAGCATCCGCTGGACGAGCGCCACCATCCGGTCGTGGCGGGCCGCGTCCGTGGGGTCGCTGAAGTCGATGAGGCGGGTGGGGCGGGTGGGGCGGGTGGGGCGGATGGGGAGTTGTTCGATGTATTGGCGATTCAGAGCGCGTATGGTTCTTTTGGTTATGTCACCGGAATTACAGTTGATCTTTTCCCATTCGTGTAGTATTAATAGTGTTGGGCTATATGCCCACAAACTTTCAATCTTCACACCTTCCATTCAGGAGTACGCATAGATGCAAACCGTTACCATCGATCTCCGTCAAAAGCGCAGGTTGATACAGGTGGTTTTGGTCTGCCTCCTCCTTTTGATGAATGTACTACCCGCCTTTGCCAACGATACCGTCCACATTGTCAAGCCTGGAGAAACCCTCGGCCAGATAGCCGAAACTTATGGGACATCGGTTGATGTATTACGCGCCCTGAACAATCTGGGCGATGTGGACTTTGTCTGGTACGGGCAGCAGCTTATTATCGAAGCGGACGCAACACTCCCGCCCCGTGAATCGGCGATTGCTCAATCGATTGTCTACTATCTGGTGCAGCCGGGGGACACGCTGAGCGGCATCGCCAGCGCCTATGGGATCGGTCTGGCCCATCTGGTCGAAGCCAACGGTATTTCGCCATCTCAGCGTCTCTATGCCGGACAGACGCTGGCCGTTCCCGCCAGGGACGCGAGAACGTCCGCTGCGCTGGTACAGTCGAACGACCTGCCTGTTCACATTGTCCAGGCTGGCGAACACGTGGGCATCATTGCCGACCTCTACGGTATTTCAGTCTATGCGCTGGTGCAGGCCAACAGGCTGGACGATTCCAATTTGATCATCCCCGGCCAGCGGTTGCGCATCCCACCGGCGACAGCGGAGAATGCGCCCGTTGTTGCTGTGTCTGGCTATCACCAGCACACAACTTTCCCCACCACCACCGAAAAATGGATCGATGTGGACCTGAGCGAGCAGCGGGTGGTGGCCTATGAGGGGACGACGCAGGTTAACGCTTTTATCATCTCTTCCGGTCTGCCCGGCACACCCACTGTAAGTGGAACTTTTCGCATTTGGGCGAAAGTGTCTGTGCAGGATATGTATGGGGGCAATCGGGCCGCGGGCAACTACTACTATTTGGAGGACGTGCCCTGGGTGCAGTATTTTTATAAGGATTATGCCTTTCACGGCACAACCTGGCACGCCAACTTTGGCAGACCGGCCAGCCGGGGCTGTATTAATATGAGTCCTGCCGATGCCGAATGGCTCTTTGGTTGGGCCGGACCAGCGATGGATAATACTGGCTGGTTGATCAGCAACGCGGACAATCCCGGCACGCTGGTTGTGGTACACGAATAATTGTGAGGCGAAGTGCTATTTCGCCCCGTATGTTTGAAAAACCGGAGGAGTTTTGCGTATGAAAAAGCTGATTAGAGCAATGGGGCTGGCATTTTTTATTGCGTTGGGCGTGAGCGGAAGTGTTGTATTCGCCGCAGACCCCGCCCCACCCCGGCCTGTGAATGTGACGGTGATGGCCTCGCTGCCGCCACTGCCCTTTACAAAAGCGTCGATGGATCTGCCCCGTTTTCACAAAGAAAAAGATGAAATTAAACGGTCACAGCAGTCATTGCCTGTTGTGGAACCCGAAAGTGCAGCGTCGCCGGTTCAACTCAGCGCCCCAACAATTGAGTCGATCGAAGAGTCGCGTGCCAGCGGCCAAAAATGGATCGAAGTCAATCTGACCGAACAGAAAGCCTACGCCTGGGAAGGGGATCAATTGACGAAGGAGTTCGTCATTTCCAGCGGGCTGCCGGGCACACCCACCGTGCAGGGTGTCTTTCGGATTTGGGTGCGCACCCGCAGCCAGACGATGAGCGGCGGCGACCGAGCCGCGGGTACATACTACAGCCTGCCCAATGTGGAATGGGTGCAATACTTCTTCGAAGACTACAGTTTCCACGGCACGTATTGGCACAACAATTTTGGCAACCCAATGAGCCACGGCTGTGTCAATATGACCAATGAAGACGCGGAAGAACTTTTCCGCTGGTCCATGCCCGACTATGCGGGAGAAACCGAGTGGATGAGAGCAACCAGCGACGATGCGCTTCTCGTCTATATCCACGAATAACAAACCATTCAACCAAACCAAAAAGCAACCAATCCTATGGCACAACGCAATCGATCGAAATCAGCTTCCACCGCCCGCCTCAGCCGCCAGGAACTGCGGGAGATCGCCGAGAAGCGCAAACGCAACAGCAATCTGATGCTCATCGGCGGTGGTCTCATCCTGGCCGTTATTATCGGACTGATCATCTACGCCAACGTCCAGTCCAGCCAGCCCGTGGGTGAAGAACAATCATTGCCCACTCTGGGCAATACCCACATTACCCAGAACAGCACATCGCCCATCCAGTACAACAGCACCCCGCCCACCTCCGGCCCCCACTATCCGGGGCTGGCTCCCTGGGCAGTCTATCGGGAGGGAGTACGCTACGAGCAGTTGATCCACAATATGGAGGATGGCGGCGTCATTATCTACTACCAGTGCGAGGACAATTGCCCGGAATTGGTGGACCAACTGGACGCCTTGGCCCGCCCGCTGATTGCCGCAGGTCGCCATCTGGTGGTTGTGCGCAACGATCCCGCCTGGACGGGCGATGCTGGCTCGGTTACACCCCTGCACCAGGACATGGGCGCACGCATCGCGCTGGTGGCCTGGCAGCGTATTGACAAATTCGACGAGTTTGACGAAGCCCGCATCCAGGCCTTCTTTGAGCGCTACGAGGGCGTTGACCATCACTCGGGCTAGTGGAATAGGCAGTGTCTTCGTTTTCGTTTTCCGTGTCATAGCTCAACGTCACATCGAACCAAAAAGGCTCGACTCACAGAAAAGTGGGTCGAGCCTTTTTGGTATCGACAAAAGATTGTCGGTTGAAAGTAGCTTCAAGGCTGAGTCGCCTGTTCAGATCAATAAATACTTGTGTAAAACCTGGGGAATAGTATATGAATCTGCCTGTCTACAGGGGAAAAGGTCACCTTTACAGCACCTTTTCTCACGATTGATAGGTAACTGATTTGTTACTGTTCAGGCTTTGGGTGCGACGCACTCGCCGCGCCAGTCTTTTCATAGAATCCACTTCTGGCGAGTGCGTCGCATCTGAGCAGTTACACTGGTTTTTCAAACAACTGTAGTTGGGTGTGGTTTGTATTCTGATAGCCTTTAGACGAAAACGCCGCGAGTGCAGCACTTACCCCAAGTTCATCGGCCACTTTAGAAATAGACAGCTTACGTAACAGGCGCACTGTAATGGGCCGCTTTTCATCCCAAAAGATAAAGGCACGAAAGAATTGCTGGGCAATTTCTGAATTTAATAGGCCCGCTATGAACTCAGCTTCTGCCTGTGTAGCACAGGAAAGGAAGTAGCAGGTGTCATCCAATACAATCGGCTTTTCATCAAATTTACCGATCACCTGAAAGCGCAACCCTTTGTACATACCGGAAATGGCAACCTTCCACGGAGCGAAAGAGTAGCCACCAACGCCAAAGATAGAGTAGCGGGGACGATTGCGATAGATGGCGCTTTTACGTCCATCCAAAATTCGCGCGTGATTCGTCAGATAGCGCCAGGTGTTTGGTGCTGTCAACTGTATGGATGCGGTTTCTTCACCAGTTCGTCGCTGAGGTACCAGCATCCAGAAACGAGGCTCACGCGTGGATTGTCCAGCTATATCTGAGCTTTTGAGCATCGGGTAGAGATAATCATCTTCCAGTAATACTTTTTCAGAAAGTCGATTTTGATAACCGTTTTCGACCTTCTGTAGTTCCATTACATTTGTAGCGTCGTGTTTGATGCCAGACCGCCACACGTACTCCTGTTTAGATTTAGGAGAGGCGAGCAGATGACGCCATTTTTCGAATCGCTCGATATCGCTGACCAGAACCCCTTTCCGGTATCCGATATGCCCACTCGGTTCGGAATCAGTGAGAGTTTCATAGATATAGCACTCCGTTTCATTTTCTTTTTGGCAGATGGGATTGACTGTGTTGTCGCAGACAAGCAGACAGGCATCAACCGACACCCCAAATGTACTTTGGGAATCAAATTTATACAGTCGAGAGTTGGCAATGGGGCGTCTGTTTTTCCAGTTCGCCAGCAGAACCTTCCGGGCTACACTTGTTTTACAAAGCATCGCCACCACCCCATTGCGGCCTTCTATCCATTCCAAAATTCGCAATAGCATCCATTCGGAGATGTCGAAATTGCTTGCCCCGGTTAGAGCGTCCAAACCTGGCAAGTTTTGAGAATTGTGTTTTTGGGGAAGATTGCCGCCATTGAGAGTGCCGACTTCTGCATTCGTAACCCAAGGCGGATTCCCGATAATCAGAATGGGATCGGGAAGATTTGCCAGATACGATTCCCATTCCTTATCAAAAAAATTGGACACGGAGATATCTATCGTCACATCTGGCCGAGCAACGGCCAGATGCTCCAATGTTAATTTTGCTGTGGACACATATTCTGGATTGATCTCCACACCGGCAAGATAACGCACCGAAGGAAAACTTTGCAGAGCTGCATCCAGAAAATGACCGACCCCACACGTCGGCTCTAGGATGCTTTGAGGCGCGCAACCAGTCTGTGCGATCAGATTGCAAACCTGATATGCAAGACTCGCAGGGGTCTGAAAGTCTCCGTACTCGATCTTCGACCGTTTCTTACCCAAAGCCATTACAATACCTTTCTCAAGCCATCCACACTACCCGCCTCCTGAATCACCCGTCTATATTGCAGTCTCCATTGCAGCGCATTGGAAATAGTGAGATATCCAATCGATGGCGGCGAGGCCAGGATTTCTTCAGCAAGCTCCGATGCCTGAATCTCATCCACAGGCAAGAATCGTTCTGCCATAAAAGCGATGAGGTCGTCAACATTCGCCTTCCTTGCCAGTAGTTCGTGAATGCCTTGTGTGGTTTGATAATCCGCTGTTCGGCTTTCCTCGACAAAAATTGTATGCTCGATCTGTAATCGACCGGTCTGTGTGTTGGGATCGTCCATTTTGTCGTATACAAAGACCAGCAACGAATACCCCAATCCATATATCTTCTGTCGGGCTGATTTGAAAGGGCAGGAAGATTGTGGCTGCTTTATTGACGTGACTTTCATATCGACATTCAGGTCTGGGAAGTCAATTCCCCTTGCAGAACTTCCCTCGTCATACTCATACCCTTCGTGCAAATATCGTTGGAACTTGTGTTCCAAGTAAGTCCCCACCGCTTTACCATCCGTAACGCCATATAACGACAATTCCGCATGGGAGGACTCAAGTTCAGAAAATGTCCTGGCCTCATCGCATAGAAAATCGATTGTCAATCGCGGTTTCACAATTCCCCCCCATGAATCATTGGAGTAGCAAATCAGTAAGATTTTGTCCTGTTCAATGTCATTGTACCACCAGCCGCCGGGCATTTCCCGCATAAATCTTCGCCAGCGCATCCTTCGGCAGCCCCAGCCCGTTGAGAAATTCCTGCAAGCGATTGTCAAAATTGTCCCGCCCATAGAGCATCCGGTCCTGAAATTCCA
>Ga0209702_10008772_pt1 | contig 11586 bp, 11 predicted proteins | sample FRY01_FD_187210 | JGI IMG/M metagenome (GOLD analysis project Ga0209702, IMG submission 187210) | Freshwater microbial communities from Lake Fryxell liftoff mats and glacier meltwater in Antarctica - FRY-01 (SPAdes) (version 2) | ecosystem: Environmental > Aquatic > Freshwater > Ice > Glacier... | reverse complement strand
CTTGCGCCGTTCGTGAAGCTGCTCGAGAGTTTGATTTCTTGCGCTTTCTTTTTCCATGATTCTCTGAGTTAAAAAATCAGGGAAAGTTCAAACTTTATTGGGCCTTATCTATAGGGCGTGTCATCAATCAAACACGTGTATTTCGCATGGTTTTGGCGCTCAAGCCAGCCAGACCATGCATGCCATCAAGTGAATCGCACCCAGAAAGTTGCGGGCCGTCTTGTCACAGCGCGTGGCAATCGCCCGGTACTGTTTCAGACGCGCAAAGAAGTTCCCCACCAAGTGGCGCTCTTGGTACAAATGCTCATCGTGTTCGCGCAGTTGCTTGCTTGTTGAGCGCGAGGGGATCACGACCCCTTTGCCTTTGTCCAGCAGGGGCTGCACCACTCGCGCTTGGGCGTCGTAAGCTTTATCGGCAATGACGGTTTGCCCAGCCGTGTCCTTGAGCAGAACATCAGCACCCTCCAAATCGTGGCTCTGTCCCGGCGTCAGGTGAAAGCCCGTCGGGTTGCCAAGCGCGTCGACCATTGTGTGAATTTTGGTGCTCAAGCCGCCGCGGCTGCGCCCAATCGCCTGCTTGTCCAGACCCCCCCTTTTGCACCAGCGCTGTGCTGATGGGCTCGAACGATGGTGCTGTCAAGCATGGCGTATTCGTTGTCCGCAACCTGCGCCAAAACCTCGAAAACCCGTTGCCACACACCGCTCCTGCTCCAGCGTGAGTGACGGGTGTGCACCACGCGGAAGTCACCAAAGCACTCAGGCAAGTCACGCCAGGGAATGCCTGCGCGGTAGCGGTAGAGCACAGCATCCACGAACAGCCGGTTGTATCGCGCAGTGGCTCCGCGCTGTGCCGCTTGGCCGGGCAAAAAATCCTTGATGCGCGCCCAACGCTCATCACTCACGGCATATCCTCTGGTCATGCCAGCTCACATGCGTTCCACAGCTTGACTTTCAAGTGCGAGGGGACATTGATTGATGACACGCCCTAGAACCCCGACGCTTGAATCCATCGAGTGCGCTTTCAGACGCAACGCTGAACACCGGAAGCATTGCGGCCCTGGACCTGGTGGGGGGATGCCCGTAGCCCTTCTCTTTCGCCGCCACATTCTTGTGTAAGTCGACCGTGCATTTCCTTCTCCAAAGGGCCATTCGCAGCAGTCTGATGCCGACGAAGCTCCTCTGACCAGGCGTTCACAACACGCGACGGGAACTGGGGGGGGGGGCTCCGCAAGGTGGCTACAAACAGGCGAAGTTCGCGGTGGCAAACGCAGCCGCCAATCGTGTGGACGACATCTCGCTGCAGTCCACCTGCACCTCATCCCCAAGGAAGAAGGACAGGCGGGTGAACTGCTCGGGCTCCTTGTGCTGCAACTTGGCCCCAAAGCGTTTTGCCGAGCTGTGCCGACCGAAAACCCCGTGGCGAAGTTACATCCACCGCACGCGCATTGAGCTACAGTTAGTTAGATCTGGTTTCTAGGCAGGGCGGGGCTGTTCGGGGAGTTCGGCGAGAGGAAATGCAGTAACTTTTACAGTAACTTCTCAAAGTTACTGTCCTGAGAAGCCAGTCTGAGAGCGGGTTTCGACAACATTCGATTCCACTCCAGGCCACCAAACACATAAGAAAGCCCGCGCTGGAAACAGCAGCGGGCTTTCTCGTTTCTGACCCGCCCGGCCTGCAGCGGTATGTCGCTTGTTGGCGCCAACATTGCATTGCCAACGGCGGTCTTGATCGGCGACCGCGACAAGCGACGCGCCAGCCTCGGACAAAACGCAACTGGCTGTCACATGCATGCCTTAGCAGCGTTCCAGCTGCCTGCCAATTGCCGCCGCTGCGCCACTCACTGTTGCGAGATCACCGGTTTGCTATGGCACAGCCTCAAGGGCCCTATGGCGCCGAGCGCTGGGCCATCGGTGGTGTCGAAATCGAGCTGGTCAAGAACCTTGGCATTCCCTGCGCAGCCAGACACGCGCCGTGCTGCGGATTCCAGCCGGCGCAGAGGTGTCCGTGAGCGCCGCAGAACACCGCGACCCGCGCATCGGTATCGTCTTCAAATGCCAGCAGCGCCGCGTGCAGCGCGCAGGTGGCGGGGCTGTCCACCGCCGGCGGAGCACCGGGCGCGACAGCGTCACCGCCTGAAGCCGACCTACCGCTCACCTTGACCGCGTTCATTCGGGCCACCAGCCCACGCGCGGCGCATGCAAAGCCTGGTCCAGCTCTTCCTGCATCACCGCGATCTCCAGGCGCAGCAAGGCGCCCGCCATCGCTTTGCCCAGGTTGTCCAGCCGCAGGTTGCGCGCGCCGCCGCCTTGCAGCGCCCCTTTGAGCACGAACTTCAGCGCCAGAATGTTGGGCATTGGCCAGGCCTCAACCTCGCCAGCCAGCCAGGGTGCGAAATGCGCCTGCACCCGGTCAGCAGTGACCTCGCGTTCAATGAGCCGGTAACCCGCTGGGTTCCAGGCGAACAAACCGAAGTCGACCCAGTCGGCCTTGTCGCCGCTGCGGGCGTGAGCGATGCGGGCCAAGGGGATGCAAAGCTGGGTCATGCTGCGTCGCCCAAAAATTCAATTTGCACACCTGCCTCGACCGCCGCGCGCGGCACCAGCGTGGGCCAGATGCCGAGCAGTTCGCTCGTGTTGTGCAGGCCCGTGAAGCCGCAGGTGTAAGCCGGGCCGCTCAAGGCCAGCCAGGGAAACAGGCGGCCAAAACCGTCGGCGGCGGCTTTCGCCGGCGTGCGCAAAACCATGCGGGTCCAGATTTCGTTGGTGTCGTTGAGCGCGGCAGCGTCTGGCAGCGGCGCCAGCGCGCCATGCGCTGAGTTCAGGCCGGGGTATTCCACAAAAAGCTCGTCGTGCGGCACCCGCTTCTCATCCAGCAGACGGCGGATGGTGGCTTGGGCGGCTTGCGCTTTGTCCCAGGCATCGGGCCAGGAAAAGCCCCAGGTGACCTCGGCCTTGAAGCCGTCGCGGTAACCGGCCACCACCTTGAGCTGCTCGGGGGGTGGCAGGCCGCGCGCGCCGGTCAGGCGAACCCGGTCCTGGCCTTCGTCTTGCAGGCGGATGCCACCCATGTCGAGCACCACATCGGGCGACTGGTAGGCGTGCGGGTTGTGGACTTCATAGAGCAGCTGCTGGCGCACGGTGTCAAAGTTGATGCGTCCGCCGGTGTCCGGCGCCTTGGTGATGAACGCGGTGCCGTCGGCATACACCTCGGCAATCGGATAGCCGATGCGGGCCAGATCGGGAATGGCCTGCCAGGCGCCCTGGCTGCCAAAGTTGCCGCCGCTGCCCTGGCCCGAGCATTCGAGCAGATGGCCAACGGCGAGTCCCTGCGCAAGGCGGTTCAGGTCGGCAGGTTCGCGGCTGGCCAGCGACCAGCCCAGGCTGTGCGCGATCGGGCCCAGAAACAGCGCAGCGTCGGCCACGCGGCCGGTGATCACGATCTCGGCGCCCGCATCCAAAGCAGCGACGATGGGCGCTGCGCCGAGGTAGGCGTTGGCGAACACAAGCCGTTCGCGCACGCTGGCTGCTGGCTCGCCGTTAAACAAATGCGCGAAGTGATCGGGCGGTGCTGAAGCATCGAGCAACTGGGGCAATACGTCGTCGCCTGTCACCACCGCCACCCGCGCCTGCCAACCTTTGGCCGCAAACGCCGCCAACACCGCCCACGCCGCACCATGCGGATTCAGACCGCCAGCGTTGCAAACAAAGCGCACGCCGCGCTCACGCATCAAGGGCCACAGCCGCAGCAACATGGGCACCACGTCGCGCGCGTAGCCCAGCGCAGGATCGCGCTGCCGGTCTTTTTGCAGGATGGCGAGGGTGAGCTCGGCCAGGTGGTCGCTGGCAATGAAGTTGACTTCCCCGCGCTCAATGCTGGCCACCACCGGTTCCCAGTTGTCGCCATAAAAACCCAAGCCTGCGCCAATGCGTAACGATTTCATGGGCTTCACTATCGCCGCCCCAGGCACAGCTCGCTGGCACGTGTGCGACTGCTGGTCGGGACAACCCCTAGCGCCTGGGCCACCCAAGGCAGCTATAAATTGCGTTCGGTTGAAACACCACATGCCAATGGCTTGCAGCACGGCATGTGAACACAACCCCGACACAACAGGAGACTCCAGGGTGCAACTGCTGCAACTGCTGATTGATGGCATTTCCCAAGGCTGCATTTACGGCCTGATTGCGCTGGGTTTTGTGCTGATTTACAAGGCCACCGAAACGGTGAGCTTTGCGCAGGGCGACCTGATGATGGTGGGCGCTTTTATGGGCCTGGCGCTGATGGCCTTTATGGGTCTGCCTTACTGGGTTTCGGTGCCGGCGACCATCATCGGCATGGGGCTGTTTGGTGGCGGCCTGGAGCGGGTGGTGATTCGCCCGATCTTGGGCCAGCCAGCGTTTTCCATCGTCATGTTGACCATCGGTGTCGGCTTCGTGCTGCGCGGTGTGATCACCATGATTCCCGACGTTGGCACCGACACCCACGTCCTGCCCGTGCCCTACGCTGGTGGCGTGCTGCGTTTGGGCAACCTGGTGATTTCGGCCGAGCAGGCGATGGTGATCGCCACCACGGCGGTCTTGTGTGGCGGTCTCTACGCCATGTTCCGCTACAGCAAGATTGGCCTTGCGATGCAAGCCGCTTCGCAGAACCAGCTGGCCGCTTACTACATGGGCATTCCGGTCAAGCGCATCAACGGTCTGGTGTGGGGCCTGGCCGCTGCAGTGGCCGCGATCGCCGGCCTGCTGCTCGCCCCCATCACCTTTGTGCACGCCAACATGGGCTTCATCGGCCTGAAGGCTTTTCCAGCCGCTGTGGTGGGTGGCTTTGGCAGCTTGCCTGGAGCCATCGTTGGCGGTCTGATCATCGGCATCGTCGAATCGGTGGCGGGCTTCTATTTGCCCGAGGGCTTTAAGGACATCGCGCCCTACATCGTGGTGCTGCTGATGTTGGTGCTCAAACCCAATGGATTGTTCGGCGAGAAGCTGAGGAAGAAAGTCTAGAACTTGCGGGTCAGACCACGCGTGAGGCATCGTGCTCCGACCCCAACAGATCAAACGACGTGCTCAGGCCCCAACTGAACAAAACAAAACATGAGATTCCTTTTCAAGACCGACTACAACCAGGACATCAAGCTCGCCAAGCACGGCGGGCATGTGTTCTGGTACGGGCTGCTGGTGTTGTTCCTGCTGGCCGCGCCCTGGGTGATCCAGGAGTACTGGCTGGCGCAGCTCACCTTTGTGCTGATCTACGCCATCGTGGGCCTCGGGCTGATGCTGCTGGCGGGCTTCACCGGCTTGTTCTCGCTCGGCCATGCTGCGTTCCTGGGCGTGGGCGCCTACACCCAGGCGGTCATGGTCAACGCTGGGATCCCGTTTCCACTGGCCATTGCCTGCGCCGGCCTGCTGTCAGCAGCGGTGGGCATGGTGGTGGGTCTGCCGGCCCTGCGCGTCAAGGGCATTTACCTCGGCATGGCGACGCTGGCGTTTGGATTCATCGTTGAAGAAATCTTGGCGCGTTGGGAATCGGTCACCGGCGGCAATGCCGGGCTGATGGTAAACCCGCCAGCCATTGGCAGCTGGTCGCTGGACAGCACCAACGAGTTCTACTTTTTGTGTCTGGTGATCACCATTGGCGCCACCCTGTGCATCGTCAACCTGATGCGCTCCAGCACTGGGCGCGCGTTTGTCGCCATTCGAGATTCAGAAATTTCTGCGCAGAGTATGGGCATCCACCTGGCGCGCTACAAGACGATGAGCTTCGGCATTTCGGCCGCCCTGGCTGGCATCGGCGGCGCGCTCTACGCGCACAAAATCCAGTTTCTGTCACCCGAGCAGTTCAGCATCATCCAGTCGATCGACCTGCTGCTGATGGTGGTGATCGGCGGGCTGGGCTCGATCCACGGCGCTTTCCTGGGCGCGATTTTCTTGATTGTGATGCCGCAGCTGATTGCGATCGCCAAAGACTATCTGCCCTCGGCCATTGGGCAGGCCACGGGTCTGCAAGGCACGGTCTACGGCCTGATGCTGATCCTTTTTGTGCTGTTTGAGCCAATGGGCCTGTATGGGCGCTGGCTCAAGATACGCACCTACTTCCAGCTGTTTCCGTTCTACCGCAAGGGCATGTTCAAGCGGCAAAAGTCGTTCCAGAAATCTGACCGCCTGAAATGATGACCATGAGTGAAGACATCCTGCTTTCAGCCAAGAACCTGAGCGTGCGCTTTGGCGGCGTGCTGGCGGTGAACAACGTGAGCTTCGATGTGAAGCGCGGCGAGGTGTTCACCCTGATCGGTCCCAACGGCGCCGGCAAGACAACGGTGTTCAATCTGATCAGCCGCATCTACACGCCGACCACCGGCAGCATCGATTTCGCTGGCCCCAAAGGCATGCTGCGCCTGACCGATCAGCCGGCGCACCAGATCGCCAGCCTGGGCATTGCGCGCACCTTCCAAAACATCGAGCTGTTCGAGCACGCCACCGTGCTGCAAAACCTGCTGATCGGGCGCCACACGCACCGCCGCACCGGCCTGTGGAGCGAGATGTTTTTCACCGGCAAGACGCGGGCTGCCGAAATCGAGGCGCGCGAGAAGGTGGAGCATGTGATCGAGCTGCTCGATCTGCAACACCACCGCGAATCGATGGTGGCGGGCCTGCCCTACGGCGTGCGCAAGGTGGTGGAGCTGGCCCGCGCTTTGTGCACCGAGCCGCAGTTGCTGCTGCTCGATGAGCCCTCTTCCGGCCTCAACGTGGAGGAAACCGACGACATGGCGTTCTGGATCACCGACATCAAGAACGAGCTGGGCATCACGGTGCTGATGGTCGAGCACGACATGAGCCTGGTCTCCAAGGTGTCCGACCGGGTGCTCGCGATGAGCATGGGCGAAGAACTCGCCAGCGGCACACCGGCCCAGGTGCAGGCGGACCCGGGTGTGATTGAGGCCTATCTGGGCTCGGTCGACGACGTCTCCAGCCTGCGCCGCAACAACCGCAAGGCCACGGCATGACGGTCGCGATCACCGACGAGCCGGTGCTCAAGCTGCTCAACGTCGAAAGTGCTTATGGCCCGATCAAGGCGATCCGGGGCGTGAGCCTGCAGGTGCGCCGGGGCGAGATCGCCACCGTGCTCGGCTCCAACGGCGCAGGCAAAACCACGATCCTCAAAACCATCAGCGGCATCATCGACCCGCGCAAGGGCTCGATTGAATTCAAGGGCGAGAACATCACCGCGCAAGATCCATCGCTGATCGTGCAGCGCGGCCTGTCGCATGTGCCCGAAGGCCGCGAGGTTTTCCCCCTGTTATCGGTGCGCGACAACCTGCAAATGGGCGCCTACACCCGCAGCGACCGCGACGGCGTGGCGCGCGACATGGAGGGGGTGTTCAACTACTTCCCCATCCTGCGCGAGCGGGCCACACAAGACGCTGGCTTGCTCTCGGGCGGCCAGCAGCAGATGCTCTCGATCAGCCGCGCGCTGATGGCCAAGCCCGACCTGATCCTGCTCGACGAGCCCAGCCTGGGCCTCTCACCGAAGCTCACCAAAGAGATCTTCGAGATCGTGGTTCGCATCAACCGCGAGCGCGGCACCACCATCTTGCTGGTCGAGCAAAACGCCAACATGGCACTCAACGCGTCCGACTATGGCTATGTGTTGGAGAACGGCCGCATCGTGATGGAAGACACCTGCGCCAACCTGCGCGAGAAGGACGACATCAAGGAGTTCTATCTCGGCATGAAAGAGGAAGGCGTGCGCGCCGACCGGCGCTGGAAAAAGAAAAAGAACTGGAGGTAGAGATGACCCACCCCCGCGCCGCGCTTGTCGCGCGTCACCCCCTCAAGGGGACAATGCCAGCGGCCCGGCAAAGCCGGTTCCACGGCATTCCCGGCTCAACACACGCCTCGCCGGAGAGCGGGTTATCAACCCAGGGCACCGCGGAACCGGCTTTGCCGGGCCGCCAGTGCCGTCCCCTGGGGGGCAGAGGGTCGCGGCGCCAAGCCTGCCTGCGCAGGCTTGGACGACCCGATGAGCCAGCGCCTCAGGCGCTGTCGCGGTCTGCAAGACACGCCGAAGGCGGCGCGGGGGGGTAAAGCCGATATGAGCACTCTTTGGGATCTCTCCCATATTCAGCCGCAGACCCAGGTGGTCTTGCCCGGCGAGACCATTCCCGCCATGTTCTGGAACGGCGTCAAGGCGCGCGGGCCGAACGTCTGGATGCGGCAGAAAGACTTTGGCATCTGGCGCAGCTGGAGCTGGAACCAAACCGGCGAGGCGGTGCGTGAGATCGGCAACGGTTTGCTGGCGCTGGGCTTTGGGGCGAATGAGACCGCATCCATCCTCTCCAACACCACGATTGAATGGGTGCTGTGCGATCTTGCCGTGCTCAGCGCCGGCGGCGTGTCCAACGGCATTTACCCCACCGACGCCATCGAGCAGGTGCAGTACCTCTGCGAAGACTCCAGCACCACGGTGCTGTTCGTGGAAAACGACGAGCAGCTCGACAAAGCGCTCACCGTGCGCGACAAGCTGCCTCGACTGAAGAAGATTGTGGTCGCCGACATGGAAGGCCTGCGCGAGGTGGACGACCCACAGGTGATGAGCCTGGCCGCGCTGCGCGAACTGGGCCGCGCCCACGCAAAGCAAAACCCCAGCGCACTCGACGCCCGGGTCGCAGCCTGCAAACCCGACGACCTCGCCATCTTGGTCTACACCTCGGGCACCACCGGCAAGCCCAAAGGCGCCATGCACAGCCACGCCGGGCTGGTCTACACCGTGCGCGGCTACAACACGCTGATCGCCCGCGACGAGCGCGACGAGTGCATGTGCTTCCTGCCGCTGTGCCACATCGCCGAGCGCATGGGCGGCGAGTATTTTTCGCTCTACACCGGCGCCAAGCTCAACTTCGTGGAGAACCCGGAGACGGTGCCAGAGAACGTGCGCGAGATTGCGCCGACCGTGTTCACCGCCGTGCCGCGCGTCTGGGAGAAGTTCTATTCCGGCGTGATGATCACGCTCAAGGAAGCGGGGGCGTTGCAACAAGCAGCCTATGCCTGGTCGATTGGCGTGGGGCAGCGCGTGGCCGACCTGGTGATGGCAGGCAAGTCGGTGCCGGGGCCACTCAAGCTGCAGTTTCATGTGGCGCGGCTGCTGGTGCTGAACAACGTGCGCAAGCTGATCGGCATCCACAAGGCGCGCTTTCTGGTCACCGGCGCCGCACCCATCTCGCCCGAGCTGGTGCGCTGGTACCTGGCGCTCGGTGTGCCCATGCTGGAGGTCTGGGGCATGACCGAAACCTGTGGCGCGTCCACCGGCGTGCCAGTAGAGCGCATGAAGCCCGGCAGCATTGGCCCGGCCGCGCAATACAACGAGGTGCGCCTTGATCCGCAAACCAGCGAAATATTGGTGCGCGGCAAAAACGTGTTCATGGGCTACCTGAACCTGCCCGAGAAAACCGCCGAGGCCATCGACGCCGACGGTTGGCTGCACACAGGCGATGTGGGCGTGGTGGACAAGGAAGGGTTTTTCCGCATCACCGACCGCATGAAAGACATCATCATCACCGCCGGTGGCAAGAACATCACGCCGAGCGAACTGGAAAACGAACTGAAGTTTTCGCCCTACGTGACCGACGCGGTGGTGATCGGCGACAAGCGGCCTTACCTCACCGTGATCATCATGATTGACCAAGAAAACGTGGAGAAACACGCGCAAGACAACGACGTTCCGTTCTCGAACTACGCCAGCCTGACCCGCGCGCCCGAAGTGCAACAGCTGATCCAGGAAGTGATTGATGGCGTGAACAAGAAATTTGCGCGGGTTGAGCAGATCAAAAAATTCTTCCTGCTCGACACGCAACTCTCAGCCGAAGACGAAGAACTGACCCCCACCATGAAACTCAAACGCAAGCTGGTGCAACAGAAATACGCCGAGCCCATCAATGCCATGTACCGCTGATTGAGCGCTGACGCACCACCGATTCACCAGCGAAGCGCGCACCCTGTTTTTCCCTCAACAACACTGGAGACAACACCCATGAAACTTTCCCTAAGTCTGATCGCTTCGGCCTTGGCGCTCACCACCGGCGCTGCCCTGGCGCAATCCCAGGGTGTGAGCAAAAACGAGCTTGTGATCGGATCCATCCAAGATTTGTCAGGCCCGATCGCCGCCTTTGGCAAGCAAATCCGCAACGGCATGATGTTGCGCGTGGACGAGGCCAATGAGCAAGGCGGTATCAACGGCCGCAAGATCAAGCTGCTGGTGGAAGACTCCAAATACGACCCACGCAATGCGGTGCTTGCGGCGCAAAAGCTGGTGAACCAGGAAAAGATCTTTGCCATGGTCGGCCACCTCGGCACCGCACAAAACATGGCCGCCATGCCGGTGCAGTTCCAGAAGAACGTGATCAACTTCTTCCCGGTGACCGCAGCGCGCCAGATGTACGACCCGTTCCACCGGCTGAAGTACGCCTTCGCCGCCCCTTACTACGACCAGATGCGTGTGGGTGTGCCCAAACTGGCCAAAGAGAAAGGCGCCACGAAGGTTTGCGCGATGTACCAGGACGACGAGTTCGGCTTGGAAGTCTTGCGCGGCGCAGAGGAAGGCCTGAAGGCCAACGGCATGGTCATGGCCGAAACCGCCAGCTTCAAACGGGGCGCCACGGACTTCTCTTCGCAGATGCAAAAGCTGGCCGCCGAGAAGTGCGATTTTGTGGCCATGGGCACGCTGATCCGCGAAACCATCGGCGGCATTGCCACCGCCAAGCGCCTGGGCTTCAATCCCACTTTCATGGGCTCCAGCGGCGCGTACACCGACCTGATCCACAAGCTGGGTGGCCCAGCCATGAACGGCTTCTACGCCACCATGGCAACCCAGCATCCCTACGCCGACGATCCGTCACAAAAGATCCGCTTTTGGGCCAACAAATACCAGACCAAGTACAACGAAGAGCCCACCGTTTTCTCGGTCTACGGCTACCAGTTGATCGATGGTTTTCTCAGGGCAGCGAGCAAGGCGGGCACCAACCTGACCACCGAGAGCTTCATCAAGGCCATGGACACGATGGTGATTCCGGCGGACATGTTTGGCACCGGGGAGATGACCTTCAGCCCAACCAAGCGGCTGGGCAGCGACGCGTCACGCATGTCGCAGATCCAGGACGGCAAGTGGAAAGTGGTGTCGGACTACATCGTCAGCAAATGATCTGTCGCGCCGCCTGATCATTCAGGCCCTGCGTGAAAGCCGCCACGCCTGGTGCGACGGCGGCTTTTTTTTGAACTTCCTGCGTGGACCCAGCACCATCGCCTGATGAATCCTGAACTCGCCGGGTGGCTCGCAGATGGAATGCTCGCGCTGCATGTGGGCGTGGTGCTGTTCGTGGTCGGCCTGCTGCCGCTGGTGTTGATCGGCGGCGTGTGTGGCTGGGCATGGGTGCGGCGCTTCGGCCTGCGCCTGACGCATGTGCTGCTCATGCTCTTCATCGCCGGCCAAGCCTGGCTCGGCCAGCTCTGCCCGCTGACCGTGTGGGAACAAGACCTGCGCCGCATCGCGGGCGAGGTGGGCTACCGCGAGAGCTTCATCGAACACTGGTTGTCGCGCCT
>Ga0209702_10008770_pt1 | contig 11589 bp, 11 predicted proteins | sample FRY01_FD_187210 | JGI IMG/M metagenome (GOLD analysis project Ga0209702, IMG submission 187210) | Freshwater microbial communities from Lake Fryxell liftoff mats and glacier meltwater in Antarctica - FRY-01 (SPAdes) (version 2) | ecosystem: Environmental > Aquatic > Freshwater > Ice > Glacier... | reverse complement strand
TGCGGTCAACCGCCGCGAAATAACGCTCGGCCAGATCGATGAGCGGCTTTTCCATCACGAACTCCTGATTCATGCTGTCCTCAGCGACTGCTGCGCTGCATCCAGCATGACGGTGAGCATATCCAGGTTGACGGACAAAACCTGGCCCCATTGCGCCATGCCAGAGTCAACCGACCCGGCGGGCATCACCCCGGCGGCGGCAACAATGATCGAGACCGGGCCCAGGGCTTCCACGACTTCAGCGACGGCTGCGCAGACCGCATCTTCGTCCCTAATGTCCAGTTGCCAGCCACGACAGAAGGTGCCCCGGGCGGCGGCTACCGTATCACTGGCCGACTGACGGTCGAAGACGGCGACACTGGCACCTGCCTTCGCCAGCGCCAGCGCGGTGGCGACACCGATGCCGCTGGCAGCGTCCGCGACGAGCGCGATCTGTCCGGAAAGTTCGCTTGATGTTGCGGTTTGGAGCGGCACGTTCAAAGTGTCCTTGAGTCGGCACCGGACGTCAAGAAGAAACCAGCAAGATGAGCCGCGATGAAGTCTGTGAGGTGTTGGGCGAACAGGTCGGGCTGTTGTTCGGCCACAAAATCCGTTGCGCCTTCGAGCCACACCGCTTGCGCCTGCGGCAGCAGCGCCACAGCGCGCGCGTGCATGAAAGCGATACGGTCGGCGCTGCCACCCAGTAGCAGCGTGGGCAGGCCTAAGCCGTCACGAACCCGCTGCGGCAAATCGTAGCGCCAGATGGCCCGGTAGGAGCGAGCGAAGTCGGGCCCGGCAGACAAAAAATCATACATGAAATGCGTTGCCAGTTCCGGATCGATCCACGGGTACTCGCTCTTGATACGGTTCCAGATGCCCAGCAAGTGGGCGCCGTTGTCAGTGGTCGAAAATGGCGGCGCAAAACTTCGCATGCGATCGGCACGCTCGGCATAGGTGTAGACCGGCATCCCGTGCAAGGCCAGGCCATGTACGCGCTGCGGCTGCGTAAGTGCCGCCTCCATCGCAAAGACCGCGCCTGTGGCGCGCCCGAAAACAAACACTCGGTCCGCCCCCATGGCGTCGGCAATGTCCCAGACCACCTGCGCATAATCCGCGACCTCCCAGTGCTCCGGCACGGCACTGGAACCGCCATAGCCAGGCGTGTCGAGCGCAACCGGCCGGCAGTGGCCCGACAGCAGGGGCAACAAGGATTCGTAGTTGCGCGACGACAACGGCGACTGGTGCAGCATGATTAGCAAGGGCAGGTCCGGGTCGCTTTGGACCGTCCTGTAATGAAGCTGCCCCCAGTCCATGGGCATGTAGGCTTTGACAACGCTGACAGCGGCAGAAGACATCAGGAGTTTTTCAGTCCATCCGGATGCCGCCGTTGATATGCATCACGGTGCCCGTGATGAAACCGGCATCGGCACTGGCTAGGTAAACAATGGCGCTGGCTATTTCTTCCGGCCGCCCCAGACGCTTGAGTGGTGTTGACGCAGCCATGCCCTGCTTGCGTTCAGCCGTGTGAGCGCGCAGCATGGGCGTTTCGATGGCGCCGGGAGCGATCACATTGACGGTGATGCCTCGAGGCGAAAGCTCTTGTGCCATGGACTTGGCCAGGCTTTCCATGCCGCCTTTAGAGGCCGCATAAGCGGCGCCTGTAAGCACGCCGCCCGTGCGGCCCGACAGCGAGCCCAGCAGCACGATGCGCCCGCCATCACGCAGCAACGGGTAACTTTTCTGGCAGCACAGAAAGGGCCCGGTGAGGTTAGTCGCCAGCATGTTTTGCCAGTGCGCCAGCGTGACTGAAGCAACTTTTTCTGTATCGACGATGCCGGAGCACACGGCCAGCAGATCAATGGGACCGTGCTGCGCCACGCGCGCGGCGAGGGCATCAAAGCCCCGTGCAATCGACGCTGGGTCCGCCATGTCAATGGCCAGCACCAGAGATGCTGCAGTATTGGCTGGCGCTGTTTGCGGCAGGTCCATCGCAACCACGTCCCAGCCCTCGGCAGCCAGGCGGCTCACTGTGGCTGCGCCAATACCGCCAAAAGCACCCACCACGACGGCGCAACGCACAGAGGGCTTGACCTTTGTTCCAGACATGCTGCGGCCCGACTTAGTGGGCAGAAGCCGACTTCTTCGGAGTCGGCTTCTTGGTCGTAGTCTTTGCAGTCTTGGACTTTTGGGCCGCCTTGACGACGCTGACGTCCTGCGGAACCATGCCCATGTTTTTTTCAAGAAGGTTGAAGGTAAGGCAGGCCTTTTCAAAGGCGGGAATACCGGCCGGCAGCGCGGCCATGAAAGCAGCTTCCCGCACCTCGTCCCAGGTGGCGCCGGCCTTCAGGGCGCGCACCACACTCCACTCCATGCCCTCAGGGTCGCCCTTGACGGCGGTGGTCACACCGATCAGGACCAGAAAACGGGTCTTGAGATCCAGCGCACGGCCCTCGGCCGGCCCGAACAGAACGTGCGAGGCAAGGTCACCGTAGCGGCGCAAAAATTCCGGATTCAGGTCAGCCAGGGTGTCGTGCACCGGCAAGGTGTAACCGCGGACCTTGCGGATTTTGTCGAGTTCTTTTTTACCTTCAGGGCTCATGGAAATTTCCTCGGGTTGTGTTACAGATCAGGGGTTCAGATCTTTCGGGCGACCAGTTCGGCCTCGAAGATGGCGTCGTTGATGCGACGCGGCGCAAGCGCGTCACCAATCAGGTGAGACTCCAGGTCTTTACGCGCGCTACGCAACTCGTGGAAAAGGCGGTTTTGCGCTACAGCGCCATTGACCAGCACTAGGGCATCCACATCTGTGATCTCCTTGGACTCTTTGGTGAAGACGTCCAAAAAGCGGATGCTGTACTCGTCAATGCCGGCCAGGTCGTGGTCGGTGGTGAACACGACGCCCAGACGTCGCAAGTTGCCGTAGGCTTTGCCCCAGTCGCGGCTGGCTGCCAGATTGGGCGCGGGCTGGCCCAGCTGAGTTATAAACTGTACCTTCCAGCCGGCGCGGGCCAGGTACTCGGCCGTCAGCACGCCCTGGCGCGCACCCAGCGTGTCCACCACCACAGCACTGCGGCCTTTGCCCTCGCGCAAGGGCTGGGCTAGGCCAAGCACTTCGCCGCACGAGTAGACCCAGGACTGAGCGGAGCCGGGCATATCCGGCCCGTCCCAGCGCGCTGGTTGCAAAGGCGACCAGCCATGTTTGAGCTGCGTGGCGCCTGTTGCCACAATCACAGCGTCATACCCGGCCTCTGTTAGCAGTTCCACTGTGGCTTCGCTTTCGCGGTAAATCTCGACGTCGGTATCACGCAGCTGGGCGATCAGCCATCCCACGATGTCAGAGAGTTCACGGGAGCTGTGCACCCGTCCCATCCAGGCGACCTGACCACCAAGTTCGCTGGAGCGCTCGATCAGGACGACCTTGTGTCCGCGGCACGAGGCCGTGAGCGCGGCCCGCAGGCCGGCCGGTCCGGCGCCCACCACCGCAATGTTTCGGGGCCTGACCGCCGGGATGACCTGCTCTTCAGACAGCTGCTTTTCGCGCCCCACCGACGGGTTGTGGATACAGGCAATAGGCGCGTGCGCAAAAATCGATTCCATGCACCAGTTGGCACCCACACAGGGGCGGATTTTGTCGGCATGGCCCTGTTCAGCCTTGCGCACCCAGAAGGCATCGGCGATTAAAGCCCGCGTCATGCCAACAAAATCGCAATCGCCCGCGCGCAGGATGGCCTCGGCCTCGTCCGGCGTTGTGATGCGCCCCACACCCACCACCGGCAAATCGATGCTAGCCTTCACCTGGCGCGTGGCGGCCATCTGAAAGCCGTGCTCTTCGGGCGAAGTCGGGTAGATCATCATGCGGTTTAGGTAGGTGCCCTGAGAGCAGGATATGTAGTCCAGCTTGCCAGTCGCTGCCAGATGTTTCGCAATCTCGGCCCACTCCACCGGGCCCAGGCCGCCTTGCATACCGTCGTCGCTGTTCAGACGCAGGCCAACGATAGCATCAGAGCCCACTTCCTCGCGGGCGGCGTCGATGATGCGTATGACGATGCGCATGCGGTTTTCCAGGGAGCCGCCGTATTCGTCATCGCGGTGGTTGGTGGCCGGCGAAAGGAACTGGTTCAGCAGATAACCATGCGAGGCTGCCCCCAGCTCTATGCCGTCAAGATCCCCCTCGACCGCATGACGCGCTGTCAGCCGGTAGCCGTGGATGATCTGCTCAATGTCTTCGGCCTCCATTACCTTGGGCATCTCGCGGTACACCGAACAGGGAATCGCCGAAGGTGCCCAGACTGGCACGCGGCTGGTCACGCTGTTGGTCTGCCGGCCACGGTGCCAGGCCTGGGCCAAAATTAGGGTACCGTGGTTGTGCACCGCTGCCGCGATCTTGCGAAACTCGCCGATCATGCGAGGGTCAAAGGCGAAAGCCTTGCCGGGATAGGGCTGGGTGGACTCGTGCACCGCCATCGCCTCCATCGTGATCACCGCGGCACCGCCCTTGGCACGCTCCACGTAATAGTCCACGTGGGCATCGGTGAACAAATGGTCTTTCACCAGCAAGGTGGCGTGGCTGGTCATCCAGACGCGGTTCTTGGTTTCGTGCCGGCCAAGCTGGCCGGGGCTGAGCAGTCGTGGGAATAGGGTGGACATCAGGCGTGTTCTGTTGCGAGGGGGAACTGGTCTGGCGCAAGGCGTAAACAGCGCGCCATGTGGACGCCCGACACGTCGGCGCGGAGTGGCGGCAGCCCGCTGTCGCAGCGCGCTTCGTGGATCGGGCAGCGGGTGGAAAAAGGGCAACCGGACGGCGCGGCCAGCGGGCTGGGAATCTCGCCCTGCAGCTGCTGGCGCCGTGTCTTGACGGTCGGGTCGGCGGACAACTGGGCCGACAGCAGCGCCTGGGTATAGGGATGCGCCGGGTTTTTGAACACAGCGTCTACCGGGCCGGACTCCACTTCGCAGCCCAGATACAACACGACCACACGGTCACACAGCGCATGGATGGTCTCGAGGTCGTGCGAGATGAACAGCATGGCCACGCCGGTTTCACGCCGGAGGGTGTCGAGCAGTTGCAAGATGCCAGCGCGCACCGAAACATCGAGCGAGCTGGTGGGCTCGTCGAGCACCAGCAGGTCTGGTTTGGTGGCTAGCGCCCGCCCGATGCAGACCCGCTGCAATTGCCCGCCCGAGAGCTGCGCCGGGTAGCGATCGAGCAGCGACAAGCCCAGTTGCATGCGCTGCGCAATGGTGATGACTTCCTTGCGCCGCTGGGCCGCAGTCAGTGTGGTGTGCAGCAACAGGGGCTCTTCCATCAGCCGGCCAATGGTATGGCGCGGGTTCAGCGCCCCCCAAGGATCCTGAAAGATGATTTGCATACGCTGGCGCAGACGGCGTAGATCGGCGGGCGCCATAGTGGCCAGGTCACTGCCGTCAAAAGTGACCCGCCCCCCGGTCGGCGGCAGCAGCGCAATGGCCATACGTCCGATGGTGGACTTACCGGATCCACTCTCGCCCACCAGACCTACCACCTCGCCGGGTCGAATCTGCAAGGACACATTGCGCACCGCCACCAAGGGGCGTTTGCCGCCCACATCAAAGGATCGGGTCACATTATCAAGATGCAACAAGGCGGATTCGGGCGGGGTCATGGCGGTCATGGTATTTGTGCCAAATGGCACTGCACACGGTGCGCTGGTGCCGCAGGGGTACAGGGTTTTTCGACAGGGGCAGTCTGGCAAACCGCCGCCGCCAGCTCGCAACGGTCAGCGTAAACGCAGGCCTTGGTCTGCCGGAACAAATCGGGTGGGTCGGACTTCATACTGGTGAGCGCACTGCCAATGCGCGCGCGCGATGCAGCTATCAGGCGACGGGTGTATGGATGCTGCGGGTCGGCAAACACCTGGGCCACAGGCCCACGCTCGACAACGCGGCCGGCAAACATGATGGCCATGTCGTCGCAATATTGGGCCACGATACCGAGGTCGTGCGTGATGATCAGCGCCGCCGCACCTTGCGCCCGCACCAGTTGCTGTAGCAGGTCAAGCACCTGTGCCTGCACGGTGACATCCAGCCCGGTAGTGGGTTCGTCAGCAATCACCAGTTGCGGCTGGTTGACCAGCGCCATGGCAATCACCACACGCTGCGCCATGCCGCCCGACAACTCATGGGGGTAAGCGCGGTAACGCGCCTGCGGATCCGGAATACCAACGGCCTCCAGAATCTCAATGGCGCGCGCGCGGGCCGCCTTGGCATCCAAGCTGCTGTGCGCCCGGATCAGGCGTACCAACTGGTCACCGACCCGGGTCACTGGCTCCAGGGCTGCCCTGGGGTTTTGCGCAATAAAACCGATCCGAGCGCCCCGCACCTTGTCCAGGGCAGCACCCTGCAAGGACAGCAGGTCAACGCCCTCAAAAAGAATTTTTCCTGTCACCTCGGCGGAGGGCGGCAACAAGCCGATCGTAGCCGTGGCCGTCATCGACTTGCCGGCCCCGGTCTCGCCGATCAGGCCCACAATGCGGCCCAAACCGACATCTAGGTCAACCCCATTCAAGACGTGAGCATGTCGCACGGCACCTTGCATGTCGCGCGATGCAAAAGCCAGGTGCACACCACGTATGGATAGGATTGCATTAGCGGCATCGAGTGCCTTGGCGGAGGTGGGTGCGGGATGGTTCAACGCTGCGTCCTTCGGCGACCCATCCAGTCCTGGATGCCATCGGCCAGGAGGTTCAGGCCGAATACCAGCGTGACCAGCGCCAGGCCGGGAAACAGCGCCACCCACCATTCGCCGGTAACCATGTATTCCGCGCCCTGGCGGATCATCGCGCCCCACTCCGGCGTGGGCTGTTGTATGCCTATGCCCACGAAGGCCAGCGTGGCGCTGACCCGGATCGCCCAAGCCATGCGCACCGAGATCTGGGTCAGCGCACCGGAAATGCTGTTGGGAAGGACATGCACGAACAACATGCGGCCGGTACCGTTGCCGATGGCGCGTGCCGACTCGATCAGGATGCCGCCGCGCAAGGCCAGTATCTCGGCCCGCACCATGCGCGCGAAGATAGGTGCGTCAAGCAGACCAATCACCAGGATCACGTTGATGATCGACTGCCCGGTGGCAGCCACGATGGTGAGCGCCAGGATGATGGACGGGAACACCCGCAGCAGGTCCATGCTGCGCAGCAGGATCTCGTCCACCCAGCCGCCCCGGTAGCCGGCCCACAGGCCCACCGGCAGGCCGATCACAATCGACAGCAGGACCGCAGGCACAGCGATGCCGAAGGCGTAGCGCGAGCCGTAGATGATGCGCGAAAACAGATCCATGCCGTTGCCATCGGTACCGAGCAGGAAACGCGCAGAAGGCGGCGCCAGCACGGCGTCCGCATGCACCCGTATCGGGTCCATCGGTGCAATCCAGGGTGCCAGCAGGGCCAGCGCGGCATAACCCAGCACGATCGCCAATCCGATGGCGATGCTCGGAAAGTCACGCAGCACATTGATCCAGGGAGCGGCGCGCACCAGCATCACATGCGCTCCCGCCCGCGCGGTTCGAGCACGTAGTTGGCCGCGTCGATGACGATGAACACCACCACCGACAGCAGCGCCGCGAACAGCACATACCCCTGGATCGCCGCGAAGTCGCCGTTCAGGATGGACTGTAGGCCCCACTGGCCTATGCCGCCCCAAGAGAAGATCAGTTCGATCAGCGAAGAGGTGCCCAGCAGGCCCACGATCTCGATGCCCATGAAAGTCAGCACCGGCACCATGCTGTTGCGCAGCACCATGCGGCGGATGCAGCGCTCGCCCAGGCCGCTGGCGCGTGCAAACCGGATGAACTCGCTGTCCACGATCTCCGAGGCGATCGCACGCGTGTGTTTCATGATGGGCGCGCAGGCCACCACCGCCACCGTCAGCACCGGCAGCACCAGATGCGACAAGGCCGAGCGCGCCACCTCCCACTGGCCGCGCAGGACGGCGTCGATCAGGTAGCTGCCGGTGATGCGATCCGGCGTGATCAGGGTCGGGTTGAGCCGGCCCATGGGAGCGGGCGCCAGGTCCAGCGCATAGAAGAAAGTCAGGATCGCGATCAACCCCAGCCAGTAGGTTGGAATGGAGAAACCGGCCAGCGAGACCGCGCGCACCACTTGGTCGTACAGGCTGCCGCGCCGGGCTGCTGCCCGCGCACCAGCCGGTATGCCCACCATGGCGCCTATGGCCACGCCCCACAACAGCAGTTCCAGCGACACGAACGCGCGGTTGCGGATTTCGTCGATGACCTGCTTGGTGGACAACCAAGACTGGCCTAGGTCACCCCGTGCCGCCCGGACCACATAGATACCGAACTGCTCTATAGGGCTTTTGTCCAAGCCGAGGCCGGCACGAATCGCCGCGTGTTCCTCACTCGATGCTGTGGGCCCGGCCAGCAGGGCCACCGGGTCGCCGCCACCGATGCGCACCAGCATGAAGGTGACGAACACCACCGCCACCACCAGCGGCAGGGAAACCGCCAAACGCCGCAGCAGGAACCTGAATAACTGGACCAACATTCCTGCGGGCGCTCAGGTGCTTACTTGCAGCTCAGCTCTCTCCAGCGCTCGTGGTAGTCGGGTTGCCACACGTAGCCGGTCATGCAAGGCGTCATGGCCTCGTGTGCGCCGGTGTACATCGTCATGACCCAGGTCGCGTCGGTGGTGTGTATCTGCTGCGCCTTGCGCAACAGCTCGAGCCGCTTCTTCTGGTTCTGCTCGATGCGCGCTGCGTTAACCAGCTTGTCGAACTCCGGGTTGGTATAGTTATTGCGGTTGGATGCTCCCCCGCTGTGCGCGTTCAGGTACAGCGCATAGACCGGGTCCAGCACGATGGGGTTATCCATGAAGGTGAAGAACGGCAGGTCACGCTTATTCGGCGCGGTACGCGAGCGCATGTCCGCATCCGTGATCTTCTGCAGCTTGACGCGGATGCCAGCCTTACCCAGCTGGTCCTTCATCTGAATCGCGACCTGCTCCTCGAACCAGAATATCGACGAATACTCGAGCGTGACATCCACGCCGTCGACATATCCGGCCTGCTTGAGCAACTGGCGTGCCTTGTCCAGGTTGGTGTCGTATTTCCAGGCCGAGGTGTCGGCGCCCGGGATGATGGGCGACACGATGGAGCGGGCCTGGCTGCCCAGGTTCTCGAACACTGCCTGGTTCAGCGCCTTGTAGTCGGTCGCATACGAGATCGCCTGGCGCAGCAAGGGGTTGTCGAACGGCTTGATGGTCGGGTTCATGCGCACGCTGGCGAACCCCGTGCCCTGGTCGGACTCGACCTTGACGCGTTTGTCCTTCTTGAGTTCGGAGATCTGCTTGAGCGTGAGCTCCTCCGTCCACTGCACCTGGCCAGTGCGTATGAGCGTGAAGCGGGTACCGGCATTGGGAACCTCCTTGTAGACCACGCGGTCATAAAACGGCTTGACGCCCCAATAGTTGGGGTTGGCGACAAACACCGCCTCCTCGCCCGATTTGAGGCTTTGCAGATGGTAGGCTCCGAAGCCGGCCGTGTTCTGGTCTATCCACTTGAGCGCCCAGGGATCGGCCGGCGTGGCGTGCTTCTTGACCTCGGTGGAGTCGTACAGACTGGGGGTGTACAGGGTCAGCGCCGTCAGGAAGATGCTGCTGGGCGCTTCCAGCGTGAACTCCACCGTGTACTGGTCCATCACTTCGACCTTGACCACACCGGCCACCCTGGCGATGAAGGCGCCGGTGCGCTTTTGCGCCAGCGACTTCTCCCAGCCCCAGACCACGTCCACGGACGTGAATTCGTTCCCGAACGGGCTCTTGACACCCTTGCGCAATTCGACGGTGTAGACCTTGCCGTCCGGCGATACCGACCACTTGGTGGCCAGGTGCGGCAGCACCTTGGTGGGGTCAACCTCCATGCGTCCGGTCTTCGCGTTCTTCTTGTAGCCGTATTTGGTCAGGCCTTCATAGACCTGCACCACCACATTCTGGGTATTGGGCTTGAGCGCGTCGCCGTCAAAACCGCCGGGGGTCTTGGTGGCCGCGACCACCAGCGTGGCGGCACTTGCCGGCACCACCGCCGCGGCTAGCGCAAGGAAAAGCGCCCCGACTGTGCAAACCTTGCGTAGTAAAAAAAGACGAGACATGGTTTTTCTCCTGGATTGAATAAGTCACGAGCAAAAAAGGAAGGACACGGGCAAGGCCTCTTAGAGTTTGCCGGTCACGAGCGGAACGCGATAAGGCTCGGCTATTTCATCAAGCAATTGGTCCACCTGGTAGGTGTGGCTGATCTTTCTGCCAAAGACGGGATCTTCCATCTCGAACTGCCAGCGCTGACCGAAGCCGATCTCTTTGTCCAGCGCCACGATCGTGCTGCAAAAAACCACAAAATCACGTGCCGGCAGCCCGGGCACGCGCTCTTTCAAGATCTTGAGAATGTCGTACGGCGACAAAAATGCGTTCACCCCGACGTCCTGGTAAAGCCGGCCGTCCACGCGACTCCGCATCACACAGTCGTCCCAATGGTCGGCAATTTCTTCAAAATCCCAGAGGGTTGGGGCCAAAATATTGGGGTTCACCTGCTTGGACCAGACAATGCTGCCCCGCTCTAGATCTCGGTCTGTGTGGTCGCTGCCCACCCCAACGTAAAGGCGATCGGTCATGACCAGCACGATCTCAACTTCACCCGAACTGCGCAAACCGTGCACGCCAATGGCATCTTCAGTGGTCAGGGCGAAAGCGTCAATCGGATAAATCCGCGGCGCAGGTATGTGCAAGGCAATAGTCACACCCGCACGGGCAACCTCTTCCTGATGATGCACCGCCACCGCCGCTTCACGTGTGGCCGACCCCAGGTTGTACATCCGTCTAACAGGAAAGCGTTTGCTAACGCCCTCCTTCCTGGTGATGACCTTTGCTTCAAATGAAAACACGTGGCATTCCTGATTGGTAATGGTTGAATTATTGGCAAAATGAAAACGATTTGCATCGTTTTGTAAAATTTCACCTAGTCTGCATGAATGAAAATGTTCTGTCAATAGAACAAATAAAAGTGACACGGTGAATTTGTTCTAGCCTGAGACGAGCGCAGAAATCCGAGTTGAGTTCTTGGTCATGCGCAGGTAGTCGAAGACCAGACGAGTGCTTCGGTCCAGCTGGCGCATTTTTTCTGCGCCGCTGGTCTTGTCACAGATGAAGCTTTTAATCACACCCACAGCAAAACGACGCAGCCTTGTGACGTTTTCTGGACCATGCCCAGCGCGAATGCGAGAGCGATCCTCGTTGAAATTCCAGTCGATAACGTAGTGGCAGCTGTTCTCTATGGCTCAGTGCCCGCGATTGGTGGTCAGCACCTGTCTTGGCTCAGCTTGTTTGGGCGTTTGATGGTTCTATTTCAACCCAGCGAATTGTCCCCGCTCATGTAGACCAAGACCTCGGCAAACAAGCCCTGCTCAATCCGGAAAAAATTGCAGTTATTCTTGACCAGCTGCTGCCCCTCAAAGGTGGTGTTTTCAACGCGAAAACGGCTGGCAATACGCCCCTGCGGGGCTTGTACAACATGGTCAAAATCGCCATGCCAGACACTGGCATAGCGGGTATTGAGCCGCTCGAACATGGC
>Ga0209702_10008769_pt1 | contig 11591 bp, 9 predicted proteins | sample FRY01_FD_187210 | JGI IMG/M metagenome (GOLD analysis project Ga0209702, IMG submission 187210) | Freshwater microbial communities from Lake Fryxell liftoff mats and glacier meltwater in Antarctica - FRY-01 (SPAdes) (version 2) | ecosystem: Environmental > Aquatic > Freshwater > Ice > Glacier... | reverse complement strand
TGATCAATTTTAAGGTAATTTTGTTCAATTTCATATTAAATCCAAAAATCTTATGCATCCTCTTTTGTATCTTCGGGGTAAAAATTATCAATTATGTGTATTTTTTTCTTTGTAACTATGATAATTGTCTGATCAAATAAATACATAATACTATTTTAAAAAATTTAGACTATTTTAGTATCGTATTGTATTGATTTTTTATGATTATTTTCAAAAACATAAGGATCAAATTGATGATTCTAAGAGAAATTTCTTTGAACACGCCTTAGGGAGAGCTGTTCATGAATTATTAGCTAATGGCGGTAGCTGGTCTGCTATACCTTTTCCTCTTATCGTAGAAGGTATTTCTGGCACGAATAATGCAAAGCACAATACCATCAAAAATATTTTAAAAATAAAGTTGCGCTTTTTTTTTAAAAACTATAAAAATTTGAGAGATTTAAAATTAAAAATCAGCACAATATTCAATATTTCTTCTAGAGTTGTAAATATAGCTATTAATTTAGCTTTTGTCCCATTACTAATAAAATATTTAAAATTTGATCTTTACGGGATCTGGATTACGATCTATTCTTTTGCGAATTGGTTAAATATGTTTGACTTAGGTTTAGGAAATGGACTTAAAATTAAATTGACAGAAGCTTTTACAAGTAGGCGGCATAATTATATTAGAGAATCAATTTCTACTGCATACACCATTTTAGGAATGATATCACTAAGTTTAATTGGATTGTTTATAATATTCAATTCTTTTTTTGATGTAGAAGTTCTCTTGGGGTTAAGTGAGGCTTCTAATTTAGACTTAAGTATCGCAATAAGTATATTATTCATATTTATTTCTCTTATTTTGACAATTAAAAATATTGGAGTGATTTATAGTTCATTACAACTGCCGCACATTGATTCTGTATTGGCTACGATAAGTCAACTATTTTTCTTTATTTATGTGTTTGTATTATATTATCTTAAAATTAAACCATCATTATCCATAATAGCCCTTGGTTCTGCAATCCCATTATTAGTATCATATCTTATTCTTTCATTTTTTTTCTTTTACTATAAGGCACCCAATCTAAAATTTACGACAAAACTTTACTCGAAAGTGATTTCTAAAGAGATAATGTCACCAGGTATTGGTTTTTTTATAATTCAAGTTAGCTGTCTAATATTGTATTCTACTGATAATTTAATTATCGCAAATCTATTGTCAGCTGAAGAGGTAACTTTTTACAATGTTCCATATAAATATTTTGGACTTCCTTTTATGGTATTTAGTGTTTATATATCCACTCATTGGCCCGCATTCATAGATGCACTAGCAAAAAAAGACTATGATTGGATTAAACAAAAGCTTAGGCGATTTAATTATTTATTTTTATTGTTAATTGTTATTTATTTTATAATGTATTTTTGTTACGATTTTGCTATTAGTATTTGGATACATGACAAATCCTTTAAAATAAATAATATTCTAAATATAAGTATGATTTTCTATTATTTAATTTCTAGTTACGCTACAATATATATATACGTTATCAATGCATCTGGTAAAATTTTACTGCAGAAATATTTGTATATTATAATAGCATTTATAAATATACCGCTATCTTATTTTTTTATAAAATATTTTAATTTAGGAAGTGCTGGGGTTATTCTTGCTTCTGCTTTGTGTTTGATTTTATTATTAATTTTTATGCCTTTGCAATCAAAAAAAATTCTAAATAATAGTTTAAAAGGTTTTTGGGACAAGTAATTTATATTTAACTTACAAGATTATTACTTAAACTGATTAAAATTTTTTTATAAACAATAAGATACAATTTTTTGATCTGGAATATGAAAAATAGTGTAAAGGGTCAAACACTACTAATAAAAATAAGAGAGGATTAAATCTTTTATCTAACTTTTTAATGGTAAAACAGAAAAAATCTATCTACAGAAAAATTTGGAATGATTTCAACATGTATCAGAATCTTTGATATGTTTTGTCCTAGATTTTTAGGTTCAATAATTAATATAAATTTTCAGGAAATTGGATGTAGTAATTATATTTAACGGTTTAGGAAACCAAATGTCACAATATGCTTTTTATTTACAAAAGAAAAGCATAAATAATTCAACTTATTTTGTTCCGTTTTGTAAAGACCATAATGGATTAGAATTAGAGACTGTTTTTTACCAAAATACGAAAGAGACTTTCCTTCAAAAGTCACTTTATATTCTATTTAGAATTCTTCTTACAGATAGATTAAAAATTGTTAGCGCCCCATTAAAATGGATACTTAATTTGTTGAACTGTAAAATAGTTAGGGAGAGTTTCAATTATAATTATAATCCTGAATTTTTGAAGCCATCTAAGGGAATAACTTTTTATTATGGAGGGTGGCATGCTGAAAAGTATTTTGCTAAGGAGAGTCGAGAATTAAAAGCTGCTTTTGAATTCAAGGGTGATTTAGGAAAAATTAATAAAGAACACGTAAAAGACATAGCTAGTACAAATGCAGTATCCTTACACGTACGCAGGGGCGATTTTATGAATGAAGCGAACATAGGCTTATTTGGGGGAGTTTCTACAAAAGCATATTTTGAAGAAGCCATCAAGTTGATGGTAACTAAAGTGGATGATCCTCATTTTTTTGTGTTTTCAAATGATATGGATTGGGTGAAGGAAAATTTGTCAATGGATACCGTTACTTATGTGACTTGTAATAGTGGTAAAGATTCTTGGAAAGATATGTGCTTAATGAGTCTATGCCAGCACAATATTATTCCTAATAGCACTTTTAGCTGGTGGGGAGCATGGTTAAACAAGAATCCTCACAAAATAGTTGTTTGTCCTTCAAGGTTTTTAAATAATGATACATACACTGATATATATCCGGATTCTTGGATCAAAATTTCAGATTACTAAATAAAATAAAATGAAAAAAGCGGCATTTACAATTTGTGCAAAAAATTATATAGGATTAGCACTTGTACTTGAAAAATCTATTAAAGAGTTTAATGACGATATCGAATTTTTTATTTTTGTTGCAGACGAGATTACAGCAGAAGACAATATAATTGATCTTCCTGAAAATGTTATTATTGCTAAAGATGCTTTAAATATTGAATTGACAACTTGGACTCAAATGAGTTTTAAATATGATTTAACTGAGTTTTGTACTTCGATTAAACCGTCCTGTTTTAAATACATGTTTGAGAGAATTAATCCAGACAGATGTATCTATTTCGACCCAGACATATTAGTTTTTAATTCTTTGGATGCTATTTATGATCAACTTGACGAAAAGTCTATAATGGTAACTCCACATATTACAACAATTGAAAAGGAATATACAGGAAACTTGAACGAAAGAAATTTATTGTATTCTGGAATGTTTAATTTAGGTTTTTTGGCTTTAAAAAATGATGAATACTCCAAGAAGATGTTAGATTGGTGGGAAGTTCGATTAGAAGATAGGTGTTTTCAGAATATGATGGAAAATTATTTTACTGATCAAAAGTGGATGGATTTTTTACCATCATTTTTTCCATCGCAATTATTAATTTCTTCTAATTTAGGATTAAATGTGGCTCCATGGAATTTCTTCGAACGAGAAATTGTGAAAAACGACACTGTATTTTATGTTACTAACCGAATTGAAAATAGCAATAAAAAATACCCTCTCATGTTTGTTCACTTTTCGGGTTATAATTATAAGGCTTTGATAAGTGGAGAACTAATCCAGGGAAATATTAAGAATTTTGAGGGTTATGGCGATTTTACAGAAATATTTGATATTTATTCAATGTTTATTCGAAAGAGCGATTTTTTAAAATATGTTAAATTGGGTTATTCTTATAATTGTTTTTCAGAAGGCACTATGATTTCTAAAATTTATAGAGGGTTGTTTAGAAGGCTACTGGAGGATGGTAAAATAAATTCTAATCCATTTGACGAAAAGGGAGACTTTTATTTGTCTTTAAAGAGTAGTAAAGTTCTTAATACTCATAATCAAAAGATAGATAAAATTACAATGAGTACTGTTGCAAATATTGAGAGCAAAACAATAATGATTAATAAAATTTTAAATTTAATTTTTAAAATTATTGGAGCAAACAAGTTCTTCATGATAGTAAGATTGATGCGTTCTTATTCTAAAATTGAGAACCATGTTTATCTTGTGGATAAAGATTATTTTAAAAAATTTAAAATTAGAAGTTAATTTGATAACATTTCTTGGTTTCAACAATATGTTTACACATAAACGAGGTGTCGAGAATGTGATTCATTTTCAGTCACAAGCAAGTCCGTTTAGAGTAAATTATTATCTTAATTGGGATGTACAAACTAGAGTATATAGGTATGAAAATCTAATTTGTATAGGTATTAAGAAAGATGTATTCTGGTTTGTCAGACTAAATGTCATTTTATTTAGGTTAAAAAAGAAAAATAGGAAAATATTTATCCACTCACACAATCCGTTGATGAGTATAGCGAGTATTTATCAAAGTAATCTGTTTACTGTTCATGACGCTTTGTATTACCTTACAAGTTCTAAAAATCACAAGTTAAAAAATGTCTTTTGGTTTTTAGAAAAAATATTATATCTACGTTGTCGCTATGTTCATTTCATATCAAACTACTCAAAGGAGATGAGTTTGTATAATGGCAAAAATAAAAACTTTATAATACCGAATACTTCTCATTTTGAAAAGTTCATAATGAGTCAAGTTAGCTTTAATAGTAATGTGAAAACATTTTCCAATGGAGTAATCAAAGTGTTTACAGTTAGAAGTATAGAAGAAAGAGCTCTAATAAATTTGATAATTGAGGTAGCGGATAAGCTTAAAAGCTCGGAAATTGAATTTTTAATAGCAGGGAAAGGCCCGTTATTGGATTTTTATAGAGAAAAAATAAAAGAGAGAGGATTAGAAAATATTATTCTTTTGGGTTACGTAAGTGATAATGATTTAATGATATACTATAATTGCTGCGATGTTGTTTTGGTACCTGCCGCATATGGAGAAGGTTTTGGTTTGCCAATAATTGAAGGCTATTTATTTGACAAACCCGTCATCTCTTCCAATGTCTGCGCTATTCCAGATGTGATAATTACTAATGAATTTCTCTTTGAAAATAATATAGGTAGTATTATTTCAAAACTTAATTTTGCCTTACGACAAAAACAAATTAAATACAGAGAGTATTATAATAAATGGTTTTCAAATAAAATAGTAATGTCCCAGATGAACGATTTGTATAAGAAACTGTTTTAATGGAAATCTATATAGTAACAACGTTGCTCATCTTTACTTTTGGGTTAGTTGATTTCACAATTAAATTAACCTTCTGGCAGAAAAATCTGGTAGTGTTTTTTTTGTATGTCATCTTCGTCGTTCAAGTAGGGTTGAGATGGGAAACAGGTTCTGACTGGGTACCTTATTTTGAGAATTTTAAAAAGACAGACAATTACAGCACTGTTATTATAAACGCTTTGATTGGCTATGAAATTGGTTATGGTACTTTAGTCTTTTTTGTAAAGAAAATTGTTGATAGTTACACTGTTTTTTTATTACTACATGCATTAATTTTTTATTGGGGTATTTTTAGAATGGCTATTAAATACAGTCCTTATTTCTTTATTACTTTGTTGTTTTTCTATGCTACCAACCTTGGAATGGTTGGCTCTAATCGTCAATTATTAGCAATAATTGTTTGTTTATGGTCTTTGGATTATGTATTTGAGAGAAAAGCAGTTAAGTTTTTTATTACCGTAGGCGTTGCCTTTTTATTTCATACCACAGCGTTTTTATTTGGTATTTATTACTTCTTGAATAGAAATTTTAAAACATTTACTGTGCTTCTGGTATTAATTAGTTCCATTATTATAGGGAGAACAGGTTTGCCTTTTTTTATTTTTTCTAATTTTCCTGGAGTTTTAGGAGAATACACAACTTTAAAGACAGTTGTGTATTCAGAAGGAGCAAAAGATGTTTTGGCAGGAGCAAGTTTAAGTTTTTTTGGTTTAATAAAAAGATTATTTTTCTTTGCCATTTTTACTTATAATTATTCTTTTTTATCAAAAAGACTATATTATTATAAGGTATTGTATAATGGTTATGTTTTAGGAATGATAGTTTATTTCCTGTTTGCTAGTTCATTATTAATTCTTGTAAACAGAGGATCATTGTACTTTAATATTATGGAAAGTTTGCTGATTTCATGCCAGTTTTTAATTTTTTATAAAAGGGAGGATAAAAAATATGTTTTTCTTGTTTTATTAATAATGTCAATAGTATTACTATATCAGTCAATAGCAGAATATCCTGAGTTATTTGATCCTTATAAAGGAATATTTTATAATACTGAGTTTAAAAGAGAAATGTTTTGATTGTTTTAACACCATAAAAGAAAAATAAATAAATTTAAAGATGACGGTAATTATTGATTTAATAGCTTTTTCTCTTCAAAGATCAGGTGGTATTTCAGTTTATTGGTATGAAATAATTGAGAGGATATTAAATGAATCACATTTTAAACCATCCTTTATAGAAGAAAAATCGATAAATATAAATATTTTTAGGAAGGAATTAGAAATAAATGAAAATAAAATGGTACCATGTGAAGCTAGACTAGTTAATTATCTATCACGGTATCGAGCACTAAATTTAAAAAAAAAGAGTGAAAGTTTTATTTTTCATTCGACTTATTATAGAACATTAAATAAAAAAACTAAGAAATATAATAATGTAAAAGAAGTTGTGACAGTACATGATTTTACTTATGAGATATTTAATAAAGGACTTAAAAAATGGGTTCATAGTTTTCAAAAAAGAAAAGCAATAAGAGCAGCAGATGTTGTAATTTGCATTTCTGAAAACACAAAAAAAGATTTATTACATTTTTATCCTGAGTTTGCATTAAAGGATATTCGTATAATTTATAACGGTGTATCAAAAGATTATTACAACTTACCAGTTGTCAAATCAGTGAAAGAAAAAGAACTGTTTTTTTTATTTGTAGGATCAAGAGTAAGCTATAAAAACTTTGCTTTCGCAGTTAAAGTTATTGCTCAAACTAATGGTTTTAATCTAAAAATAGTAGGTCCTAAACTGGATCATAATGAAATCATTCTTTTAGATAACTATCTTTCTAACAGGTGGGAAATATTGGCAAATGTAAATAATATTGAATTGAATGTGTTGTATAATATGGCATTTGCATTATTATATCCATCATCTTATGAAGGTTTTGGTATTCCTCTGTTAGAAGCTATGAAGGCAGGTTGTCCATTTATTGCATTAAATTATTCTTCTATTCCTGAAGTTGCTGGAGATGCAGGTGTTTTGTTGGATAATTTGACGGCAGAGAACTTTAACGATGCCGTTGTAATGATCAATAAAAACAGAAATAAAATAATTGAAAGAGGATATAAGCATGTTGAAAATTTTTCTTGGGACAAATGTTACCATGAAACAATAAGTATATATCAAGAATTAAATAATAGTTGGAATCAAATATAAAATTAACAAAATGAAAAAAGTAATCGTATTAGGTGGTGGAGGTTTTATTGGCGGTCATTTAGGAAGAAGATTAAAGAATGAAGGATGTTATGTGAGAATTGCAGACATTAAAAATCATGAATACTTCGACCATGAGGAAATATGTAATGAGTTTATTTTAGCAGATTTACGAGACCCTAAAGCAGTTGAGCTAGTAATCGGGGAAGGTTATGATGAAGTATATCAATTAGCTGCCGATATGGGAGGTGCAGGTTATATTTTTACGGGTGATAATGATGCGAATGTAATGCATAATTCAGCTTTAATTAATCTTAATGTGGTTCATGAATGTGTTAAGAAAAAAATAAAAAAAGTATTTTATTCTTCTTCAGCGTGTATGTATCCCGAGCACAATCAATTGGATCCCAATAATCCTAATTGTGAAGAATTATCTGCTTATCCAGCTAATCCAGATTCAGAGTATGGATGGGAAAAATTATTTAGCGAACGTTTGTTTTTTGCTTTTAATAGGAACTATAAATTGGACGTAAGAGTTGCTAGATTTCATAATATTTTTGGACCACAAGGAACATGGGTTGGAGGTAAAGAAAAAGCACCTGCTGCGATGTTACGGAAAGCATCAGAAACCGCAGAAGGAACATCTTTTGAAGTATGGGGTGATGGATTACAAACAAGAAGTTTTCTTTACGTAGATGAATGTGTCGACGCTGTTTTAAGAATGATGGATAGTGATTTTATAGGGCCCGTAAATATAGGTTCAGATGAAATGGTTACTATCAATCGGCTAGCACAAATGGCAATTGACATTTCAGGTAAATCTATTTCAATAAAAAATATTGAAGGACAAGAATTTATTGATAAATACGGATTTAAATGCCCAATGGGTGTGCGAGGTAGAAATTCAGAGAATTCATTATATGAACAAAAAATAGGTTGGAGAGTTTCTGCACCTTTACGTTCAGGAATGGAAAAAACGTTTGAATGGATTAATACGCAAGTTAAAAAAGCATAACTCAATATTAATGAAAGGTCAAAACGCCCAGCTGTTTTAGCCTTTTTTATTAATCAATTTTTTTTGTGAATGGTAAACAATACAAATGAATAATAAAATTTTAATTTTTAATCATATATTCTGGCCAGATAATATTAACACTGCGAGACATATATCTGAACTTGCCGAGGAATTAGTTGCAAGAGGTTGGGATGTTACCGCTAGTGTTGGTAATAGATATTATGTTAAGCATAGTAAAATCATAAAGCCGAAAAAGGGTATGTGGCATGGTGTTAAATATAATAGAGTTTATACCCCACCATTTAATCAAAAAAAGAATGTTCAACGATTGTTGACTTCTTTGTGGCTCGTTATATCATGGATAATAAGATTGCCATTTCTAGGGAAATACGATGCTATTATTATAGGGACAAATCCACCGTTTGTTTACTTTTTAGTTCCCTTTATTAAATTATTTAAAAGAAAAACTAAGGTTTTAATGTGGGGATTTGATTTATATCCAGAAGCTATAATTGTCTCTAAGAAAGATTCTTTTAAATTTATAGGAAAAATATTGAAATCTGTAGCTGGTTTTTGTTATAGAAAATTGGATGTGATTATTAATATAGGTCCGTGTATGAAAAATATTTATACGGAGTACAATCATGTTGCCAAAGAAGCAACATTACCGCCTTGGTCTTTTGTTGAACCAAATGAAATTTTAGAACCCCATCTCGAAACTAGAAAAAAATTATTCAAAGAAGCAAATCTCGGCTTATTATATACTGGCACAATTGGGAATGCCCACGAATTTGATAATTTCTTAAAATTAGCAAGAGAATTAAAAAAGAGAAATGCATCTGTAGGTTTTTGTTTTGCTGGATTTGGCAATCAATTTAAAAATCTGAAATCTCAAATAACTCAAAAGGATACAAATATAACTTTTGGGAAATTTGTAGAAACAGATCAAGAACTTCAAGAAAGATTATCAGCTGCGGATTTAATGTTAATTAGTTTAAAAGAAGAGTGGACTGGAATTTCTGTACCATCTAAATATTTTTCTGCAATTGCCATCGGTAAAGCGGTTTTGTTTTCAGGTTCTAAAAACTCTGCACTAAGTATTTGGACATCCAAATATAATTTAGGTTTCCAAGTTCAAAAAGACACAATAGAAACGATTGCTGATGCTCTCTGCGATATTGCTAATAATCCTAAAATTATTAAACAAATGAAAATAAATTCGTTTGAAACATATAAAACTCATTTTTCTAAAAAAGTAATTTGCGATCAGTGGTCTACTCTTTTGGAAAAGACAATAAGTAATTCATAATATATTTAATTTATTATTATGAGTAAAGTACTGATTACTGGTTCAAGCGGATTTTTAGGAAGTATAATTAAAAATAACATTCTTGATTATACTGTTTTTGAACTAAATAGAAATAGCGGTCATTATCACTGCAACTTAAAGAAAGAAATACCACTTGTAACGGAGTTTTTTGATTTAGTCATTCACTCTGCAGGAAAAGCGCATAGTGTTCCGAAAACAGCACTTGAGAAACAGGAGTTTTATGATGTTAATTTAACAGGAACACATAATTTATTAAAAGCATTTGAAAAGATTGGATTCCCGAAACAATTTGTTTTTATTAGTTCTGTTAGTGTTTATGGATTAGATTCCGGTAATGACATTAATGAAAATGCTCCTCTTTTATCAAAAGATCCTTATGGTCTAAGTAAGATTGCTGCTGAACAATTAGTTTCAAACTGGTGTACTCAAAATAAAGTAATTTGTACTATTTTGCGACTGCCTTTGTTGGTTGGTGCAAATCCTCCCGGAAATTTAGGATCAATGATAAAAGCTATAGATAAAGGATTTTATTTAAATATTGGTGGAGGCAAAGCGAGGAAAAGCATGGTTTTAGCTACGGATGTAGGTAGATTTATAGCATTAATAGGCACAACTGGAGGCATTTATAATTTGACAGATGGTATTCATCCAAATTTTAAAGAACTTAGTACTGCTATTTCAGTAAATAAAAATAAGAAAAAACCATTCAATCTTCCACTGAGTTTGGCTAAAATCTTAGGTTATATAGGAGATTTATTGGGTAGTAGATCACCTATCAATTCATCAAAAGTTAATAAAATTACTTCTACGCTTACTTTTGATGACTCAAAAGCAACAGCCATGGCAAACTGGAAACCACAATCAGTTTTAGAGTATTTGAAAGAAAATAGTTTGTAAATAAAATACACGAAGACAATTGACTAAAATTTAATAAGTTAACAAGTTTCTAATAAAAAAATAAAACATACAATAAACATTGTAACGTTGCCTGTAAAAGTCAGGCACGGTTTAAAAGCCACAATTCAAAGTTTCTCTAAATAAAAAAAATGGAATATATAATTATATCATTAATACTTCTTATTTCGTTATTGTCTTATTTCCAAATTGCTATTAAATTTAATATCATCGACAAACCAAATGAGCGTAGTGCCCATACTATTCCAACCCTACGCGGCGGTGGCATCATTTTCTGGATTGCTTTTCTATTGATTTTTGTACAAACATTTCCAGAAAATACCTACTTGTTTATAGCCATCACGTTAGTTTCAGCAGTAAGTTTTATTGATGATATTAGCCCCTTAACAAATAGAATTAGAATTTCGGTTCATTTCACAGCTATTGCGATTGTTTTTGCATCGCTACAAATTTTCTCAAATTTTCACATTTGGGCAATCTTAGTTGCATTTATAATTTTTGTAGGCATCATTAATGCGTACAATTTTATGGATGGCATCAACGGAATAACAGGTTGCTATACCATTGTTGTGTGTTTGTCTTTTTTGTATATTAATTTATATGTTGTTCAATTTTCGCAAATCAAGCTAATAGTTTACCCATTAATTGCAAGTGCGGTGTTTTTGATTTTTAATTTCCGTAAAAAAGCAAAATGTTTCGCTGGAGATATTGGTAGCATTTCTATAGCTTTTTGGATGGTTTATCTGATGTTGCAACTCATGTTGAAAACGCAGTCTGTGGTGTGGCTTTTATTATTGCTTGTTTATGCAGCCGACACAATCTGTA
>Ga0209702_10008764_pt1 | contig 11594 bp, 14 predicted proteins | sample FRY01_FD_187210 | JGI IMG/M metagenome (GOLD analysis project Ga0209702, IMG submission 187210) | Freshwater microbial communities from Lake Fryxell liftoff mats and glacier meltwater in Antarctica - FRY-01 (SPAdes) (version 2) | ecosystem: Environmental > Aquatic > Freshwater > Ice > Glacier... | reverse complement strand
GATTCAGAGAAATCATCACAGCGCCATGAAATTCCGACCACACACAAAAATTAAGGCGCCCAATGGCCAAGGAGACCCAAATCAAACTGACAAAAACCCGTTATCGGCTGGGGTGCTTGGGAGTTACGAAAAACTGAACCGTTGCGGTATGTCTTTGGCTTGACGGTCCATTCTCGTTCACTGATTGGCATGATCAAACTGGCTTTTGCCTGGAAGGCCGCGCATGTCCGGGCCTTTGCCGCCTGGTTCCAGCGCCACCCACTACTGACATTTTGCGTTAACTGGACGCTTGCAATTTCATCGGATACACAGGACCCCATGACAAACACCCCCTCCGACCCGTCTGCGCTGCAAAGCGCCAAGGCCGCAGGCCGCCAGCTGGTGGCCAAGCGTCGCGAAGACCTGCGCAAGGCGGCGTTGAAGGCGAACATGGCACGGCGCAAAGCGCAGGTGCGCGGGCGGGAACAGGCCGCCGATCCGACGGGCCCTTTGTCGGCCGGACATAACGCAGAAACTACCGGCATCGACCCGGACACCGATACAAAATACGCGTGAGGCAGGCATGGATTCTATACTGGTCAAGGGCAACGGCGCGCTGAACGGGGTGATCCCGATTGCAGGGGCCAAAAACGCCTGCCTCACGCTGATGCCCGCAACCCTGCTGACGGAAGAACCGCTGACGCTGACCAACGCGCCGCGCCTTTCGGACATAGCAACGATGACGCAACTGCTGCGGTCCCTGGGGTCGGAAGTGGCGTCGCTGCAGGACGGGCAGGTGCTGGCCCTGTCCAGCCACAGTATCAGCAATCACACGGCGGATTATGATATCGTGCGCAAGATGCGCGCCTCGATCCTGGTGCTGGGGCCGATGCTGGCGCGCGACGGTCATGCCGTCGTTTCGTTGCCCGGCGGCTGTGCCATCGGTGCGCGGCCTGTCGATCTGCACCTGAAGGCGCTGGAGGCGATGGGGGCCGATCTGGACCTGCGCGACGGCTATGTGCATGCACGCGCACCGGGTGGGCGACTGAACGGTGCTGTCATCGACTTTCCCATGGTGTCGGTCGGCGCTACCGAAAATGCCCTGCTGGCGGCGACGCTGGCGAAGGGGACGACCGAAATACGCAATGCCGCGCGCGAGCCGGAAATCGTCGATCTGGCGCGTTGCCTGCGCAGCATGGGCGCGCAGATCGACGGCGAGGGAACCAGCACGATAACCATTCAGGGCATCGACCGCCTGCATGGTGCCACGCACCGCGTGGTGGCAGATCGGATCGAACTTGGCACTTATATGCTGGCTCCGGCGATCTGCGGTGGCGAGGTGGAGTGTCTGGGTGGCCGGCTGGAGCTGGTGGGAGCATTCGCCGAGCGGCTGGATGCGGCGGGGGTGTCGGTGACCGAGACCGCGACTGGCCTGAAGGTTGCACGCAAGAACGGCCGCATCTCGGCGGTCAATGTCACGACCGAACCTTTCCCCGGCTTTCCGACCGATTTGCAGGCGCAAATGATGGCACTGCTTTGTACCGCAAACGGCGTGTCTGTGCTGGAAGAAAAGATCTTCGAAAACCGCTTCATGCATGCCCCCGAACTGGCCCGGATGGGCGCGCGGATCAACGTGCATGGCGGGACCGCGACGGTGACCGGGGTGGAGACGCTGCGCGGGGCGCGGGTGATGGCGACAGATTTGCGCGCTTCGGTGTCGCTGATCCTAGCGGGCCTGGCGGCCGAAGGTGAAACCGTGGTCAGCCGCGTCTATCACCTTGATCGCGGCTATGAAAAGGTCGAGGAAAAGCTGCGGGCCTGCGGCGCCCGTATCGAACGGATCAAGGGATGACCGACGCCCGATTTGAGGATGCCGACGAAGGCCCGCTTCGCTTGTCCGCCGATGATGCCGAAGGGCTGTCAGTGATTTCGGCGCTGGTGCAGGACGCGGTGTTTCCGATCACCGAGATGACCTACGCCCGCCCCCGGCGCCGCTTTGCCATCATGGTGAACCGCTTGCGATGGGAAGACCAACCCTATGCCAAAAGGGCAGGGCGTCCGGTGGAACGGGTGCAAAGCCTTCTGGTATTTGACGAGGTGCTGTCCGTCCATTCCTGTGGGCTCGACCGGAAGCAAAAGGATAACGTGCTGGTCCTGTTGTCGGTTTCGTTCGAACCGGCGGCCGAAGGCGCGGGCCAGGTGATCTTGACCTTGGCCGGGGAAGGTGCGCTGGCCTTGACGGTCGAGGCGCTGGATGTGCATCTGCGCGACGTAACCCGGCCCTACGCAGCCCCTTCCGGCAAGGTGCCGGACCACGGGGTGTAACACCACCCGTCTGCGGGGTCGGAAAGTTCCGGGAAAGGGGCTTCCAGTCGTTCCGGGAAAGCCGTTTCGCTTGTTCTCGGATAGGAATTTCCTTGAATGACTCACAGATCGTCCCGGACTCTGGCGTTGGTATCCTCTCGCGATGTGACAACACTTTTTCAGCCTGAAAACGGGGCTGGAAGAGAGCATGCCGCGACGCAGACATCAGGCGGCGCGGCTGAACTGTTGCGAGGCCATCCGCAAGCCGCGTTTGTCCGAGAACATCGGCAAGGCACGCCGCGACGGTCGTTTTCCCGGTCCGGTCGACAGGCCCGCACCGCAACTCCTGGTTCTTGAAGATTGCGGCCCATTGATGAGGCACCGCGCCGGGCCTACCTCAACGCAGACATTTATCAGGCTGCTGAAAAACCCAACCCTGGTCGCCGGATCCAGAACGTGATTCCCTTTCCATGTGGTTTGACGGGGGAATACGATGCGGGGCACGGACGAGACGAGCGGGTCGCTTTTCAGCTACGTCGATCTTGAGGCGCGCATCCCTGTCCGGCATCCGCCGCGCAAGATCCGGCAGATTGTCAACGATGCGCTTGCCAGCCTCGATGGCGACTTTGACGTGCTTTATTCTGCCGAGGGCCGTCCGTCGATCGCGCCCGAGCGGTTGCTCAGGGCCAGCCTGATCCAGATCCTGTTTTCGGTGCGATCCGAACGGCAGTTGATGGAACAGATGCAGTATAACCTTAGGTTCCGTTGGTTCGTTGGGCTTTGACATCGATGACGCGGTTTGGGATGAAGGGCGCCCGGAAATCTGTCCAGTGGACAGATTTCAGCCCTGAACCCGGAGCACCGGGCCGAAGGCCTGAGGTGTTCACGAAGAACCGCGACCGGCTGCTGACGACGGATGTCGCCCGCAAGGTGCTGGGGCCTGATGAGCGACAACCATCTTGGCCGGTGCCGACAACCATCTTGGCCGGTGGGGCTGGGCGGAAGACGGGCATGCCCGTCTGGAGGGCAGCCCCACCGGCCTGATCGATTTCTGGGATAGGTGCTGGTCGCTGCGGGTTGGTAAGCCGGGTCTCTTTGCCATCAAACCGAGGATCCGGGTTGGCGTGCAAACCCATCACCGACCAGCAATCGAGATCATACATGACCGACCTTCAAAATCACAGTCAGCGCACGGCGGCTGCTCGCGCAGGGTTCAGCGAACGGACCGCCCGGCGCTTCGACGCCGACCCGACACCGCCTTCGCATCGCAAGATCATTCACGGACGCACGGTTGCCGATCCCCTTGAAGACTATTGGGAGAACGACCTTCTTCCCCTGCTGGTGAAGGACAGTGCGTTGCAGGCGGTCACCCTGTTGCGCCACCTTCAAGGCGCGCATCCGCTGGAGTTCCCCGACGACCGTATTCGGCGCACCCTGAAGCGGCGGGTGCGGCAGTGGCGGGCGCTGAGTGGCCCGGAGTGCTGCATCATCTTCCGCCAGACGCCGGAGCCGGGATACATGGGACAGTCAGACTTCACCCATGCTGACGAGCTGGGCGTGACGATCGCAGGGCAGCCGTTTCCACACCTGCTCTATCATTCCGTCATGGTCTACAGCCGCTGGGAATATGTCGGCGTGGTTCTCGGCGGCGAAAGCTTCACGGCCCTGGCCGAGCACCTGGCGCCCACGCCCTCTGGTCGCCCGCCTGACGACAAGCTGGGCGGCGTGCCGCAAAACCACCGGACCGACAGCCTGTCGTTCGGTGGGCAAAAGGTCCCCCGGACCTTTCGCTGATCCGCCTCACCATTCCGCACCCTGACCGCCGATCAGCGCGAGGACATGACGCAGCGCCATGATGCTTTGTCGGCCACTACGGCACGGACGCCAGCCGCAACAACCGCTGTGAGGCCCACGAGAATGGGGCGGTGGAATCCCAGAATCGGCATCTCAAGTCCGCAATCGATCAGGCGTTGATCCTGCGCGGCAGCCTGCTGCTTCGCATGCATCGAGGACTACCGGCGCTTTATCGACATGCCGGTTGCCCGGCGCAACAAGCAGCGGGCGGCGCTTGTTCAGGCAGACCGGACGCATTTGAAGCCCTTGCCGCAACGGCGGACGACAGACTTCACCGAGATTGCGGCGCCGGTCACCCGGACGGGCGGGTTCCTGATCAAGAGCATTTTCTACGAGCAGCGCCGTCGCAGTTGATCGGGCCCATTTTCGGCAGTCGGGGCCTCGCGTTCACCTCTGCGATGACCGTATCGAGGCGTTTCCGGGTGGCACCCTCGTCGTGACACATCCCCGGGCCCGTGGGCGCAACGTCAGTCCATGCGGAGGGGGGCACCGCGTCCATGTCATCAACGACCACCATGTCATCCATGCTCTGCGGCGCAAGCCGTTTCGCCGAAGGCGAACCTGCGGTTCGAGGGGCCCTGTGGCGTTCGATCTACCGCGACAGTCTGTTCCCCCGCACCGAATACGCCGCAGCGTGGAAGGTGGTGCCGCGCGATTTGCCAAGGCGGGACGCCTGCCGCCGGATGGTCGATCTGCTGTTCATCGCCGCCAGTTTTCAAATCGGGGAACAGGCCTGCGAGGCGGAACTGGGGCATCTGCTGGCAGCAGATTTCGACGCAGGTCGGAGCCTGGACCCCACAGCTCTGGCAATGCTGCTGGCTCCAAAGGCCACAGCACTGCCGAGGGACGTCGCTGTCGCCCATCCCTCTCTGGACAGCTTCGATGCTCACCTCGGGGCCATGCGCATGACCGCCCGCGAGATCGACATTCACATGGCTCCAGCATGCTGACCGCGCTCCGGCTGCCCGGCTTTCACAAGCTCTGGGCCGAGATTGCCACCCGCGCCGATACCGAAGGCTGGCCTGCTGCCCGTTTCGTGGCCGTTCTGGCGCAATACGCGCTGGCCGAGCGGGACATGCGCCGCTTGCAGCGCGTCATCTGAACGACGCACAACTGCCGGCAGGCAAGACATTGGCAACCTTCGACTTCAAGGCCCTGCCCACCTTGCCCCGCGCCCGCGTCGAGGCCCTGGCGGCAGGCGATTGGCTGGACGGCGGCGGCAACCTGATTGCCATCGGAAATTCCGGCCCGGATCAGACGCGTGGCAAAACGCACATCCTGTGCGCCATCGGTCACACGCTGGTGGAGGGCGGACATCGCGTCTTCTACACCCGGACCAGCGATCTGGTGCAGCGGCTTCAGGCCGCCCGCCGCGACCTCGTTCTCGAGGCGGCCCTGGCCAAACCCGACAAGTTCGACCTGACGTCGTCGGGCGATCCTTCCCCCGGAAGGCTCGCTAACCCTCCTCCGCCTCGACGACATCACCTGTGCCCACAAGGATCAGGCCGAAACCGGCGTCCTCTTCGAACTGATCGCCCGGCGCTACGAATACCGCGGCATCGCCATCGCGGCCAACCAACCCTTCAGCGGCTGGGATCGGATCTTCCCCGACCCATATCTTTTCGGGCGGGGCCATGACCGTCGCGGCTATCGACCGCGTTCGCCAGTGGGCTCGAACCAATGGCGCCTCACTGGCTCACTCCATCACGCGACCATCCTCGAGATGAACGCCGAAAGCTTCCGTCAACGTGCCGCCGCCTCCAACAAAAGGGCACAGCCCGAAGCCCCGCCGACAACCAACACCGACAACCAGAACGAAGGAGAAACCTGACCCGGAAACATTGAACGACACGCCAACCTCAGCGGCCTGAAATCCAGCCAAGATGGTTGTCGCGCGCGGACAAGGTGGTTGACGCTTACACACGCCGATCCGGCTCCACCGCGTCCGGCGATTGTAAAGCGTCTTCGGCAGGCCGTGGGCCGCAGCGGCGTTCGGGCTATCACTCGGACCAAGGGCGTTCGGCCCTCACTCCACATCAACCCATTGCATTGAATGAAGATAATTTCGAGCAACACCTTCCGGTCATCGACCCTTGGATTGCCACGCGACTTCGGGAGGACCGGCTTCGGCCGCTCGACCTGCGTTTTCTGTCAGCCGGTAAAGTCGCTCATGATCCCTCGCCAATTTGGGAGTGTGAATCGCGAAGCCGTCGCTCAAGCAGATTTACAAGTCCTGACCCTGGAAAACGCGGCATCTGCTTATGAAATAACCGTGGGCTTGGGCGGTGCGACAGAAATGAACCGGCAAGCTGCCTTACCGATCAACCGCATGATTTCAGGGCACAACGCGGCTCGTTGTCCGTGACGTGCCCGCTGTGTGCCTCGGGCCGCCTTGGGTTGTTTGTTTCCACGGGAACTCTGCCAGAGGTCGGGCGTCGGCCTGTCTGTGCGCCAGACGCCATTCTGACAAGGACGACTCACGCGCATCGAACTGGTACACTTGAATTGATCGCCGATTCATGCAATCAGAGTTTCCGTTCGGCATACCATTTGGGAATGTTGACCAGACCTTCGGAAAGGGTTTAACCATGCCGGAAGTCCTTAGTAAATCCGGCAATCAGAAGTCCGCAGAGGCCGATGTCAAGAAGTGTGCCGACAACTTGGGACCATTTGTCGTGGTCGCCGAAACGACCCGGATGGCGATGGTATTTGCGGATGCATGCGAAACGGACAATCCGATCATATTTGCAAACGACGCCTTTCTCGAGTTGACCGGCTACGCGCGCGAGGAGGTTTTGGGTCAAAGTTTCAACTTCTTCATGGCCCATGTCGCCGATGAAGAGGCGCTGGCCCTTATCCAAAAGCAGTTGGAGGGCAATTCTGAAACCGATGCAGAGATCCTCTACCGCCGAAAGGATGGCCGCGAATTCTGGGCGGCGCTTTTCGTCAGTCCGGTCAGGGACGATGACGGCGACATTATCCAGCACTTTGCCTCCTTCGCAGATCTTACATCCTACAAGGACGAGCAAGCGCAGTCGCGGTTGCTCATCGCCGAGTTGAACCACCGCGTCAAGAACACTCTTGCAACGGTTCAATCAATCGTCTCTCAAGCGACGCGGACAAACGCCGACCCGCAGGCAATAAGGAAAGCCGTGGAAAGCCGACTGTTTGCGCTTTCCCGCTCGCACGACCTCCTGAGCCGCGAAAACTGGCGCAGCGCCGGGCTTCTGGATGTGATCCGCGACGCACTCGAGCCATTTGGCGGACTTGACGACCGGTAGGGACGGGTAGAGATTTGCGGCGAAAATATCCGGTTTGCACCAAAGGTGGCGCTGGCGCTTGGCATCGCTTTCAACGAATTGGCAACCAATGCGCTCAAGTATGGCGCATTCTCCAGAGAGGACGGATCGATCCGGATCGAGTGGACGGTCGAGCCGTCACCGACGGGGCGGCGGCTGCTTTTGATCTGGACGGAAAAGGATGGACCTGCCGTGGTTGCGCCGTTGCGCAAAGGGTTCGGCTCACATGTGCTGGAGCGGGGCCTTGCGCACGAACTGGACGGTACGGTGAAGGTTGATTATCGCACCGAGGGTGTGGTTTGCACGATGAACATCCCCGCCCCGGTGTCTGATCATGATTGACCTTTTGTCCGGTCGACGCATCCTTGTCGTTGAAGACGAGATGCTGATCTTGCTCATGATCGAGGGCATACTGGGGGACCTCGGATGCCGGTCGGTGACCAGCGCCGCTACGGTCAAGAAAGCGATTTCTCTTATTGAAACCGAATTTTTCGACGCGGCGATGCTGGACATGAGCTTGGGTGGAGAAGACAGCAGCAGCGTGGCTGTTGCCCTGTCGAAAAGGGGCGTGCCGTTCATCTACAGCACCGGAAACGACAAGCGCTACATGACGGAAGAAGCTCGTGAACACGCGGTGCTTTACAAGCCCTACCAGGAAACAGATCTGATCGCCGCGATAACGCAGCTTTTTTCATAGAAGGCAGAGCGAAGATTTGTCCTGAAATGTTCTTGGTCCCGGTACCGCTTGTCGGTGAAAGAACTTTTCTTTAATCAACCTGTCGGATATTGCGACATCAACTTTAAAGCTGCCGATGTGGGCCGTTGCCAGAAATGGTCCATTCATTGCAATCGATGCTGCGCGCGTCGTCAGATACGATGCTGCAAGAAGAAGCGGACCATTTCGCGTGATGCATCAGGGCCTTTGGGGTCGGCAAACGTACCAGTCGCCTTTCCTCCTGACCAGGCATGGCCCGCGCCTGCCACTGTCCAGTATTCGCAGTAGGATTTGCGGTTCTGCGCGCGGTGCGCGGTTTTGCTGAATTTATGTCCGCCCTTGCTGCTGCTGTTTTTGACCGTCTCGGTCAACCGGGGAAACGAGCCCAGCGCCCTGGCAGCCACAGCGCGCCCATTGCGAGGATGCACGGTCTGATCCGCGTCGCCGTGAAAGATGATCGTCGGCATCGCCACACTTTGATGCGACCCGAGGGATCCCGCCTGCATCGCCAGAAAGGCTGATGCCGGACCTTGTGCCGCACCGATCGGCAATCCCGAATGCACGCCTGCCGCTGCGAAAATGTCGGGATAGGCATTGGCCGCGATGGCGGCCGCAGCGCCACCTGCCGACAGTCCCGCGATATAGACGCGCCGGGGGTCGGCGGGGTGATCGCGCAGGATCTGCCGGGCGATCCCGGCGATCAGCGCAGGCTCGCCCCTGTCGCGCGCCTGATCTGTGGGCCTGAACCAGTTCCAGCATCGGTTGCGATTGGCACTGACGGGCTGTGCCGGATAGGCAACCATAAAGCCGCGTTCATCGGCCAACAGGTTCATCCCGGTTCCGGTCGCAAAATCATCAGGCGTCTGCGTGCAGCCATGCAACATCACCACCAGCGGCATCAGCGCCCCCGGCGTCGCATGGGCGGGGATGTAAAGCTTGTAGCTGCGCCTGCCCTGATCATCGGAAAAGACCGCCCGCGTAAAACTGCCCTGCCGCGCACCGTCAACAATTGTGCGGCGCGCTGTCTGTCCCGGCCCCGAGTGAGGTTTCGTCTTGGGTTTGGGCAGGGGCGCCGCTTTGCGCTGCGCCGTTGCGGTTTTGAGCGGCTTGGTTGCGGCCCGTTTTCGGACCGGTTTGGTTTGGACCGGTTGGGCAGTGTCTGTCACGAGTTTCTGCAACACAAGAGCGGCCGACAGCACCTTGCCGGACCGGGTAAGTTCACTGGCTCGACCGAACGCTTTTTGGAGACGATTGAACATTGCTAATTTTCCTGATTGAATTTGTTGGGGATTGCCAATGCCGATGCGACAAGATTCCGGTGAGGCAGGCGCCGCGCCAGGCAATCCCGCATCACTCCTTTGGTCATAAGTTCAGTGTGGCCTCGCGCGGCCAATGGCGCAAAGTTGCACAGGCAGTCAGAAACCGCTCGACTGACGCTGCATCGCTGACAGCGCATAGACCGTCATCATCGGCCTCAGAAATCCCACAGGCCGCGAACAACGCGGCACTGGCAGCGTTGCACGCAATGAACTTGCAATGCGCATGGGCATCCGACAGAAAATCCTTGGCGGGTTTGCTAGTGTCCAGCGGGTCGTCGCCCGGCAGGATCGCCACCGCATCGAACAAAACCGAGGGCGCACCGCCCAGACGTTCATCCACCGGATGCATGGTTCCGGCACTATCGGCAACCCCGCCGATTTTTGGCGCAATGACCTTGATCAACACGCCTGCGTCTGCCGCTGCATCCCGCAGCGCCGACAAAACGGCCGCGTCGGTGCCGTCGCTGGTCAGCACACCGATCACCCGGCCCTTGAAGCTCCGGGGCGGGTTCAGCTGGATGCTCAGCGCCTTTGAGCGGGCAAGGTCCGTCCTTGTCGGTCGGGCAGCGGGGGCCGCGTCCGGCATGCGGTCAAGCCCCAGACGGTCAGCCACATCCTGCGCCATGGCCTGATCTATGTTGATCAGATGCGACACGATCCGCGCACGGATGCCGGGTTCAGCGCATTTCGACAACTCGAACACAAGAGCCGCGCGCATGTGACCCTGCTCGACCGGGGTCTGGCTGATGTAGAATTGCCGCGCCTGACTGTAGTGGTCGGCAAAGCTTTCGGGGCGGATGCGGGCCTTGTCGCCACTTTCGGGCGCCTTGTAGCTGACATACCCCTCCAATGGATGGGCGCGCGGCCCTTCGCCCCAGCCGTTTGGTTCATAATTGACCCGGCCCTTGCGCGCAGCCGTCTGCATGTGTCCATCCTGCTGGTAATTGTTTACCGGGCAGCCTTTTGGCGCATTTACCGGAATTTTGGTGAAATTCGGCCCGCCCAGCCGCTTTAACTGCGTGTCCAGATATGAAAAATTTCGCCCCTGCAGGAGCGGGTCGTTGGTGAAATCAATCCCCGGCACGACGTTCTGGGTGCAGAACGCCACCTGTTCGGTTTCGGCAAAGAAATTGTCCACCGCCCGGTTCAACGTCATCGTGCCGATGATCTCGACCGGGCATTCTTCTTCGGGGATCAGTTTCGTGGGGTCGAGCACGTCGAAGGCAAAGGCGTCGGCGAATTTCTGGTCGAACATTTGCACGCCCAGATCCCAAGCCGGAAAATCGCCCCGGTCTATCGCATCCCAAAGGTCACGGCGGTGGCGGTCGGCATCCGCGCCATTACCCTTGACGGCCTCGTCCCACAGCACCGATTGCAGTCCCATCTTCGGCTTCCAATGGAATTTCACAAAGGTGGAATGCCCGTCAGCCGTGATAAAGCGAAAGGTATGCACGCCAAACCCTTCCATTGTGGTGAAAGATCGCGGCAGGGCCCGGTCCGACATGGCCCACATGATCGTGTGCATCGCTTCAGGGGTCAACGAGATGAAATCCCAGAAATTGTCATGTGCAGACGCAGCTTGCGGGAACGCTCGGTCGGCTGCCGGCTTGACGGCATGGATCAGGTCGGGAAACTTGATCGCATCCTGAATGAAAAATACCGGGGCGTTATTGCCTACAAGATCCCAGTTGCCTTCGTCTGTGTAGAACTTGACGGCAAAACCCCGGATGTCGCGCGGAAGATCAGGCGAACCTTTGCTCCCCGCCACGGTCGAGAAACGGACGAAAACTTCGGTCTTCTTGCCCACAGCGGTAAATGGGGCCGCGCGGGTCACATCGGTCAACGGCCGGGTGCATTCAAACGTGCCATGCGCACCATAACCACGGGCATGCACCACCCGTTCGGGGATGCGCTCGTGATCGAAATGAAAGATTTTCTCGCGCAGCACGAAGTCCTCCAGCAGCACCGGGCCGCGGGCCCCGATGCTCAAAGAGTTTGGCTCAATTCGCATTAGCTATGCACATGGTCTAACCGGCAGGATTCCTACTGCTGCGGCGAGAACGGCGCGTGGTGTGGGTTGCCTTGGAAGCACTGCAAGATGAAACCATCTGAGATAGCTGTCGA
>Ga0209702_10008762_pt1 | contig 11596 bp, 9 predicted proteins | sample FRY01_FD_187210 | JGI IMG/M metagenome (GOLD analysis project Ga0209702, IMG submission 187210) | Freshwater microbial communities from Lake Fryxell liftoff mats and glacier meltwater in Antarctica - FRY-01 (SPAdes) (version 2) | ecosystem: Environmental > Aquatic > Freshwater > Ice > Glacier... | reverse complement strand
GAGCGGTCCGCTTCCGAGCGGTCCGCTTCCCACCCAATGCTTTAACTTCGACGGTGGCCCGCCGGACGAATTGGTGACTGCCGTTATCGGAGCCGAACGTTTTACGATTGACATCACTGGCATTGCAGCCCACGCCGGCGCATATCCCGCCGATGGGCTGTCTGCCGGGGTGCTGGCGGCACGAGCCATCGCTGGATTGGACGGAGACGGCTGGCACGGGCGCATTGTCAAAGAGGAAGGCATTGGCTCGGCTAATGTGGGGATACTACAGGGCGGACAGGGCAGCAATGTGGTCATGCCCGCTTTGCACATCCTGGCCGAGGCCCGCTCCCACAGCCCAGCCTTTCGCCAGCGTATTATCGACGTTTGGAAAGACGCCTTTGCGCGTCTGGCAGAGGAGATGTCCAATCAGCACGGACAGCGGGGCGCAGTCGCCTTCGGCCCTGGCCCCGCCTACGAAGCCTTCGCGCTGGACGACGACGAGCCAACTGTACGCCGGGCGATGGCCGCGGCCCAGCGCTGCGGCTTTGCGGCCCAAACGGTCAGCAACGACGGGGGGATGGACGCCAACCGGATCGTGGCCCACGGCATCCCCGCGGTCACAATCGGTGTGGGCCAGCGCAGTGTTCACCAGCCAGCAGAGTGGATCGATCTGGCAGACTTCGAGCGGGTATGCCGGTTGGTGGTGGCGATTGCGCTCCAGGAGAGCGATGAATAGCGTCACCTTTTCTTCGTCGGTAATAGGGCGCATTTCGAAGGAAATAGACCCAAGACCAGAATAATGAGAGCGATCAAACCTGTGATCGGTATCCAGCCATTCATATTTCGCCCTCCCGATTGCTTGTGATGCTCACGACACAGACGGTTCTGCTGGCGAAAAGGATTGGGGGCCACGAGTCATTTTCAACCGCCGACAGCACGCCAGTCAACACTATGCAGTCACAACGCGTGTAGTCGCGAATGAGGCCAGTTCACCAGCACCGGCGTGCTTCGAGTGGATCGCCCGGCGATGGGTAATAAAAATAGCGGTCACCCAAAACTCCTGAGTGACCGCTATATCGGGTGCTTTAATAACACCACTACATACTTATGTGGGGCGCCTAACGGGGCTCGAACCCGCAACCTCCTGATCCACAATCAGGTGCTCTGCCATTGAGCTATAGGCGCCATAACGCTTTGCTTTTGAGAGTTTGACTTTTTTCAAAGGTCAAACTCTTTCACTCTACTACAAAAAATCAGCCGGGGAGGGATAACCCGCCCCGGCTACTGGCTGGGGGACAGGGACTCGAACCCCGATTCACGGCTCCAAAGGCCGGTGTCCTGCCATTAGACGATCCCCCACTGCTGGGGCCCCCACCGGATCTGGGGATATTGTGGTGCCGAGGCCCAGACTTGAACTGGGGACACACGGATTTTCAGTCCGATGCTCTACCGACTGAGCTACCTCGGCATACAAGAGCCGACCTGAACGGTCGGCTCTGAGAGCGGGCGAAGAGATTCGAACTCTCGACCTTCTCCTTGGCAAGGAGACGTTCTACCACTGAACTACGCCCGCAAAGCTCTCTATAATTACTGTAAAAGTGTACCACGAACCAACACAGAACGCAAATCAAAAATCATTTCAAACCGTGAAAATCTTCCTCATCTGAATCGTTCGTATACTTCTTTTAGTGGACCCGGTCGGATTCGAACCGACGGTCTCCTCCTTGCAAAGGAGGCGCCTTCCCACTCGGCTACGGGCCCGGATTAATGGTGAATGGTGAATAGCGAATTACGAATTTTTAATTCCGCACCCATCATTCCGCATTCAAAAGTGCCGACGAGAGGACTCGAACCTCCACACCCTGTCGGGCAATAGATCCTAAGTCTATCGCGTCTGCCAATTCCGCCACGTCGGCAACTTTGGCGGTCTGGATGCCCAGACGCACCCTCGCTCTCCTGCTCCCTACATTTCCCCCTACATTTCCCCCTACATTTCTCAGTGCAGAGTCAGTGCAGAGGCAGGTGTACCCCCGATTCTGTAGACTGCGGCAGGCTGTTACCAGCTTGCTTCGTCTGCCGTCATCTGTCTCACCCATCTCCCAAAGGAAAATGGCTGGCGGTTTGTGGCTTGCCGGGCATTACCCGACTTCACCCGCACCGCTGCGACGAGATTCTGCCGAAGCAGAACCCTCTCGCCTTGCTCCCAGTCGCACGCTCGCCTGGCCGATGCCGTTGCCGGACACCGCCGGTAGGCTCTTACCCCACCCTTTCACCCCTTACCACTTCTACTTTGCAGAACGTCTACAAAGTAGAACGGCGGGTCTGCTCTCTGTTGCGGTTGTAGTCAGACGCCCGTTACCAGACGCCTGCCCCCACTTGCTGTTTCGTGGGGCGACCCTCCGTCCACAAGGAACGGGCGGGAGTCGGGAAGTTCCTCTACCGGCACAAGACCGGCAGCGACGGCTTCTCCCGTCTCAACACTGAATTTTCTGCATCATTTATTAATCTGCCACGAACAGACGGAATCGTACCACGCGGGCCACGCACTGTCAAATTTTGGGCCGCAACACCAATTGGCAAAAAGAACAGAGATTTGCACGGATTTCATCTGCGCAAATCCGCAGTTTCCGCGTCATCTGCGTCCCACCTTCGCCCTATTCACCGCTGACAATCAACTCCGGCTGACGCGGCCCTTCGACCCACACTTCCCCGTCTGCCCAATTCTCTTTCTTCCAGATGGGCACAACCGCCTTCAAGCGTTCGATGGCGTAGCGGCAGGCTTCAAAGCAGCCGTCGCCCCGGTGGGGTGTGGCAACGGCGATGAGTACCGTTGGCTCTTCAATTTCGCAGCGGCCTATCCGGTGCAGGATGCTGACCGCCTTCACCTGCGGCCAACGCTCCATCACTTCGTCACCGATGCGGGCCATCATCTTCTCCGCCATCGGAATATAGGCTTCGTAATCGAGAAAATCTGTACCCCGTTCCCCGTCGCCGGTCGCGGTCGTGCCTCGCACAGTCCCGGCAAAGGTGACGACCCCGCCACAGTCGGCGCGGCTGACCCGGCGCAGGATGTCGTCCTGTGATAGGGGAGATTCGGTGATTTCGAAGAGTTTTGTGTTTGGCATGGCAGGAGTTAGTAGTGAATGGTGAATTGTGAATAGCGGATTGTGAATGGCACTCATCCACCGGAGACGGGCGGGAGCAGGGCCACCAGATCGCCGTCTTTCAGGGCAGAGTCCCGGCGGGCATATTCTTCGTTGATGGCGATGTAAAAGGTGCGCCCCACAATCGACTGGGGCAACTCGCCGAGCAAATCGGCCACTACCGCGCCTTCGGGCAGATTGACAACTTTTTCCTTGTAACCGGCTACCTGACGCAGACCGGCAAAGAGACGCAGACGAACATCCATTTTTATTCCTCTCCCTCGCGTGTCCAATCCCCCGACTTGCCGCCCCACTTCTCCAGCAGGCGGATGTCGCCGATTTTCATCGTTTTTTCCAGCGCCTTCGCCATATCGTAAATCGTCAGAGCGGCCACGCTGACAGCCATCAACGCCTCCATCTCCACGCCGGTCTTACCGCTACAGCGCACGGTGGATGTGATGACCACCCGGCTTTCGGCTTCATCGATGGCAAAGTCCACAGTCACTTTTGTCAGCAGCAGCGTGTGGCAGAGGGGAATCAGATCGGGCGTGCGCTTGGCGGCCATTATACCGGCGATGCGGGCCGCGGCCAGCACGTCCCCTTTGGGCACGTTGCCGTCGCGGATGGCGGCGAGGGTGGCGGGCAACATCCGCACTTCCCCCTGCGCCACGGCTTCCCGGCTGGTGATCTGCTTATCGCCCACATCCACCATTGCGGCGTGGCCCTGGGCGTCCAGGTGAGTAAGGGAGTGGGACATCGAGTCTTCCTCGTTCAGGTGTCAAGTGTCGTGTCAAGTGTCGTGTCAAGTGTCGTGTCAAGTGTCGGGTGTCGGCTTTCCGCTAAATTTCCCCGATAAGCAGCGCCGTGACCAGCGAGCCGGCGGGCAATTCCCCGGCCCGCTCCGGCAATTCCAGCAGAGCGTTAGCGGTGCGCATACTCAGCAGGCGGCTGCTGGACTGGCTACCGGTGCTTTCGGCCACAAAACAGTGCGTCGCCGTATCCCAACGCAGAGTGGCCCGGTGATATTCCGGGCGGGCCGGGTCCAGCGGCAGGGCGCGGGAGAGACGGGCCTGCACACCGCGCAGATGCGGGTCGGCGTGGCCGGCCAGCTTGCGGATGGCGGGCACGGCAAAAAGATAAAAAGTGACCAGACTGCTCACTGGATTTCCCGGCAGACCAAAGACCAGACAGGTGTGGCCGTTGCTGGAAGCGGTGGCAAAGGTGATGGGCTTGCCCGGTTTCATGCGCACCCGGCCAAAGTGGACCCGGCCTGCTTGTTCCAGCAGGGGTTTGATCAGGTCCAGTTCGCCCATAGAAACGCCGCCGGAGGTGAGAAGCACATCCGCGCTTGCCAGTCCCCGGCGTACGGCGGCTTCCAGACTGGCCTGGCTGTCGCCAGAAATGCCCAAATCCACCGCTTCGCCGCCCACCGCTTGGATGGCAGCGACGAGCATTGCCCGGTTGCTGTCCCGAATCTGGCCTGGCCCCAGCAGACTTCCCGGCTCGACCAGTTCGTCGCCCGTGGAAAGAACAGCGACGCGGGGGCGGGGGTGGACGCGAGCCTCTACAACACCCGCTGTTGCCAGCAGCCCAATTTCGGCGGGGCCGAGGCGGGTTCCTGCTTCCAGCACCAGCTCGCCCGCGGCCACATCCACACCCACCGGACGCACGTCATCACCCGCCTTCACCCGCGCCCGAATTTCGATGTGGGCCGGGCCGTTGCGCGCCCAGAACTTCTCCGTCTCCTCCACCATCACCACAGCGTCCGCGCCGGGGGGCATGGCCGCGCCGGTAGTCACGTAAGCTACTGTGCCGGGCGTGACTACAAAATCGGCCACCCGCCCCGCGGTCACTTCGCCGACGAGCGGGTATGTGCCGGGACCGTCGGCGGCGACGACGGCGTAACCGTCTTTCACCGAAGCGGGAAAGGGGGGCAGAGGTTCGCTGGCCCGCACATCCTCGGCCAAAATGTAGCCCAACGCGGCGCGGGCGGCAATGGGGACAGGCGGCAAAGGTGCGGCCTGGGCCAGCACCGCAGCCAGCGCATCTTCTACAGAAAGCATCGGATAGGGTGATTCGGCCACTGGTCCTACTCCTTACGTCTAATCCTTACAGATGAATTCGATTTCGTTGCCGTCCGGGTCGTCCACATACATTGTGCGGCTGGCGAGGACGGGATGTTTGCCGCCTCGCGGCGCATAGCCCGCCGCTTCAAAGGCTGCCTTTTGGGCATCGAAACCGTCCGGTGTCGTCTCGAAGGCGATGTGGTGAAGCTGTCCGCTGCGGGGCTGGGCCAGAATCTCCGGCGGCATGGGAACCAGCACAATCATTTGGGGAATCCCCGCTGCGCCGTCGCCCGCTTTCAAAAAGGCGTTGCGCAGGGTGGGCGGGGAGATCAGCTCCAGCCCCAACAGTTCCTGATAAAAGCCGAGAGACTTCTCTTTGTCGGCAACCCACAGTACAATTTCGGCCAATCCGGTGATGTGTGACAACGTTCTTGCCCCCTGGGGATGGAAGAAGTCGAACTTTTTCGGAAAAGTTCGGCTTCTGTGCTGCGTGTGCTATCATCAGCACAGTATACACGATTTTTCGAGAAGAGCCTATGCCCACGGCCCAGACAACAATTCAGACGACGGCACAGACGACGGCACAGACAGAAGTCTGGAACCAGCACCCGAACCCGCACGTGCGTCTGATTGGGCGCACGGCCAGCGCGGGTGCTGCGCTGACTGCTGCGGCCCAACAAAAGGATGCCCATTTCCGCCCTGCCGCTCGTCCTGTAGATTTTTTCGATGACTACACGCAAATTGACCCCGCCCTCCCGCTGGCGCGGGACGACGGAACGGTGGCCGATCCTCTGCCCAACACCAGTTACGCGGGGTTGACGCCTGTCCAGCGTCGCCGGTTTGCCAATTGGCTCACCGCGCCGGAGGTAGCCGCGCCCACGGCCTTTCGCCAGATATATCTGGCCTGGCTGGAATGCGCGCTGTTTGAAGCAGAGAAACAGGCAGCCGCGGCGAAAGAACTCTCGGCTCTGCTCTCTGCCGGGGGCTGGAAAAGTGACGGCGGGCTGGCCCAGGCTGCGCTGTTGGCTGGCTGGCTGACTCAAGACGGTTCGCTCGTCGCCCGTGGGCTGGCCCACGGAGGGGTTGCGCCGTCTCTGCTGGGGGTGGGTGCGGGCTGGCTGGCCCAGTGGGGTCGCCCGCTGGGCGCGGCCTGCGCGGTGGCGTTGGCGCGGGGCTGGAATTTCCACGCGCCAGCCTTGGCAAACTTTCAGGTAGAAAGCGACGGCCCGCTGCTGGAATTGCACATTACTTCCCTGGCGAGCAGCCTGGGCGCAGACCCGCTGGCCTGGGCGCTGACCGAAAGGGGCGATACGCCGATAGAATGGCTGCCCTGGCATTGCACCCATCGCGGGTTGCGCCTGCTCCTGCCCCAGACCGATCTGCGCCCGCATTTGGAGCCGCGCCTGGCTGAGCTGATGAATTCGCTGCCTGTCACCTCTGCCCGCCCCGTTACACAGGCAGAAGAGAGGGCGACGGCAGAATTTGCGACGGTTGCGCCGGTTGTGCCGTCAACCGAATGGACGCTGCTGTTGGAATTTGGCGATAGCCGCTCCCAGCATTTCGAGTACGCGCTGCACCTGGCCCGTAAGCAACCGGGCTATCAAATGCTGATGGACGAAACCCGCCAACTCGTCCACCGGGTGCGCTATCGCAAGCGTCATATGCGCCAGTTCTGGCGGCTGTGGGCGTATGTGGAAAGCTGGTCGTCCACGAAAATCTACGTGAACGGGCAAGAGGTCAAGAAGTGGAATGTCTACCCCTACTCGGCTGAGATGCGCTAAAAAAGCGCCCCCCGGAACTGTTACGACAAGCATAAATCGGGTCAAACGAAAAGCAGCAGGACGGTACACCCGTCCTGCTGCTTTTCGTTTCAAAGGAGATGCGAGTCGTACTCTCCACGATTCGGTTTCAGTGTATGGGCAAAAATCATCCCACCCCAAACATCTGATCCCGCTCCGGGCCGACTGACACATACTCCACCCGCACATCGGCCAGATCGGCCAGGCGGTGGATATACGCCCGCGCCGCTTTGGGCAGATCGTCCCACGTGCGGCATTCTTCGGTCGATTCCATCCAGCCCGGCCACTCCTCGTAGATGGGTGTGACTTCGTTCAGCACCGGCGTGTCGGGCATAGAATCGGTGACGACAGTGCCATTGGGCAGGCGATAGCCCGTGCAGATTTTGAGCGTCTCGAAAGTGTCCAGCACGTCCAGTTTGGTGATGGCGAGACCGGTCATCCCGTTCAGCCAGGCCGCATAGCGGATGGCAACCCCATCGAACCAGCCGCAGCGCCGGGGACGGCCTGTGGTTGCGCCAAATTCCAGGCCGATTTTGCGCAGCTTGGCCCCGTCGTCGTCGTTCAGTTCCACAGGGAAGGGGCCGTCGCCCACGGCGGTGCTGTAGGCTTTGACAACGCCGATGACTGCGCTGATGGCCCGCGCCGGCAGACCCGCGCCGGAGGGGGCAAAGGCTGCGGTCGGGTTGCTGCTGGTCACGTATGGATAAATACCCCAGTCCAAATCCCGCATGACACCCAACTGCCCTTCCAACAAAATCGACTGGCCCGCCTGCAACGCCGCTTTGGTCATCGGGACGGTGTCGACAATGCGGTCGCCGAGTTTGTCCCGGTATTCCATCAACAGCCCGTAGAGTTCCTGACCGTCCACCGGCTCGCCGCCCAAAATCTCAATTTTGCGGTTGACGGTTGTCAGCGCGTTGTCCAGACGCCCTTCCAGCCATTCGGGTTGGAGCAGATCGCCGATGCGTAGACCGGAGCGGGCGGCTTTGTCCGCATAGGCCGGGCCGATGCCCCGTTTGGTTGTGCCAATCGTATCCTTGCCCCGGGCCGCCTCTTCCAGCACATCCAACTGGCGGTGATAGGGCAGCACAATCTGGGCGCGGGCGCTGATCCACAAATTGTCCAGATTCACCCCCGCGGCTTCCAGCGTCGCCATTTCGTCCAGCAGGGATTGGGGATTGACCACACAGCCCGTGCCGATGATATTGCAGGTGGCCGGATTGAAGATGCCGCTGGGAATCAGGTGCAGCGCGTGCTTGCCGTACTCATTAATGACCGTATGGCCCGCGTTGTCGCCGCCCTGAAAACGGATGACCACATCGGCCTGCTGGGCCAGATAGTCGATAATGCGTCCTTTGCCTTCATCGCCCCACTGGGCGCCCACAACTGCGGTGACGGACATGACGGGGTGTTCCTTCTCTGGTGAGGTTACAGTTTGACAGGATGACAAAATGAAGGCATGACAAAATGATCGGCGTATCGCCCTGTCATCTTGTCATCCCTTCATTTTGTCATTATTTCGTTGGCCGAATCTGGTAGTTCGGCGCTTCTTTGGTGATGACGATACTGTGGGGATGGCTCTCCTGATAGCCCGCCGGGCTGATCTTCACAAACCGGGCTTTGTACCAGAGTTCTTCGATAGTGGCCGCGCCCACATAGCCCATCCCGGAGCGCAAACCGCCCATCAGTTGATAGGTGAAATCTTTGAGCAGCCCTTTGTAGGGAACCTGGCCCTCGATGCCTTCAGGGACCATTTTGCCGCCGATGTCGGGGGAAGCGCCGTCGGTCTGGGCTGTCTGATAGCGGTCGTTGGCCCGCCCTTTCATTGCGCCCTGGCTGCCCATCCCCCGGTACTCTTTGAAGGAACGCCCCTCCCGGATGACAATCTCGCCGGGGGATTCGTGGAGACCGGCCAGCAGGCTGCCCAGCATCACCGCCGACGCACCGGCGGCGATGGCTTTGGTGATGTCGCCGCTGTAGCGGATGCCCCCGTCAGCGATGACGGGTATGCCCAAATGGTGGCCCGCCTCGGCGCACTCAGCCACCGCGGTCAGTTGGGGCATCCCCGCGCCAGAGATGATGCGAGTGGTGCAGATGGAACCTGCGCCCACGCCCACTTTCACGACGCTGGCTCCGGCTTCGGCCAATGCCTGCACAGCATCGGCGGTGACCACATTCCCGGCCAAAATGGGCAGGTCGGGGAACTCGGCGCGCACGGCACGGATGGTGTCGATCACCCCTTTGCTGTAGCCGTGGGCGGTGTCGATGGCGACCGCATCCGCGCCCGCATTGACCAGCACCCGCGCCCGCAACAGTCCATCTTCGCCCACACCGATGGCCCCGGCCACCAGCAGGCGGCCCCGCGCATCCTTGGCGGAGTGGGGATAGTCCTGGCGTTTGAGGATGTCTTTGTAGGTGATCAGCCCCTTCAGATGGCCGCTTTCGTCCACCAGCGGCAGCTTTTCGATGCGGTAGCGGTGGAGCGTCTCTTTGGCCTCTTCCAAAGTCGTGCCGATTTTAGCCGTAATCAACCCTTCAGTCACCATATAATCGGAGATGGGACGGGCGTAATCCGTGGCAAAACGCACGTCCCGGTTGGTGAGGATGCCCACCAGCCGGTTTTCTTCGTCAATAATCGGCACGCCACTGATACGGTAGCGGCTCATCACATTTTCGGCCTCTTGCAGGCTGTTGTGGGCGCGCAGGGTGATGGGGTCCACAATCATCCCGCTCTCGCTGCGCTTCACTTTGTCCACCTCTTCCGCCTGCTGCTCCGGCGTCAGGTTGCGGTGGATAATGCCCAGACCGCCTTGCCGGGCCAGGGCAATCGCCAGTTCAGCTTCGGTCACAGTGTCCATCGCCGCGCTGACAACCGGGATATTCAGCTTCAATTTGGGGTGCAGTTGCATGCGAATGTCCACCTGTGCGGGCAACACTTCCGTGTAGCCGGGCACGAGCAGCACATCGTCAAAGGTCATCGCTTCACGCGCGAAAAGTTGGTCCGCACGGGAGGGAGCAGGCGGGGCCGGCTTGTGAGCCGTGCCATTCCTGGCAGTCATTGCGACAGATGTCGGGGCGGAAAGAGTCATCGCTGGTTTCTCCATTGCGCAGATAAAATCACGTCCGAAAGGATATTTTACCACCGGGTCGGGGATGGGTCGAATATGGGGGCGGGGAATTATCGTTCCCATCCACCACATCAGCCGTCGCCGGTTGAGTAGCCGCCACACGCGACTGACGACCTTTCGTTCTTATGGCGGCGGCGTATCGAAACCCAGACGGCGGCTGGAAACAGCACCCGCTTTCTTAAGCCGCTCCTACTCAACCAGCGCTGGTCTTGAAGCGATGTCGTTGAAAGCTGTTTGACAACACCTGTCTTCCCTTTATAATGAACCAAAACCTTACCGAACACCGCCCACGCGAGAACGCCGATGAACCGCACCGAATGGCAGACCGCCGCAACCCCACACTTGACCGCCCTGCCCCCATCCGCAACGGGAGAGGAGCGGGCCGCGGCCGCTCTCACGTCCCTGCTGGAAGCCGTGCGCGCAGCCCAAAACGACGGTGACATCGACGCGCTTATCGATCTTTCCCACTTGCCGGGGACAATCACCGGCGGCAGTCTGCTGGGCAAGCAGTTGCGCCGCTGGACGAATCATTCGCCCCGACAAATTGCGGACGAATTGGCCGATCTGACTGCCGATTCGGCCTGGCGCGCCGAAATCGACGCCCTGCTGGCGGCGTTTGATGGCGGGAAACCCACCCCGCTACGAAGCGCGAAAGCCAAGACGGAACCCAAAATTATCAACCAGCCAGAACAGACGGTACAGGGCAACCAGCAAAATATCACCGGAACCGTAACCGGGCCGGTCATCGGCGGAAATGTGGGACAGATCGGGGATGTCATCCATCAAGCCCCACCCGACCTGGCAACCCAGCGCGCCGCCGACGCGGAAAGCGCCTATCTACGCCGCCTGCGCCGAGAGAGCAACGCCCTGCCCCTGGCCCAGGACAGCCGCGGCGCGGGCGATCGGGACAAAGAGGCCAAAACGCCCGAACTCGTCAATGTCTACGTGGATTTGCAAGTGACGGCTGGCCCGGAACTGGAACAGATTTTTCAGCGTCTCTCTGTGCCTGCCCCGCGTCGGGCTGATCTGCGCAAACAGTTGGCGCTGTGGGTGGAACAGACACCGCGGGAAGGCAGCCCCACCCGCAAAGAAGGCGGGGACGGAGCGATTCTGGACGCCATACGCGGCTGGGCCGCCCAGTTAGACAAGGACGACCGAAAGCCGCCTCTGTTTGCCTATGCGAAAGATACCGGCCAAATACGCGCCGCGCTGGGCCCCCAATCCGCCCTGGAAGCCCTGGCCGCCAACCCCCGTCTCGTGCTGCTGGGCGACCCCGGCGGCGGCAAGAGCACATTTGTCAACCACCTGGCATACATCTGCGCCGGCGCGCGCCTGGGCGAAGAGGCCAACTGGCAACCGGCCCTGCAGAATCTCTTCCCCGCACCCCTGCTGCCCCTGCGCGTGATTGTGCGCCGCTGGAGCAGCCGCCTGAAGGTGGGCGACAAAGCCGGGCCGGAATTGGTCTACGCCGCGCTGAT
>Ga0209702_10008756_pt1 | contig 11604 bp, 10 predicted proteins | sample FRY01_FD_187210 | JGI IMG/M metagenome (GOLD analysis project Ga0209702, IMG submission 187210) | Freshwater microbial communities from Lake Fryxell liftoff mats and glacier meltwater in Antarctica - FRY-01 (SPAdes) (version 2) | ecosystem: Environmental > Aquatic > Freshwater > Ice > Glacier... | reverse complement strand
ACTTGCATTTTTACTGAAATCAAAATAAAGCACCTAAATTTCAATTTTAAGCAAAAAAACATTCAAAACTTGAAATATTATTAAAAACAAAAATAAATAAGCTAAAGAGTTTATCAGCAGACCCTAGTTAAACACAAACAGTCAACGCTAATGAATATTTAATTAAAGTTTCTTATATTTTATGTATAACTTTATAAATATGAGAACTGCAATAATTGATCTTGGAACGAATACATTTAATCTTCTAATTGCAGATGTTACTACTGATAATTTCAAAATAGTTCACACTGAAAAAGAAGCTGTTTCATTGGGAATGGGGGGGATTCATAAAAACATTATTTCTGAAGATGCTTTTCAAAGAGGTATTAAAACTTTACGCCATTTCAATTTTATATGTATTCGCCATAAAGTTGATAGAATTAATGCATTTGGAACTTCAGCCTTAAGAGACGCTTCTAACGCTTCCAATTTTGCACTTCAAATTAAAGAAGAATTAGGCATTGATATTTCAATTATTTCAGGAGAGAAAGAGGCAGAGCTCATCTATAAAGGTGTAAATTGGTCGCATACCTTCACAAAACCCGCCGTTATTATGGATATTGGAGGAGGAAGTACGGAGTTTATTTTTGCTAATAAAAAGGGAGTAAACGATATGGTTAGTTTAAACATTGGTATCTCTAGAATCTATGAGGAGCTACATCTATCCGACCCTGCAACGTTATCAGAAATAAAAGAGGTTGAAGACTGGCTTGAATTAAAATCTAAAAACTATTTCACCAATAAAAATGAAGACATTCTAATTGGTGCTTCAGGGACTTTTGAAACATTTTATGAGTTAATATATAAAAAAACGTTTCCTTCAACTATAAAAAGCATTGAAATTCCAATTGATAAACTATTCTCTGTTTTATATGAAATTATTTATTCATCTTCTGAAACACGAAAAAATAACGAGTTTTTAATTCCAATCCGTAAAAAACTGGCACCAATAGCCGCCATAAAAACAAGATGGGCTTTAAATAAACTAAAGGTAAAACGGGTGTTTGTTAGCCCCTACTCCTTAAAAGAAGGAGCTGTTACTGAAGGGAAATTAGTATAATTCTAAGTTTTATAATTTTTCAGCTTTCTTTTTCGCAAGGTTATTTTTCATGTATTTAAACAAGTAATGCGTACCTATTGCCGAACCGCTTCCTACTATTGCCCCTACTAAAACATCAGAAGGATAATGAACTCCTAAATACATTCTTGAATAACCTACCATTGTTGCCCATGTAAACATTGGAGCTATAACATACCATTTGGGATAAAGTAAACTAACGGATGTAGCAGTTGCAAAACAAATTGAAGTATGTCCTGATGGAAAAGAATAGGATCCTGCATGTGTGTATTTTGTAATCTCATCCGGATGCGTTACAGATGGCCTATCTCTTTTAATTGATAATTTCATCGTTGCTACTACTAAAGAACTCAGTAAAGAAGTAGAGAGCATCTCGGTACTATTCCAAATGTCTCCGCTGTTTTTTGTTAAAAGTCCTTTTGTTAAAATAATTCCAGGAATACCAAACGTTACTGGATCATCTGTATTGGTAATAAAAGTCATGAAATTACCTCCACTAGGAGTATAGCTTTGATTAACTTTTTTCAATAAATTAAAATCAGAGTTCTGACAAATAACGAATTGATTGGTGAAAATGGACAATACAATTGTGAGTAAAAAAGATTTCATTCTAAAATATTTCTTAATTAATTTATCATTTCTTCAAAAGAAGGTAATTCCTTGAAAAAATTTAATTTATTTTCAAATTTATTAATTTGACATGCAAAAGAAAACAAACCGTTTGTTAAATACAAATAAGAAGTGTCTAATTTGAAATTGTAATGAGCTATTTGATGTAAAACTTGTTCATTTATTTCAACTTCAGGAGCTTTACATTCCACAATTAAAATTGGTTTTTTCGCATAATCAAAAACTACTATATCACACCTTCTGGTTAATCCATTAATTTTAATCGTAAACTCAGAAGCTATTAAGCCTAAAGGTGTGTTTTTTGAGTTTATTAAATAATGAATCACATGCTGCCTGACCCATTCTTCTGGAGTTAAAACCAGTTTTTTCTGTCTTATAATACACCAAACAAAAACCTGTTCGTTTAAACGAGATAATTTTAAATCAGCCTTAGGGAAATGCAACGGAGTAAACATTAGTTAAATAATTAACAACTCAATATTCTTGAATTTTAAATCAAATACTTTCCCTAGCACCTCACTTGTCAACACTCCTTTATAAATATAAACCCCACTTCTGAAACCTTTATCTTTTCTTATTAGTTCTGAGCAACCTCCTCTATCTCCCATTTCAAGTAAAATAGGTGAAAAGATATTCGATAAAATAGAAGACGCTGTTCTAGATACTCTTGATGCAATATTTGGTACGCAATAATGAATAACTCCATGCTTAACAAAAGTTGGAGCGTTATGATTCATTACTTTTGAAGTTTCAAAACATCCTCCTTGATCAATACTAACATCTATTAAAACAGAACCAGTACTCATACTTTCAACCATCTCTTCAGTAACTACACATGGAGTTCTTCCTAACGGAGCTCTTAATGCACCGATCACTACATCAGCATTTTTGATTGCTTTCGCTAAGTCTTTTGGTTGTATTACATAAGTATGTATTCTAGTAGATGAATTATTTTGAATTCTTCTTAATCTAGACATTGAGTTATCAAAAACTTTCACAGAAGCACCTAATCCTAAAGCAGCTTTAACGGCATAATCACCAACAGTTCCTGCACCAATTACAACAACTTCAGTAGGTCTTACTCCAGTGATTCCACCCAACATAATTCCTTTACCGGTTTTGTAGCACGACAATAATTCACCTGCTATTAAAACAGATGTTGTACCTGCTATTTCACTCATTGCTCTAACAATCGGAAAAACACCTTTATTATCCCTAATATAATCCCATGCGATTGCAGTAATCTTTTTTTGCATCAACTTTTGCAGAATAGCTTTTGCTGAAATTGAAATTTGAAGAGCTGAAACCAAAGTTTGGCTCCCCTTCATCATATCAATTTCTTCTTCAGATGGAGGACCTACCTTAAAAATGATATCACATTCAAAAACTTCTTTTGGATCATAACAAATTTCCGCACCTGCTTCACTATAATCTCGGTCGGAAAAATTTGCCATTTCTCCACTTTTAGATTCAATTTTCACCCTATGTCCATGTAACACCAAAATTGAAACAGCTTCAGGAACCAGAGCAACTCTTCTTTCTTGAAAAAAGATTTCTTTAGGAATTCCTATAAATAACTTACCTTTTTTAGGAGCTATTTCTAGCATTGCTTCTTGAGGCATCAAAGAGCCTTGTTGCATTAAATGTTTTAAAATTTCAGGATCTGTTTTCATCTGTGTTCTAATATTAGCAAAACTTATTCTTCAATTGTTAACACACGCTCATTACTATCATTCAGAACAATAGAAACCCAACAAGTGTTTTCAGGTAATAAAGATACAATTTTTTCAGGCCATTCAATCATACAATATTCATCACTATATAACATTTCTTCAATTCCAATATCATAGGCCTCATCTTCTGACTCCAATCGGTACAAATCAAAATGATGAATTTTGCCATAAACATAACTTGAATAAGAATTCACTAAGGAATAAGTTGGAGAACCTTCAACTTCTTTCACTCCCATTGCTTTTAATAATGAAAGAATAAAAGTTGTTTTACCTGCTCCCATTTGACCTTTAAATGCAAAAACTCTTTTATCTTCTATTTGATTTAAAAAATCTTGTGCACCTCTTTTTAAGTCTTCTAAATCTTTTAATAATATCTCCATTTTCTTATCTAGGCTCTAAAATTACAAAAGGAATTAATAATTCTTCCATAGATATTCCTCCATGTTGAAAAGTATCAGTATAATGATTTACAAAATGATTAAAATTATTAGGATAGACAAAAAAGTCATCTGCTTTAGCAAAAATAAATTCAGAAGAAAGAGATCCTTTAGGTAAAAAGATAGAACTTGGATTTTTCACTTGAAAAACATCCTTCTCTTTATAAGACATACCTCTACCAATTTTATACCTCAAATTTGTATTGATACTTTTTTCTCCAACAACCTTAACTGGATTTGAAACTTTAATTGTTCCATGATCTGTTGTAATAATTAACTTTATTTTTGAAAGCGCTATTTTTTTAATGATATCCTGTAAGGGTGAGTGCTCATACCAAGAAACAGTAAGTGATCTATAAGCTGCTTCGTCATCTGCTAACTCTTTAATTACCTTCATTTCTGAACGAGCATGGGACAGCATATCTACAAAATTATAAACAATCACATTTAAGTCATTGTCCTTTATTTCATTAAAAGAGTCTGCTAGTTTTTTACCTGCATCAAAATTGGTAACCTTATTATAACTCCATTTAATATTTTTATTGAGTCGCTTTAAATTTTTTTCTAACAACTCTTTTTCATATAAATTCTTTCCACCTTCTTCATCTTCAGACACCCAAAGTTCTGGATGAAGCTTTTGAATTTCGGAAGGCATTAAACCAGAAAACAAAGCATTTCTTGCATAGTGAGTAGCTGTAGGAAGAATCGAATAAATAATTTCTTCTTGTGAAACGGTAAAGTATTTCATTAAAATAGGCTTTAACATTTCCCATTGGTCATAACGCAGGTTATCGATCACAACAAGTGCTACTTTATCTTTATCAACTTCTGGAAGAACTTTGTTTTTGATTAAGGTTTGAAGCATCTGCGGAGCGTCTTCATTTCCATTTAACCAATCTTCATAATTAGACTCTATAAACTTAACAAATAAAGAATTAGCTTCTTTCTTTTGCATGTTTAGAATCTCCCTCATTCCCGAATCTTCAATTTTTTCCAATTCAAGCTCCCAATAAACCAACTTCTTAAATAAATCTGACCATTCTTCAATTGTCATTTTATTATGAAGAGCCATTCCTAATTGTCTAAACTCTTGCTGATAAGTAGAATTCGTTTTTTGAGACACTAATTTTCTATGATCTAGAATCTTTTTTAAAGTCAATAAAATTTGATTGGGATTCACTGGTTTAATTAAATAATCGGCAATTTTGCTGCCAATTGCTTCTTCCATAATGTGCTCCTCTTCACTCTTTGTAATCATTACAACAGGAACAAAAGGTTTATTCTCTTTAATTTGAATAAGCGCTTCTAAACCAGAAATACCCGGCATATTTTCATCTAAAAAGATGATGTCGTAATTCGTTTCTTTACATTTATCAACAGCATCAGAACCGTTATTTATTGCATCAACTTTGTAACCTTTTGACTCTAAAAAAAGAATATGTGGTTTCAATAAATCAATTTCATCGTCTGCCCAAAGAATTTTAACCTCCATGTGGTTGATATTTTATAAATTTGAATAATTAACTAATAAAAAGATACTCTTGCGTCCAAATTTAAATAGAAATAACAAGAAGAAAATTATAAACGATCCAATTTATGGATTTATTTCAATTCCTGACGAGTTTATTTTCGACCTTATAGAACACCCTTTCTTTCAAAGGCTCAGAAGAATTGCTCAATTGGGAACTACTAGCTTAGTATATCCTGGTGCTTTGCATACTAGATTTCACCATGTTATTGGCGCCATGCATTTAATGACTATCGCTATTAATACGATTCGTAAAAAGGGGCATGAAATTACAACAGAAGAGGAACAAGGAGCATTAATTGCAATATTACTTCATGACATAGGACATGGTCCTTATTCACACGCTTTGGAATACGACATTGTAAACAAAGTTAGTCACGAAGATATTTCAAGCTTTTTCATTGAACGCTTAAGTAAAGAATTTGACGGAAAACTAGACTTGTCTTTGGAAATATTTCAAAATACTTATCATAAACCATTCTTGCATCAATTAGTTTCAAGTCAACTTGATATGGATAGGCTTGATTATTTAAATAGGGATAGTTTTTACACTGGTGTAAGTGAAGGAGTAATTGGAAGTGATAGAATTATTGAAATGCTAAACGTTCACAATGGTCAATTAGTACTTGAAGAAAAAGGCATCTATTCAGTTGAAAAATTCATTGTAGCACGTAGATTAATGTATTGGCAAGTTTACCTTCATAAAACGGTTGTTGCTGGAGAATATATGCTTATCCATATTTTAAGAAGAGCTAAAGAATTAATGCTTAGAGGAGATAAATTGTTTGCTAGTCCTGCTTTAACATTCTTTTTATCTAACAACATCCAATTAGATGATTTTAGGAAAGATGAAAAAGTTTTAAATAATTTTGCGCTATTAGATGATTATGACATTCTTGGAGCGATAAAAGTATGGCAAGAAGCAGATGATAAAATTCTTTCTATACTAGCTAAGAAACTAGTGAATAGGCAACTTTTTAAGATTGAGATATCTAAAACACCATTTTCTAAAGAAAGAATAGATTCAGAACTTGCAATTATTCAACAAAAATTAAACCTTACATCTGAAGAAGCGAAGTACTTTGTTTATTCCCAAAAAATAACAAACAATGCTTACAACGAAGACAAAGAAAATATCAATTTACTTTATAAAAATGGAGAAATACGCGACTTAGCTGAAGCTTCTGATAATTTGAATATATCTGCGCTTGCTAAACCTGTCGAGAAATATTGTCTTTGTTATTCAAGGTATTTAAGCAACTAAAGTGGGTCAACGTCAAAAGTTGGGGTTCATTAATTTCTCTTATATTTTTTCTGATACTTTTTTAGCTGAAAAAAGTATCAGAAAACAGCTTTTTCAATCTTACAAGGAACTTTTAGATATTCCCCATAAAATGGTTGTAACCCTATAAAACTAGAAAGGATAACCAATACCAAAACTAATTTGAGGAGTGAAAGGTTTAGTAACTAATTTACTTTCAGTAACTGTAATACCATTTGTTTTATTAAGCTCAATAAAATCAGTTATTCGCTGATAAAATTCATTGTGAGAATTGAAGAACCATTTTTCACCTTTTGGTAAAGCTGGATTATGTAATTTAAACCCTAAGTCGAATCGAATAATGAAATAATCGAAATCCATACGGAAACCAACCCCAGAAGCAATCGCTATTTCATTGTACCAATCTTTTGAAAATTGGCTTCCCTTTCTGTCTTCATCTTCTCTTAAGGTCCAAATATTTCCTGCATCAACAAACAAAGCACCCTTTAAAAAATCGGAAAATTGAAACCTATACTCTACAGAAGCTGAAAGTCGGATATCTGCTATCTGCACAATTGTTCTAGCAGTATCTAAGTAATACTCATAAGATCCTGGTCCTAAAGCTCGTGCTCTCCATCCTCTTACATCATTTGATCCTCCTGCATAAAAACTATAATCATAAGGCATTGATTTATTCGAATTACCGTACGGTAAACCAGCACCTGTTAACAAACGCAGATTTAAACTTTTTGTCTTTGAAAATGGTTGTGTATAAATAATTTCATTATCTAATCTGGTAAATTGGCTATAAACTAAACCGAACAATCTACTTTGTCCTATAAACTGTCCTGTTGTATCTTGAACTTGATATTTTTTAAACAAGTGGAGCAAATTCCCTGCTAAATCTAAAGACGAACGCATATAAAACGTTGGATCATACTTTTTAGTTGTTAATCGTTGTTTCTTTAATTCAAAAACCAATTTCCAATCTTGCCAAATGAATTGATTACTATAGGTATTCTTTAAAAACAAATCATTTAATTCATTCAATTGTTGATCAAAATCGGAAGATTTATTTATGCTTACAAATTTAACTTGTGAAATACCTGGCAATCCAATCTGAAAACGTTGTGTCTTACCTACATCATATTGCCAAATATAATTTAATTGAAAAATTTCTTTTGAAAAAACATCTCTATTCTGAAAACTATAAGCAGTAGAGATAAACGTTTTCCCATTTCGTGTTTTATTAAACTTAGAATTTTTAATCAACATCAATCCTGGAACTTCATATTTTAAGGAAGGACCAATTTCAAATTGATACAGCCTATTTGTAACAGCCTTAATGTCATTAATTGCATCAGTCTCTTCGAAAATAACGGGTTGCGATTGAAAACCACCATTTATACTGAACGTTAATTTTTCTGCTCCTTTAAAAATGTTTTTATTTGCATAATTTAATCCGGCTGAAACTCCTAAATAACCATTTGAAGAAGAGACTCTTGGCTGAAATGAAAAAGATGCTTTTTTGGATGGAATCAAATAGTAATGAACCTCTACAGAATTAGAATCAGCTACCTCAACCAACTCTATTTTAATTGTTTGAAATAAATTTAATTGTTGAAAACGAGCATACGTATCTTCTACTAAATTTTCTTTTAACAAAGCTCCTTTTTCTAATAACGATTGTGTTTCTAAAACTTCAGGAGTTACAAAAATTTCTCCATTATAATAAAAATTAACAGCTCTACTTTCATTTATTTCTTTTGAATTTCTATAGGGTATAGAATTTAGAAACAAAGTGTCTAATGTAGCTAGGTATTTCCCGTTTTTTTGAATTGACAAACTATCCAACATTTTTTTATATGAACCTGAAACTGCTAATGTATCTATCAAATGAAAATGAACATCTTTAACATATGTTTTCGCGTGAGGTATGATTCTTTTTTCTTCTTCGGAACCATTTCCTTCCGATAATTTATCACTTATTTCAACACCTAAAGAAACTGTCATAGCTGTTTTATTCGTATCAATTATAAAATTGATATAAGCATCGTTAAACTGATAAATTCCATTATTTCGAAAATTTTTAGACAAAGAAGATCTATAATCCTCCAATAAATCTACATCAAATGGTAATTTCTTTAAAGGATATTTCTGAAGATAAATATTAAATAAATCAGCTAATAATTCATTTTTAGCTATCAAATAAACAGAATCAATTAAATATTGTTTTCCAAATTTTAGGTTATAAAAAACTTTTGCTTTTTGATGTTTATTGTACTGAACATTCGCTTGAACATCAGCATAATAATACCCTTTATTTTTCAAAAAAGCACTAAGTTGCTCTGTACTTTTACTAAACAGCAAACTATCAAAAATAATAGGTTGTTCCCCTACCCTATATTTCAACCATTCTCTTAAAAACAAACTGGGCTCTAAAGTGTCTTTCAGCTCAACTATTTTCTCCGTATAAACAGCTCTACCTTTTGCTAAAGAACGTTTAATTCTTCGCTGATTAATTCGGTCTCTTTTTAAAATCTTTTTCTTATTACTTTTTCTTATTTTCAAATTCTTAACCGCCCTTTTTTGATCAATTTTAAGGGAGTCAATACTGTTAAAAAGGTATAGATTAAATTTAACGCCTAAGAATTTTCTATTTGGCTGTTGCCTTATAATAGCCTCTATATCATCAAAAGACACTGTTTTATCATCCGTAACAACAACATTCTTTTTCAATAAGTATCTATCTTTAGGCACATATTTAGTAGATTTACATCCAATAAATAGAGAAGTAAGCAATACCAATAAAATGATAAAAGTTTGTTGTCTCAAAATTTATATTTTACACAAAAATAACAAAAGGTAGCGTGCAAAACATATCAAAAAATAAGATTAAATGGATTCGTTCCTTACATTCTAAAAAAAACAGGGATTCTGAACAACTTTTTTTGGTGGAAGGTGACAAAATGATTGCTGAATCTCTGGTCTATAAAAAAGAAAATATTCATTCAATCTACTATACAAATCTAAGTCAACTCGACTTAAAAACTTTTTCTGAATTTGAAAATTTTGAAATCACTGAAAAAGAATTAGAACAAATTTCAACTCTCAAAAATCCTTCTAAGTCTTTTGCTGTATTAAAATACGATGTTGTAAAACCTACAAAGTCAACTTTTAAAATTGCGGTGGACACCGTTCAAGACCCTGGTAATATGGGAACAATTCTTCGTTTAGCAGATTGGTTTGGAGTAGATGAAGTAATTTGTTCTTTTGACACGGTAGATATTTACAATCCAAAAGTGGTTCAAGCGAGTATGGGCGCAATTTTTAGAGTAAATGTGACTTATTGCGATCTACCTGCATATATAAAAGAAAGCGAACTTCCCTCTTACGGTGCTTTTTTAGAAGGAACTAATATTTACTCTTCAAAACTTTCACCTAAAGGCATTTTAGTTTTAGGCAATGAAGGAAACGGAATATCAGATGCAGTTAAGAAAGAAATAGACCATTATATAACAATTCCTAAAAAAGGAAAATCAGAATCATTGAATGTTTCTACCGCTACAGGAATTCTATTGTCTGAATTTTTTAGAAACGAACTATTATAGATTAGAAAAAACAGACGATTATAAAAACTAATTTTTTATTTATTTTACTTTCATTGTTTTTACTTAGTTGTAGTAAAGAAAAGAGAGAAGAAAGAGAAGAGAAAAAACTCTGGATAGAAAGAGAAAATATTTAAGAAGTGTATGTCAATAATTGTAGTAGTCATGATCTTACAAATGTTCAAATTTCCTTATTAGATCAAATCACTGATACTTTAGTTAATACTGAAAAAATTAAAGATTTAATACCAGGGAAAAAAATAATGTTTCTTTATAATTGTCAAGGAAAAATACCTAAAGGTGCGGGTGTTGATATGGGGTTTGAATTGAGATACAAATTAGATTCAATTCAAAAAAAAGATAATTTTTTTGGGGTCTATGATGGTACTGTTCATCAAAGAGTCGTTCAGTTTGACTTTTATGATGATACAATTACGTTTTCTCATATTTTTTGGACCTATTATTATTAATATTTAGTTTAGTAATAAGTAGTGCCTATTGAATTAAGACAATTTAGTCAAACCATCTTAATATTTCTTAATAACTGACAGGGTCAATCTTAATAAAAAAACACAGCTTTTCCTTAATTCCTAAATGGTAAAAAAAATGTGTTAGTTTATTTTTGGAAACATTAAGTGATTAAGGATGAGATATGTAAAAAGGCATTTTATTTTATTTGATTAAGATCATTTAGTCGAAGCATCTTAATATTATTGAAAATTGACAAAATCAATCTTAATACAGACCTGTGACTGTAAATGGAAAACTCTTTATTTAACCATATAAGGAATTATAAGTTCATATAAGGAGAACTTTATTTGATGAAAAATTCAGTCAAAACGACTTAATAACCCCAATAATTGACAAAGTCAATCTTAATACAGACACAGCTTGTCCTTAATTCCTAAATGGTGAAAAAAAATGTGTTAGCTTATTTTTTTGAAACATTAAGTTATTAAGGATGAGGCACATAAAAAATAATTTTATTTGATTAAGGAAATTTAGTCGAAGTATCTTCTTTATTAAACCATATAAGGAATTATAAGTTCATATAAGAAAAGTTTTATTTGATAAAAAATTAGGTCAATACGACTTAATAACCTCAATAATTGACAAAGTCAATCTTAATACAAACACAGCTTTTCCTTAATTCCTAAATGGTGAAAAAAATGTGTTAGTTTATTTTTGGAAACATTAAGTGATTAAGGATGAGATATGTAAAAAGGCATTTTATTTTATTTGATTAAGATCATTTAGTCGAAGCATCTTAATATTATTGAAAATTGACAA
>Ga0209702_10008755_pt1 | contig 11606 bp, 12 predicted proteins | sample FRY01_FD_187210 | JGI IMG/M metagenome (GOLD analysis project Ga0209702, IMG submission 187210) | Freshwater microbial communities from Lake Fryxell liftoff mats and glacier meltwater in Antarctica - FRY-01 (SPAdes) (version 2) | ecosystem: Environmental > Aquatic > Freshwater > Ice > Glacier... | reverse complement strand
GTCTTTCCCCATGGCCGTACATGGCCGAGGTTATTGCCGCGCGCCGTCAGGGAAATGCTGCACCCCCTATCCCGCAGCCGGTTGGATAAGTGTTTCCTGAGTTTTCAAGGGGGGAGTGAACGATTACGCCGGAGGACGCTCTGGTGCTTTATGTTGGTACTAACACGAAGCGTGATCGAAATCCGTTGTACACTTGGCCTGACTACTTTACTAACGGATTTGCAGAGTTGGTGGCAAAACAATCGTATTATTTGACTCAGCATTATCGCTTTGTCGGTTCTGCAACAAGTGAATGCCCTATATGGCTAACACTCATCGCTTCTTGATTTCTTCATCCATTTGCTGGATACAGAAGAGAGTCCGTTGCCTGTTCCTCGAATAATCAGACCAGATGGTCAAATGCCTTGAAATTTAGAGATTTGATTACCTATGATGATAATAGATAGCAGTCTCAAGCCGGATTTTCGTGCGAGAGGAATTGCTCGTGTATACAGAAAGAAACAGGGAAACTGGATTAGCGAACGACTGCTTGTTGTTTTGGTAGTTATGTTCACATACTTTTCGTTTGATTATCTTTATTGCACACATATTTCTCCAGGTAACCTATACCTTGGCTTCGTCTGTCGTCCACCCAGTTTTCAGTATCACGTTATTTCGCTTGCTTTTGCCGTCATCCCAATCACTTTCTTACCCGTGCGGTTTTCCCGGCCTTCGGACTGGGCAATTACCTTTCTGTTCTTGTTCTCATACTTGCCTACTGCATTCATGGTTAGGCATAGACCAGGAGACACAAGCGCCGTAGGTTTGCTCTGTCTATTGCTGATAGCTCTTGTGCTACTGGATGTAACGCGTCGGCTTGATACGCCTTCGATTTCAAGAAGAATGATTCAAATTCCCACATTCTGGCCTGGCAGAAGGATACGAACAGTAAAATACACCCTCCTCATGTTATTTATTTTCCTTGTTCCCGTATATTTGTGGGCAGGTAATTTTCGCATAGATCTCAATTGGGCTACCATCTATGACCGACGAATGGATTCACGTGAGATTTCCATCCCTTTCTTGGGATATTTGGTTTCGATTGGCAGGTCCTTGGTACCTGTGTATTCCATCTATTTCTTTATCAAGGAGCGAGATAGAAAGTATTTGATTATTTTGGCCTTGACAAGTCTTGCTATCTTTTCTTTGGATGGAACCAAGACAGCACTGTTCATTCCAGCCTTTCTTTTTTTTGTGAGTTACATGTTGGTCCAAGGACGTTCGTTTTCACTTATCTATTTATCACTCGGTATCCTTGTGCTTGCAGCCATAATCGAAGTAACATTGTTTCATTCAGGCATCCTGAGCGAGATTTTGGTACGACGGATTATTGCCATTCCGGGCTTTCTCAACTCCGTATACTGGGATTTCTTCTCTCGGAATGCCAAGGTTTTACTGACAGATTCAATCGGCAGGATATTTATTGCCCCCATATACCCAACTACCGCTCCATTTCTGATCGGGGCAACGTATTTTGGCCGAACAACCATGAATGCAAATACGGGAATTTGGATGGGAGGATATGCCCATTTTGGTGTTATAGGCGTATTTCTGATGTCGGTCTTGGCTGGGTTGCTTCTGCGTGTGGTGGATCGGTATGCGCGAGGAGAACAGTTTCTCCTATTGGGCAGTCTTACATCCGCCTATTTTGGAATCATCTGGTCGGAACAGATGCTCCATACATCATTCCTTTCTGGGGGTGTATTCTATCTGTTGATTATTTTGATTATAGTTACTCGACATAAGCATTTCTCCAGAACTACTCATTGACAGACGATTCGGGGTTGATATGTCTTCTTCTGTTGTTGTGATTGACTACAAGACAAGCAATATTAAATCGGTCAGCAACATGCTCCGCAAGATCGGTGTAAAGGCGCTGATTACCTCTGATCCTGAGAAAATTCGGAGCGCAGAGAAGCTGATCCTGCCAGGGATTGGTGCCTTCGATGCGGCTATGGGCAATCTGGCTGACGCCTGTCTGATTGAGCCATTGAACGAGGCTGTTCTTGAGAAGCAAGTACCAATCCTCGGTATTTGTTTGGGCTTGCAACTTTTTGCTGAATCCAGCGAAGAAGGCAAAATGCCAGGCCTAGGATGGATTCCTGGTCGGGTACTGAAATTTAATTTTTCCTCATTGGATCGTCTGTTGCCAATTCCTCATATGGGCTGGAATCATGTATATCCTGCTATATTAGATCACCCACTTTTTCGCAACATACCGACGCCTATGCGTTTCTATTTTGTGCATTCGTATCATTTCGCCTGCGGTTCAAGAACCCATATTGCTGCTGCAACTGATTATGGTTACGAGGTGACCTGCGCTGTCGTCAAGGATAATATCTGGGGTGTGCAGTTCCATCCGGAAAAAAGCCACAAGTATGGGATGCAACTACTTCGAAACTTCGTGGAGCATGCGTAATGTATAGGTCGAGAGTAATTCCCTGTCTATTGTTACATGAGGGTGGTTTGGTCAAGACTATCAAGTTTTCCAATCCCAGGTATATCGGGGATCCAATCAATACGGTTCGGATATTTAACGAAAAAGAAGTTGATGAATTGTTGATTTTTGACATTGATGCTGCTGTGAAGAATCGACCTCCACGAGTGGGTATCCTTGAGGAAATAGTTGGCGAGGCGTTTATGCCGATTGGGTATGGGGGAGGCGTTACGTCATTGGCCCAAATGTATCAGTTATTTCGTGCCGGTGTCGAAAAGATATCCCTCAGTTCCGCTGCATTGAAAAATCCAACATTGATTAAAGAAGCATCAAAAGAGTTTGGCAGTCAAGCTGTAGTTGTTACGTTAGATCTAAAAAAGAAGTCTCGTTTTCGACAGGGATATACATTGACGATAAGAAATGCTTCGCAACAGATTCCTGGTGATCCGATTGAGGTTGCCCGCCAAATGGCGGATCTGGGGGCTGGTGAGTTACTTCTTAATTTTGTTGATAGAGACGGAACCATGCAGGGGTATGACCTCGCATACATTCACGATATGACTGAACATCTGCAAATCCCTGTGATTGCTCTTGGCGGAGCTGGAAGTCTTCAAGACATATCGGATGTGATCAAGCAGACGGGCGTTTCTGCCGCAGCAGTTGGAAGCTTGTTTGTCTATCATGGCAAACGTAACGCAGTTCTAATCAATTATCCCAGCCAGGATGAACTGGCTGCGCTATTGGAAGAGACTTACCCATGAACCAATCAAATCTGTCAGATCGTAGGCCCGACAAAATCGCTATTCCGGCTGATGAGAGCGTCTATCGCATATGTACTCGGTGTGTCATGGACACAACAGATCCGGAGATTGCTTTTGACGACAATGGCGTTTGCAACCATTGTCGTGATTTTGCTGAAATTACCAAGAAAAATTGGTTTCCCAATGACGAAGGGCAAAGACGTTTGGGGGTGCTTGTTGATGAGATAAAACGTGAAGGTAAGAATTGCGAGTATGATTGTATTTTGGGGCTTAGTGGCGGTGTTGATAGTTCCTATCTGGCCTTAAAGGCAAAAGAACTAGGTTTGCGACCGCTTGTTGTCCACGTGGACGCCGGCTGGAATTCGGAACTAGCCGTCAATAATATTGAGTCTGTAGTGAAGTACTGTGGGTTTGATCTTCATACCCATGTTATGTACTGGGAAGACATGAAGAAACTTCAATTAGCCTATTTGCGGTCAGGGGTCTCGAACCAAGATGTGCCGCAAGATCATGCGTTTTTTGCTAACCTCTATCATTTCGCTATACAGAACGGGATTAAGTACGTTTTGAGTGGCGGGAATATTGCCACAGAGGGGATTTGGCCTTCGGCCTGGCATCATAACGCCATGGATGCCAGGAATCTAAAGGCGATTTTTTCTCGCTTTGGTGAAGGAAAACTGCGAGAGTATCAAACGGTTTCTTTTTGGCAGTATTACTTCTACTATCCTTTTCTTCGCAAAATGAAAGTGGCGAGACTTCTCAATTATATGCCTTACAATCGAGATTTGGCAGTTGAGACATTGCAGGAAAAAACTGGTTGGAGGCCGTATGGTTATAAGCATGGGGAATCAGTTTTTACAAGGTTTTTTCAAAACTACTATTTGATCGAAAGATTTGGCTATGATAAGCGCAAACCACATCTTTCTACCTTGATAGTAACAGGTCAGATGACTCGTGAAGACGCTCTTGACGAGTTAGATGAATCAGCCTATGATCTAGCGGAAATTGAGGAAGATACTCTTTACTTTTGTAAAAAACTATCTTTATCTGAGGAAGATTTCAAGCAACTTATACAAGCCCCTTGGCGAGATGCTTTGGAGTTTCCCTCTGACTATGAAAAGTACCAGTTGATGAAGCAGTTTCAAGGCTGGATGCAGACTATTTTAGGACGTCGTATCACCAGTTATTCTTAGTCAACAGATGACTATTCTGGCGACTGTCATCAACAACACCAACTGGAAGACTGCTTAATCATGGAATGCGGAAATACAAGTAGAGTTAGAGTATGTCATCTGACATCGGTTCATTCTGTATATGATATCCGGATCTTTCACAAGGAATGCAAATCTCTGGCCAAGGCAGGATTTGATGTTACGCTCATAGCCACCGCATCTTCAGCTAATACAGAAACGGTTTGCGAGGATGGTGTAAGAATCATCACGTTGTCTAAACCTCGCTTTCGATGGGAACGCTTTACGAAGACGCTATGGAAGATCTATCAATTGAGCAAAAAGGCAAACGCTGACATCTACCATTTTCACGATCCCGAATTGATCACGGTGGGGCTTCTTCTACGTCTTCATGGCAAGCAGGTTATTTATGATGTGCATGAGGACTATCCGCTTCAGATATTAAGTAAATACTGGATACCGAAGAGGCTTCGTTGGATAGTTGCCAAAGGGACGGAATTGATCGAAAGGTTCGCTATTCAGTTTTTGAGCGGCGTCGTTGCCGCCACTCCAGCTATCTGCAAAAAATATCCACCGTATAAAAGTGTCACGGTTCAAAATTTCCCCTTGTTGAGCGAACAACTAAGTGATTTACAAACAATCCCTTATATTAGTCGTCCTCCGCGGTGTGTATATGTGGGGAGTATTTCTTTCATGAGAGGTGCCCATGAAATGGTCCAAGCAATGGAGTATATTCCCGCACATTTAAATGCCAGACTTGTATTGGCGGGTATCTTTACCCCTGTATCTCTAATGAACGAATTGCAGAGGCTGCAGTCATGGCAATGGGTAGAGTTTGTGGGGTGGCAGGCGAGAAAAGATGTCAATGAAACGCTTAATCAATCGCGAATTGGGTTAGTGGTTTTGCACCCAGTTGTGAATTATCTAGAATCCTATCCGATCAAACTTTTTGAGTATATGTCTACTGGATTACCTGTAATTGCATCTGACTTTCCCTTATGGCGTGAGATTGTAGCAGGTGCCGGTTGTGGTATATTGGTAGATCCGTTAAATCCAATAGAAATTGCCCGGGGAATAGAGTATTTGTTAACTCATCCACAAGAAGCATTTGAAATGGGTGAAAGAGGTAGAGTGGCCGTTCAACAAAAATATAATTGGGAGGCTGAGGCAGAGAAGTTAGTGCGGATATATCGTGAATTGTCTGAGCAAAGCAGCCAAAACGACAGATCAAAGCGGTAGCGCTGCTTTTACTTGAAAGAGAGCACTTGTTTTATGACTATTAGGTTTGATGAGCTACAGAAGGCAGATTTTGGTCAACGAGACATACTTAGATACATCGCAGATGTGCGTAATAGGTTGTCACTACTCTCGGATTTCCCGATTGTCTCTTATGGTCCATCAGGACCGCGCGATAATCAGACAGCAGGCGAAAGGCGTCAATTGATGACCGGGATCCAACTTAAACGGGCATCGACAAATCCTGCACAGGGTCTTTGGTTAGCAAAATTAGCACAACAAGTTTCGGTAAATACTCCAATACATGTGTTGGAACTAGGAACAGCAGCAGGTGTTTCTGGTATGTATTTGCTGGTCGGAATGGCACAGGGAACTGGAGGCCATTTCGTAACTTTTGAAGGTTCATACGAACTTGCTCAACTGGCCGAAAACAACTTGCGATCACTTGTCAATAAGTATGAGCTAGGGAATGTGACCTATCAAGTGATAGTTGGAGATTTCGGGGTAACGTTCGATCCCTATATTCAGACACTAACTAATCCTCTCCATCTTGCCTTTATAGATGGAAATCACCGTGAAGAGGCCACGCTTGATTATCACACATTCGTCCGAGACGTTATGGATAGACGTGGCATAATTGTTCATGATGATATTGGCTGGAGTGATGGAATGTACCGAGCTTGGCGTACAATTCAAGGAATGGAAGGGGTAGGTCGTACTGTAGAACTTTATTTAGGGAACCGACCAAGTCGAGGCATAGTGGATATGTCTTCGGATCCCGTTGGGCCCGCAAAAACTATGCATCTAGATGGTGTTTTTGAACGATTCGGCCGTTCAGCAAAACGGCTGTTAAAAAGGCACTAAAGGTATGCATATTTGGTTAACCCACGTGGGTGAGCTTCTCCCAATTTATGGAGACGTTCGTTTATTTCGGTATGGTGTTTTATCCCAAATGTTGGCTGATCAAAGTCATGAGGTAACTCGTTGGGTGCCAACGTTCATTCACGCTCATAAGAGACAACTTTCATGCAAAACGAGTTAGGGGCAGAACATGAATGAAGAGCAGAATCTGCTTGCTCGAAGGGTCCTCGAAGCAAAGGAATTGGCGCAGCGCCTACGGTTGCGGGTCTTAGAACTTACGAGTACAGCCAAGAGTTCACATGTTGGCAGCGCCTTCTCAATGGCAGAACTTTTGGCTGCTTTGTACAGCGGCATTCTGAGAGTATCTCCTAACAAGGCTGACGATCCGGATCGGGATCGCTTCATTTTAAGTAAGGGGCATGCGGTTGCGATTCTCTATGCTGTGCTTGTTGAAAAAGGTTTCTTTCCTGCGGAATGGCTGCATACCTTTTATCAGAATGATACCCTCCTCGCAGGCCACGCTACGTCGAAAGGCATACCAGGCATTGAATTATCAACTGGGTCGCTTGGGCACGGGCTGTCTGTTGGTTGTGGAATGGCCTATGCAGCCAGGCTTGATGGGCGCACCTCGCGGGTTTGGGTCATGTTGAGCGATGGGGAGTGCGATGAAGGGTCGATCTGGGAAGCAGCAATGTTTGCAGGGCACCATCGGTTGGAAAACCTGGTCGTGATTGTCGACTACAACAAGGTTCAAAGCATCGGGACCGTCAAGGATGTATTGGATCTAGAGCCGTTTGCCGACAAGTGGCGGGCTTTCGGTTGGTGTGTGTGTGAGATCGATGGACATGATCTTGACGAAGTATTTAATACCTTTTCGGTGATTCCGGTTGAGAAAGGGCGGCCAACAGCGGTAATTGCACACACGGTTAAGGGTAAGGGCGTGGATTTCATGGAAGGAACCGTACTTTGGCATTATCGATCACCGCAAGGAGAAGAGTTTGCGCTGGCAAAACGGGAACTTGGGGGCAGTGAGCGATGAGGACAGCCTTCATAAGAACATTAGAGCAAGAGGCCGCAGCCGATGAGAGCATTTGCCTGATAGTCGGCGACTTAGGTTTTGGGGTGGTAACAGAGTTCGCCAAACGTTTTCCCAGGCAGTTCCTTAATGCAGGCGTTGCCGAACAGAACATGACCGGAATCGCCGCCGGGATGGCGATGAGCGGCCGTACAGTGTTTACTTATTCTATTGCAAACTTCCCGACAATTCGACCATACGAGCAGATAAGGAATGACATCTGTTATCATAATGCGAACGTGAAAATTGTTGCGGTGGGTGGCGGTTTCTGCTATGGAGCTTTAGGTGTAACCCATTTCGCTACCGAAGACTTGGCTGTTATGAGGGCATTGCCCAATATGGTTGTCGTGGCACCAGGAGATCCCTGGGAGGCAGCCGCTGCCACACAGGCCCTGGTTAAGCATAATGGCCCAGCATATCTTCGCCTCGGTCGTGCCGGGGAACCTGCAGTGCATCAGCACCCAGTTGATTTCATCATTGGCAAAGCGATCCCCGTGAGACCGGGTAATGATGTTGCGCTTCTTGCCATAGGTGGCGTAGTTCATAATGCAGTGAAGGCGGCTGACGTACTCGAATTGGAGGGCATCCACGCGCGAGTGATCAGTATGGGAACGCTTAAGCCGTTAGACGAAGAGGCTGTGCTTTCTGCCGCCCGGGAAACCGGAGCAATCCTGACCGTTGAGGAGCACTCAATTATTGGAGGTCTGGGAGGAGCAGTTGCTGAGATTTTGTGCGAGTCCAGTTTGGATGTACGGTTTAGACGACTTGGAGTTCCCTCGGAGTTTCCAAGCCGGGTCGGGGATCAGGAGTGGTTTCTCCGTCAATATGGCCTTGATATAGACGGTATTGCCCGGTCAGTGCGCAGGCTGCTGGCGTGAGCCAACCCGAGGAGACAATTGATGAAGGTATGGTTAATTCAGCGCTCGGAACCAACGCCTCACGACAATGGTGGTGTTCAGCGTGCTATGCGGATGGGGATTTTGGCGCAAATGTTGGCCCGATCGGGGCACCAGGTAGTTTGGTGGACATCCACCTTCGATCACTACAATCGGCGGCATCGTCATGAAATGGATATGCGTCTTTCCGTTGAAACTGGTTATGAAATCCAATATTTGCGCGGTTGCGGTTATAACAGGAATATGTCACTGGCGCGCATTCGAGACAATGTCTTGGTCGCTCGACGATTTACTGCTATCGCGGAGAAAGACCCTGATCGTCCTGATGTCATTTTGGCTTCCATTCCCACAATAGAGTTGGCGTTGGCAGCTACTAATTATGCTAATAAGCGCAATATCCCAGTACTGCTAGACATTCGCGATTTGTGGCCTGATGTGTTTTTTGATCTAATGCCAACTGTTTTGAGCCCTATCGTGCGTCTTTTGTCAATTCCAATGAAGCGAAACCTTGAACGTGTCTGCAAAGCGGCCACTGGCATCATTGGCCTGACCGATGCTTTCGTGGACTGGGGTGTTGCATATGCAGGACGCGAACGGACGGATACTGATCGCGTATTTCCGATGGGGTATTTGGCTGATGATATTCCTACTACGAGAATCGAAGAAGGAATGCGATTTTGGCGAGAATTGGGCGTATATCGTGAGCCAGACCAACTTATTGTGGCTTTTTTTGGTGTACTCGGTAGAACGAATGATCTCGCACCGGTTGTTCAGGCAGCTAAACTTCTGGAGAGCCGACATGTCCCTAGCAAAATCATTATTTGTGGCACTGGTGAGAACGCCTCAGAAATCAGAAAACAGGCGCAGGGAGTCAATAATTTACTGTTTCCAGGCTGGGTTACCGCTGAGCAAATAGGAGCCCTCCTGAGAATAGCTGATATCGGTGTCGCACCTTATATTGAATCCGCAAACTATATCAACAATATCCCCAACAAGCCTGCAGAATATCTGTCTGGTGGGTTGGCAATTGCTCTTAGTCTAAGTAAGGGTGTGCTTTATGATTTGCTAGTACAACGAGGATGCGGTTTCAGCTATGAGAATCAACCGGAAAAACTTGCTGATGAATTGGAGTTCATGGCAAGCAATCCGAGTCACCTTAAAACCCTTCAAGCAAATGCGTTGACGACATTTCATGATTTATTTGACGGGGATGCCGTTTATACGCGCTTGATCGGATATCTGGAGGAGATAGCCTCCGTTGAGCTTAATGCGTTTTCTGGAAGCTAATGCATGAAGGGACTAGTGATAGTATGATTGATGAGACGGTAGAACAGAATATTGAGTATAGGCCTTCACTGGCTGGACGCGTAGCAAGGATTCTTATACCATTGCTGCAAAAGACACTCCCATCAAAAGTATACCGGGTAATATATGATGGACTTTATGAAGGTTACAAGCAGATTCTCAGAGCTAGCTATGCGATAAGGGTGCTTATGGCAAGACTCGCTGGTAATCGCGAGCAGCGGTTAAAAACATCACTGACGCAACAGTTGCTGCCCTACAGCATGGGTGGGCGCAAGGCGCTTGAAAATGCATTCCAAGTGACGGTGCTTGCCGAAGTGAAAAGAATCGACGGTGCTTTGGTCGAGTGTGGCGTTGCCGAGGGAGGGACGGCAGCGATGATGGCTTTGACAAATCGAGAGATTGGTATGGTTTCGCGGTCAAAGTGGTTCTTTGACTCTTACGAGGGTCTACCCGAGCCGACTGCTGAAGATTATGAAGGGGGGAAAGCAGGCCACTTTATTCGTCCCCTTCCCAAAGGTGCTTGCCTAGGAACTATTGAGCAAGTCAGTGATCTAATGTTTGAAAAATTACACTTATCCAAGAACGAGATTCATTTGATAAAAGGCTGGTTTCAGGACACGGTGCCTTCTCACCGTGAGAGGGTTGGTCCCATTGCTGTGTTGCGTCTAGATGGTGATTGGTATGAATCCACTAAACTACCATTAGAAAACTTTTATGATCAGATCAGCCCAGGCGGATTTGTAATCATTGATGATTACGCAACCTGCTTTGGTTCTCGTAAAGCTGTTGATGAATTCCGGTCTGAACGCCATATCACTTCTCCACTCCATCCTGATGGTCGTGGAGGTGTTTGGTTTGAAAAGCTGGCGACGAAGTGATGGAAGCATCGTCTGGTATGCCGAAAACAGTTTCCGGTGGCCACATCTACGAATTAGCAAAGCGAACCTTAGATGTGGCCGCTGCTATCACTGGAATATTCATCCTCTCGCCGTTGTTAATCTTTATTGCCTTCGCCATAAAATTCACATCACCGGGGCCGATCTTCTATCGGGGCATTCGCGCAGGTCGTTTCGGAGCACCATTTCGCATCTTGAAGTTTCGCTCAATGGTGATTGGGGCAGATCGGGGGGCAGGAACTACCAGCCGCGGTGATCCGCGTGTTACTTCAGTTGGAAGATTTATTCGCGACCATAAGCTGGATGAACTCCCACAACTATTCAACGTGTTGACAGGTGATATGAGTTTGGTTGGGCCAAGGCCAGAATTGCCGCGTTACACAGATCAATACGAGGGCGAGGAACTCTTGATTTTGCAGGTGAGGCCTGGGATTACCGATTTCGCATCGCTAAAATTCTCGAACCTAAATGAGTTGATCGCTGACGACAATCCGGATCGTGCCTACGAGGAGGAGATATTGAAAGAAAAAAACCGACTCCGGGTTCAGTATGTTAAAGAGCGTAACTTCTTGCTTGACATCCGGCTCATTATGGAAACACTTGGCCGCGTTGCGAGGATCGGATGAGTCTTTCGCGTCTCAAACATAGTGGTTTACTACCGAGTCAGATTGCGATGGGATGTGAGCCGCTTGGCGGTACTGACTGGGGATATATTGATTTTCCCCTGGCACGGAGCGCCGTGCAGTGTGCCCTTGATATGGGTGTAACCGTCTTCGATATAGCTGACGTTTATGGTTTGGGGAGAGGAGAGGAAGAACTTAGCATAGCTTTGGGTGGTCGACGACACGAAGCTTTCATAATTACCAAGTTTGGGGTACGCTGGCAGATTGACAAAGCTGGGGGACGGGCT